>Ga0209777_10009139_pt1 | contig 10714 bp, 4 predicted proteins | sample FrelakmetHBP12HB_FD_187147 | JGI IMG/M metagenome (GOLD analysis project Ga0209777, IMG submission 187147) | Freshwater lake sediment microbial communities from the University of Notre Dame, USA, for methane emissions studies -HBP12 HB (SPAdes)... | ecosystem: Environmental > Aquatic >... | reverse complement strand
TCCGGATGGACCGGAGATGGAAAGGTATTCTCCCTTTTTGATTTCCAGGTAGATGCCGGAGAGGGCGTGAGTCTCCACCTCTTCGGTAAAGAAGACCTTGGTAACGCCTTGCAGGTGGATCAACGTCTGGCCGTTCGACTTGGCCCCCGCCTCCCCCTGCCCTTGCGGCTTCAATTCACTGGATGAATCCATGTTCTCTCCTTCGTTGTGCAAGACCGGAAATTAGAAACTAGAAACTGGAAAATAGAAACTCGAAATTGGGTCTCACTCTACCCATTCCGATTTTCGACGTTCGTCCTCCTGATCACTCAATGCTCTTCTGCCCCCTGTTCCCTGTTCCCTGTTCCCTACTCATATCGCAGCGCCACAATGGGATCGACCTTCGTCGCCCGGCGCGCGGGAAAGTACGACGCCATTAGAGCCACAATGACTGCGAAGAGTGTGCTGGCCACATAACTCAACGGATCCGTAAGAGCGACGCCATAAACGAACCGAGCCATCAGGCGGGACGCCGCGAAGGCACCGGCCAGACCGGTAGCGGCCCCTGCCACGCTCAAGCTCAGGCCCTGAGCCAGGACGAGCCTCAAAACGTCGCTCCGCCGGGCTCCCAGCGCCATGCGTATGCCGATCTCGTGTGTTCGCCGATTGACCACATAAGCCACCGCCGCGTAAAGTCCGACCGCCGCCAGGGCCATCCCCAGAACACTCAAACTCGCAAGTAATAAAGCCATCGAGCGTTCCGGGGCCAGAACGTATCGCATGTGCTCCCTGAGGGTCACCGCCCCGACGATGGGGAGGTGATTATCGACTGCGGCAGTCTCCTTCAGAATGGCCGGAACGAGGGCCTGAGGCTCACCCGCCGTTTCCACAAAGAGAACGCACTCGAACGAGAACACCTGGGTGAAAGGAAGAAACACGTACGGTTGGACCGTTTCATGAAGCTCGACGTATCTTCCGGCCTCCACCACCCCGACAACTTGATAGTCCTTCTTATCAATTTGGATTGACCTTCCCACCGGATCCTGGCCCGGCCAGAATCTATGCGCCATCGCGTCATTGATCATCACGACGGGTAGCTTAGTTGGCAGGTCGAATTCGTTAAATTCCCTTCCACCCTCGAGGCGGGCCCCCACCGTAGCAAAGAACTTTGGCCCGACAATGTTGTAGCGAATTTTGAAATGATCGGTCCCGGGAGGCGGCTGCACTCCAGGAACGACCACGCCCACCGTTTCTCCGCCTTCGCTGTCCGTCAAAGGAGGCCGCCGGGCATAACTGGCCCGCACCACGCCCGGCACCGTTTCCAGACGAGCCGCCAAGGCGGGATAAATAGCGGCCGCCTGGGTTTCGTTATAACCGTACAGCGTGGGGGGCGCCACGGACAGCATGAGCACGTTCTTCTTCGCATCAAATCCTGGACCGATCCGCATGCTGTAGAACAGGCTGCGCAGCAACAAAGTCGAACCGGTCAGCAGAATCACCGCGAGCGCGATTTCCCCTGAAACCAGCAGACTGCGCAGCGGCAGGCGCCCCGCGGCTTGTCCCGACCGCGGATCGTCACTCTTGAGGACTGCGGACAGGTCCCACCTAGCAGCACGAAAACCTGGCGCCAATCCGAAGATCAGTGCGGTGAGAAGCGAGACCGCCGCGGTGAATAGAAGAACTCGAGCATCGAGCTGGAGGATGACGTCGGACAGGCCCGGAACAAGCGCCGGCGCCAGGTCCATCAGCCAGATCGCCAAGAGCACACCCAGAACGCCGCCCGCCAAGGACAGGAGAAGCCCTTCGGTAAGAAGCTGGGCGACCAGCCGCCCTCTTCCCGCGCCCAACGCTCGGCGCATTGCCATCTCGCGCTGCCGCCGCTCCGTTTGGGCCAAAAGCAGGACTGCAACATTGGCGCATGAAATCAGAAGGACCAGTCCCACCATAGCCATCAGATAGATTCCCACGCCTATCCCTTCGTGGGCTGCGTCGGATGCGGGAGAAGCGAGAAACTTGACGTCTTGGTTAGTGGCAGGGAACGCCAGTGCAAGGCGTTTCGCGAGCGTCTGGAGTTGTGCACGCGCCTCAATCAACCGAGCGTTCGGGCCAAGACGGCCGGCTAAGTCAAACCGGCGGTTGTCGCGCTCGGCGTAGTTTCGATCCTCACCGGTGACCATAATGGCCCAGCCTTCGGTGGTGACCCAGATGCCCGGAGCTCCTGCCTGCCGAAGCCCGCAAAAGAGCTGGGGCATGATCCCGATTACTGTGAATTCCTTGCCGTCGAGGAGCGTGGTTTTGCCGGGCAAAGAAGGATCGCCGTGGAAGTAGCGTTGCCACAGAGAATAGCTCACCACGACGGAACGCCCCTCAGCAGCAGCTTGGTCCGGCTGGGGCGAAAAAGTGCGGCCGCGTAACGCCCTAACGCCCAGCGCCGCGAAGTAGTTTTGCGAGACCACCTCGGTGTCCACTTCCTCACCTTGGCCCTCACCGCTGATGAAACTACCGCGATCGTCATAGGCTACCACGTCGGAGAAGGCGCTGATTTCGTGGCGGATGTCGAGAAAATCGGGATAAGAAGACATGTGATAATCGGGCGATCTCGGCGAGTCCGTCCTGACTACCACCAAGCGCTCAGGCTCCTTCACGGGCCAGGGCCGCAGGAAATAACTATCCACGATGCTGAAGATCGTGGAATTAGCCCCTATCCCGAGTGCCAGAGAGAGCACTGCAACGGCAGTGAGGCCGGGACTCTTCATCAGCATTCGGGCGCCGTAGCGCAGATCCTGGAGTAGTGTACCCATCACCGTTTCCCCCAACAGACAAGTGGCTAGGCACTAGCCACTAAGCACTAGGCACTAAGCACTAGGCACTAACCACTGCCTTACTCATACCGCAGCGCTACCATCGGATCGACCTTCGTCGCCCGGCGCGCGGGCAAGTAGGCGGCGAGCAAGCCCGTCAAGGCAACCACCAAGCCCGACGCGGCCAGCACCACCGGGTTCACAGACGAAATGCCGAACAGCATACTTTGCAGCAAGCGGTCTGCGGCCAGCGAAGCGGCCAGACCCAGCAGCAGCCCCGAAGCCAACAACACCAGCGCCCGCCCGAGTACCATCGAGAGGACCGTCGAGCGGCTGGCGCCCAGCGCGACTCGGACTCCGATTTCACGCGTGCGCCGAGTCACGGAGTAGGCCATCACGCCATAGAGCCCCACCGTGGTCAACACAAGCGCGACTCCGGCAAAGCAACCGAGCAAGAGCGTGTGGAAGCGCGGCTCAGTGACCTGGGTGGAGAGCATCTCTTCCAAGGTTCTGACTTGGAACACGGGAGCCAGCGGGTCAAGCGCCGCCATTTGATCGCGAACCGCAGATTCCAAGGCGCGCGGCGGCACAGCCGTGCGCAGCATCACCACCGGAGGCATCCAGGCAAGCTGCTTGTAGGGAAAGTAATAGATAGGCTCAGGCTGGGCGTCCAGCGCAAACAGCTTGGCGCTGCCCACCACGCCCACGATCTCATGGATAGACTCCTTGTTCTCGCCCGGACCTGTGGCGCCCGGTGTGATGCGCTTGCCGATTACGTCTTCCCCTGGAAAGAATTTGTCCGCGAATGCTTTGTTGACAATCAGCACTCGCGGCGCTTTCAGGTCCTCGTAACCCGAGAAGAACCGGCCTTTGAGGAGCGGAATGCCGGCCGTCGAAAAGTAGTCCGGCGTGGCAAAGGCCATGCGGGCGTGAGGCCGTTTGGGTTGCGGGGCCGGACGCTCTTCGATATTGAAAGTGACCGTGGCGTTATCGCCGCCCAGCGGCAGCGGCCAAACTCCCGCCGCTGACTTGACGCCCGGCAGGGCGCGCATGCGCTCCAGCAATTGGTCATAGAAGGCTACTTGCTGAGCAGCATTGTACTGCGATTCGGGCAGGGTAAACCAGTAGGTCAGCAGGTGGTCTGGCTTCAGGCCCAGATCGCTTCGTTCGAGGCGCAGAAAACTCGCCATCAACAATCCTGCGCCGGTGACGAGCACCAAGCCCAGGCTCACCTGAGCGATCACCAAGGCGCCGCGGATCCGGTCGTGCTGCTGGGCGCTGACGCTGCTTCGCTCCTTCAGTGACGAAGATAGATCAGCTTTGGAGGCGTGCAGCGCAGGCGCCAGCCCGAAGAAAACGCTGGTGAGAAAAGTGAGAAGAAGCGAGAATCCGAGCACGCGCCCATCGACGCTGGTTTGGGCGAGGCGAGGAATGCTCTGACCTCCAAGAGGCAGTACCACGTCCAGAGCGAATCCAGCCAGGACCGTCCCGGCCGCGCCCCCGAGAATGGCCAGGAGCAAACTTTCCGTCAGGAGTTGCCGGATCACACGCCCGCGGCTGGCGCCCATCGCGGCGCGCACCGCCATTTCCTGCTCGCGGTTGGCCGTCCGAGCGAGAAGCAGATTGGCAACATTGGCGCAGGCAATCAGAAGCACCAAGCCCACCGCGCCGAGCAGAATCAGCAGCGGCTGGCGAGAATCACCCACCAAGGTCTCGAGCGCCGGCCGGACCGAAGCTTGGGAGTAATTAGTGTTGGTGTCAGGGTACTGCTTGGCGAGGGCCGCTGCGATGACGTTGAGGTCGGCGCGCGCCTGCTCAATACTGACGCCGGGCTTGAGGCGTCCCAGGGCTCGCAGCATATGAGCGCCGCGCTCCTCGGCAAGGGCGGTATCGCCCGGTGGCGCTACGCGGTCCTCCGCAATCGTGGTCCAGAGCTGGATATTGGGTTCGTTTGCCGGAAAGGCGAAGCCAGCCGGGGCAACGCCAACCACCGTATAGGGTTTTCGATCGAGCGTGATCGTGCGGCCCACGATACCGCGGTCGCCACCGAACCGCGCCTGCCAGAGAGTGTGACCGAGCACGACCATGTTAGTACCCGCCGCTTCTTCGGAGGGCAGGAAGCCACGACCCAACTCCGGCTGAATCCCAAGCGCTGGGAACAAATCCCAGGTGACCATCTCGCCGTCGAGTTGCACCGGCGCTCCCACGCCTGTAAGCGCCGGGTTCGTGTCGCGTGAAGTTATTAAGTGTTCAAAGGTGTGGTTCTGCGCTCGGAAATCAAAGAAGTCTGGGTAGGAGAGGCTGTTAGGAACGGGCGCATTCCGAGTGTTCATCGAGTCCACGGCCATCAGCCGATCGGCTTGGGCGTAGGGCAGCGGTTTGAGCACGACCGTGTTGACCACGCTGAAGACCGCAGTGCTGGCGCCAATGCCGAGGGCGAGCGTCAGCACGGCGACGGCGGTGAAGCCGGGGCCTTTCGCCAGCATCCGCAGGCCGTACTTCACATCATTGAGCAGCGTGTTCATGGCTTTGCCTTATCCTCGTCACGACCACGAGTTATGAGTTATGAATTCTGAGTTATGGAAATCGGTGCCCGCCCGACAGCCGCAGAATAACTCAGCACTCATAACTCAAAACTCTTCATTCATAGCGCAGCGCCACCATCGGATCGACCTTGGTGGCGCGGCGCGCGGGGATGTAACACGCCACCAACGCCACCGCGATGAGGAGGAGCGGTGTCGAGGCAAAGGTGAGCGGGTCAGTGGGACGCACTCCGTAAAGCAAGCTGGCGATGAAGCGCGTCAGCCCCCAGGCTCCGGCGAAACCGGCAGTAACACCCACGGCCGCCATCCGCAGGCCTTCGCCCAGCACCATGCGCAAAACGTCCCGCTGGCCGGCGCCCAGGGCCATCCGGATGCCCAACTCGTGCGTGCGCTCGGCCACCGAATGAGCGATGACGCCGTAAATTCCCACAGTTGCCAGCACCAGTGCGAGGCCGGCAAAAAGGGCTAACAGCAGAGCAACGAATCGCTGCTGCGAGGAGGACTCCGAGACCACCTGGCCCAATTCCCGTGGGTTGTAAACCGGCAATTGGTTATCAAGTTCGTGAACCGCCGCCGTCACGGCGGGAAGCAAGCCCAGCGGCGGCGTCAAAGTCCGAGCAACCAGGAGGACATCGGAGTACTGGTTCTGGAATTCCGGGAAGTAGGCTTCAGGCGCGATATGATCCTGCTCCAGCCCATACTCGCGAACGTCGCCCACTTCTCCCACCACGGTGAACCACTTGGGGTGGTCTTTTTCTTGCGAGAAACGTTTGCCGATGGGGTCTTGGCCGGGCCAAAAGAGCTCCGCCATCGCGCGGTTGATAATGGCCACTTGCGGGGCCTTCGGTTCATCGCTAGGTGTGAAATCCTTGCCCCGGAGCATCGGGATGCGCATGGTCTTGAAGTAGCCTGGCATGACAGTGCACCACTCCACCAGCGGGCTGGACCACATGTTCTTGGGGGCCTCCTGGCCCTCGATGATGACCGTCCCGTTGCTGCCGCCCTCGAGCGGTAAGGTGGAGGTAAAGGAAGCGGCACTCACTCCCGGCAGGGTCTGGACGCGTTCTTGTAACCGTTGATAGAAGGCCGCGACCTGCTCGGGTTTGGAGTACCTGGCTCCGGGCAGCGAAAGCCGGACCGTCAGGACGCTCCGGTAGTCGAAGCCCGGCTGGACGCCGAGCAGTCTCACCAAGCTCTTGAGGGCGAGGCCCGCTCCCACCAACATCATCAGCGCCAGCGCGATTTCGCCCGCCGTCAGCAGCGCACGCGAAAGGTGATGCGGTGTGGCGACGGTCCTTGTGCTCTCCCTGAGCGTGGCTTGAACATCGGTCCTGGAAGCCTGGATGGCTGGAACCAGTCCAGCGAGAATACCGGCGAGCAACGCCACGAGGAAAGTGAAGAGAAAGACGCGAGCGTCGAGCCCGACTGAGACAATTTCAGGGATAGTGCCCACGGGGGCAGCGTAGAGCAGCAAGCGGAGGGCGGCCCAACCCACGAACAAACTGGCAGCGCCGCCCAGAAGAAAGAGCAGGAGAGCCTCGGTCAGCAATTGCCGGATCGCCCCCCACCGGCTGCAGCCCACCGCCACACGGACCGCGATTTCGTGCTGGCGTCCCACGGCTCTGGCGAGCATCAGGTTGGCGACATTGACGCAGGCGATCAGCGTCAGAAAGCCGACCGTGGCGAAGAGCACCAGCAGCGCCGGACGAACGCTCTGGGTCAATCGAGCCTGAAGGCCAATCACCTTGGCGACCACGCCCGTGTTGGTGTCGGGATACTGCTGAATGAGCCGATTTGAAAGGGTCTCCATGTCGGACTTGGCGCGATCAATCGTCACACCCTTATTCATCCGCGAAATCACCCACATCCAATGATTGCCGCGACTTTTCCGCCAGTCCGGCTGCTGGAAATTGATAGGAATCCAGAACTCTGGTTTGGTTCCCCAAATATGCGGGAACTGGAAATGACGGGGCATCACGCCGGCCACGATGTAAGGGCGCCCGTTGAGCGTGATTTTGCTCCCCACGACGCTGGGCTGACCGCCGAAAGCCCGCTGCCACAAGCCGTCGCTGAGGATCACCACTCCGTCATGTCCCGGCTGGGTTTCGTCGGAATTGAAGTTGCGTCCCAGAGAAGGTGTGGCGCCGAGCAGCGGAAAGATCTCCGGCGAGACCTCAAAGCCTTGGAGTTGGAGCGGCTCAGAGGCTCCGGTGAGCGTTGCCCCGGTGGGGGTGGCGGCGGCCATGCCATCAAAGATCTTGTTCTGCGCCTTCCAATCCACGAAGTCCGGGGCGGTATCCGGAAAGAGGTCTCCCGGCCCGCTCGGCTCCGTAACCCAGATCGTGACGAGCCGCTCCGAATCCGGGTAGGGCAGCGGTTTCAGCACCACCGCGTCCACCACGCTGAAGATAGCAGTGTTCACCCCGATGCCGAGCGCCAGCGTAAGCACGGCCACGGCCACAAAACCAGGGGCCCTTCGCAGCATTCGGGCGCCGTAGCGTAAATCCTGGAGTAGTGTACCCATCATTCACCACAATAGTTCGCAAGCTGTCAGCCGCCAGCTTTCAGCTCTCAGCAAGCAGCCAGCGACTTCTCACCTGGCTGACCACTGACGGCTGATAGCTGATAGCTTTATTCGTACCGCAGCGCCACCATGGGATCGACCTTGGTCGCCCAGCGCGCTGGGATGTAGGCCGCAAGCGCCGCCACCGCGGCCAGCAGGGCCGTGAGCCCGGCGAAGGTCAGCCAATCCATGCGCACGACGCCGAGGAGCACGCTGGTAAGTAGACTAGCCATCGCCAGTGCGCCTGCCATGCCGATGCCCAGGCCTATGGCGGCCAGTTTCGCGGAGTGGCCTATCACCATCTTGAGGACGTCCGTCCGCTGGGCCCCAAGCGTCATGCGCACTCCGATTTCGTGCGTACGCTGCAAAACGGAATACGCCATGACCGCAAAGATTCCCGCAGCCGCCAGGATCAGTGCAAGAATGCCAAAGGCAGCCATCATGTTGGCCGAAGACTCCACTCCGCTGAGATCGTCGGAGATGAGTTGTTCGAGCGAGCGCAGGTCGTAAGGAGGCTCCTCGGCGTCAAGACTCAGCACCTCCGAGCGCACGGCCGCCGCGAGCGCGAGAGGATCAGCCGCGGTTCGCACCACCAGTCCTGTGGAGGCTTGCGGCGCTTGCGCCACGGGACGATACACTGTCCGGTCCAGCTCTTTATCCCACGGTGTCGGACGCACGCTGCCCACCACTCCCACGACCGTGCACCACGGCCCATTCTTCTCCGCCTGGCCAAACCTAAGGCGCCGGCCCACCGCCTGCTGGTGGGGCCAGATTTTGCGGGCCAGGCCTTGGCTGATATTGACCACCAAAGGCGCATCAGCGCCGTCTTGCGGGGAGATGAAGCGGCCGTCGACCAAGGGCACGCGCAAAGCACGGAAGAAGCCCGGCGTGACGGACTGCATGCCTGCGGAGCGAATCTCTCCGGGAGCTGAAGGCGGCTCCCCTTCCGCAGTGTACGGAGCGGAGTCCCAACCCCACCAGCCGCCCGGCACGGCGGTGACAGTCCCAGCGGCCTCCACGGACGGGAGCGATTGCAGCTTCTGGATTAACTGCTCGTAATATCCTCGAACGCGATCTGCACTGCTGTACTTCGACTCAGCCAGGGAGATGCGGAAAGTAAGGACGTGGCTCCGGTCGAATCCCAGATCCTCATTGGCCATGTTGCGGAAACCGATGACCATCAGCCCGGCCGAGACCAGCAGAACCAGCGCAAGAGAGATTTCCGTAACGACCAGCAATGAACGGAGACGGCGCCGGGCGGGGCTGGCAGTTCCGCCGCGCGCCCCTTCCTTCAGGACTTCATTCAAGTCCGGGCGGGAAACATGCAGGGCCGGCGCGACCGCAGAGAGAATCCCCGCCAGGAAGGCCACTACCATCGTCAATACCAACACTCTCCAGTCAGGCTGGAGGTGGCTCAGCCCGGGGACGTGTTGCACGATAAAAGGGGGAAGAGTGTTGTGCGTGAGATCCAGATCCCAAACTGCGAGCACCAGTCCTGCCACGCCGCCCAGCAGGGAGACGAGCGTCCCTTCAACCATCAGTTGTCGCGCAATTTGCCAGCGGCTGGCGCCGAGGGCGAGGCGCAGGGCGATCTCTTTCTGGCGTCCGGTGACGCGCGCCAGAAGCAGGTTGGCAACGTTGGCGCAGGCGAGCAGCAGCACAAACGCCGCCGCGCCCGCCAGCACGCCGATAAACCGTCCTGAGCCGAAGGTAAGGTCGTCCACCAAACCCAAAACGTGCGCCCCATGGCCGGAGTTGGTCTGCGGGTATTCACGGTCGAGTCGGGCAGTAACGGTGTCGAGATCGTCTTGCGCCTTGGCGACGGAGACTCCCGGCTTAAGCCGGCCATAGACGAGCAAGGAACCATGCGCGCGGTCCGCCTGTTCCTTTACGGTAAGGTCGAGCGGCGCCCAAGCCTGCGCGCCTACAGGGAAATCAAACTCCGAAGGCATGACGCCGATGATGCTGAACTTCTGCCCGCTCAGCGAGACGGTCCTGCCCACTAAGGCAGGGTCGGCGCCGAAAGTTCGCTGCCACAAACCGTGGCTGATGACCACCACGTTGCCGCGCCCTTCTCCGAAGTCATCCGCGGCAATCGTGCGACCCAAGTCGGGGGGGATTCCCAGCAGAGGGAAGAAGTTGGCCGATACCTGGAAACATTCCAGGCGCTCAGCCAGGTCCTTGCCGGTGAGGTTCACGTCCCAGCCTCGGATCGCGGAAAGCCGCTCGATCCCTCTGGCTTGTACCTGCCAGTCGCGGAAGTTGGCGGGAGAGACTGGCAAGTGCCGCAGGTTCTGCTTCGGTACGGACTCCCAGACAGCCACCGCCCTCTCGAGGTGTTGGAATGGAAACGGGCGGAGCAGCATTGCGTTGATCGAGCTAAACATGCAGGTGTTGGCGCCAATACCCAGCGCCAGCGCGATGACCGCCACAGCCGTGAAGCCCGGACTCTTCCTCAGCATCCGCAACCCGTATTTCACATCCTGGATCAGCGTACTCATGGGATCTCTCACATCCGAAGATTATGAGTTCTGAGTGATGAGTTAACCGGCCGGCCCCGCCACTCATAACCCAGGACTCATCCCCATCACCTGTCACGCGTCACTAGGTCGTCTCGTCCACGACGCGCCCGTCGAAGAGGTGGATCGTGCGGTCGGCAAACTCCGCGTAACGGGGATCGTGCGTCACCATGCAAATCGTGGCGCCTTCCTGGTGAAGGTCCCGCAACAGGCTCATCACCGCTTCCCCGTTCTTCGAGTCCAGGTTCCCCGTCGGCTCGTCCGCCAGCAGGATCGCCGGCCGCCCCACCAGCGCCCGCGCCACCGCCA
>Ga0209777_10009138_pt1 | contig 10714 bp, 12 predicted proteins | sample FrelakmetHBP12HB_FD_187147 | JGI IMG/M metagenome (GOLD analysis project Ga0209777, IMG submission 187147) | Freshwater lake sediment microbial communities from the University of Notre Dame, USA, for methane emissions studies -HBP12 HB (SPAdes)... | ecosystem: Environmental > Aquatic >... | reverse complement strand
CCTGCAATGCGGCGGGGTATTCCCCATGTCCGATCCGGAACGCACCTGCCTTACGCGCCGCAGCGACTTCCATAGGCTGTGGGAAAGGTCGTTCCAAACGGTGCGAGAGAAGACGACAAATGGCGAAACCCAACGCGCCAAGGACGAATGACCTTTCACTTTTCACCTTTCACGTTTCGCAGATGACAAAGGACAAATGACGAGCTTTGAGCCAGCCAGCCCTGAAAGAACTCCTCAACGTCGCATCTGAAGCCGCTTACCTGGGCGGCCGGCGCACACTGGCCTACTTTGGCGCCGGCGTAGGCGTCGAGACGAAGGCCGACCAGACGCCCGTGACTTGCGCGGACCGTGAGGCGGAAGAGGTGATCCGGGCGCGCATAGTCCGCTCCTTCCCAGCCCACGCCATCCTTGGCGAGGAAGGCGGGGAGACCCCAGGCGGGACGCCCAAGGCGCAATACCGCTGGATCATTGATCCGATTGATGGCACGAAAACATTCATCCACGGTGTGCCGTTGTACGGAGTATTGATCGGCGTGGAGGTGGGCGGACGGCCGGCGGTGGGGGTCGTGTACCTGCCGGCGCTGGATGAAATGGTGACGGCGGCGTCCGGCCTGGGCTGCCAGTGGAACGGGCGCACGGCGCGGGTGTCAAAGGTTTCACGTCTTGAGGAGGCCACGCTGTTGACCACGTCCGTGAGAAGCGCGATGGCGCGCTCAGATGCATATGCAAAGCTCACGGCCAAGACCAAGCTTCAGCGCACCTGGGGCGACTGCTACGGCTATGTGCTCGTGGCCACGGGACGCGCCGAGATCATGCTGGACCCCGAGATGAAGCCCTGGGACAACGCGCCGCTCCTGCCCATCCTGGAGGAAGCCGGCGGCCGCTTCACGACCTGGGACGGCAAGGCGACGATCTGGGGTTCCGATGCCGCGGCCACTAACGGCGTGTTGCATGAGCAAGTGCTGGAGATACTGAAGACGGAAGAGACGGGCGCTCGAGCGTAAACCTTACGCCGGCTGGAGCTTTCGCTTCCTCTCGGCAGCGGGACGAAAGTGAACGGTGCGTGAGGTAACGCGCGATTCACTTTTTGGTGCCTGGAATGTGCCCACTTGCGCCGAAAGCAAGTAGACTACAAGCTGGTTCAGGCTCACGCCCTCTTTGGCGGCCTCAATTTCCAGCCTCTCGTGAAGCGACTTCGGGACACGCACCAGGAACCGTCCGCTCTTTCGCGGCGTAGCGCCTTCCACCAAGCCGGAACGTGTCATGGCGCCTCGGAGCATCTCCCGAATGGTTTTATACTCTTTTGTCTTGAGAAACCGGTCGCGTTCTTCACGCGTCGGGTAAGCTTTAGCTACGATTCCCGTTTCTGGGGCAAAGAGCAAGTTCGACAAATCGGCCCAGGCTTCGACCGACCGGCTTGCCTCTTGCGCTTGCGCCAAGACTTCTTTCGGATCTTTCATTTTTTCACCTAACTAATGAATTCCACTTCGCTTCCGGTAATCTCGAAGTACATGGACTCTTGCCCCAGTTCCCGCCCGAATTGCCTGACAAGGTCCCTGAGTTCGTCCATGTCCGATGGAGCAACGGCGACCCAAACCTGCAGGCACTCATCTACCTGTTTCTGGCCTGTTGCCATCCTGTATGCGCCCTTGACCTTTCCCGCCTCAGTCCATCCCCCGCACAGGGAGTACAGACGGTCATAAATTGTCAGCAGCACTTCCGTTGGTATTGCGCTGCCGTCGTTGAATTGCAGCGGAATCTGGAGGACAATCTTCTTTTTCGACCTCTCAGTTCGCTCACCCGTGGGTGTTCCCATCTACACTTTCTCCTCATCCAGGCCATGGCCCTGGCACCGCCCCCACAGGCTATAAATAATGATACCATACATGATATCACTGTCAAGAATATTCTAGAAGAAACATTCGCCAGGCTCCACACGAGCCGAGGCAGGCTCAGGCTGCGCTTACGACTTCGACCTACAAGCGCTTCTTAACTCTGTGCTTGCCCTGCAGCATCGCATTGACGGCGTGAAGCGTTTTTACGTGGAAGTAACGCTCGCCGCACTCGGAGCACACCTCGGCGTCAATGTTCTCCACAATATAGAGCCTGCCGTTGAGCCTATGGTGCTTAGTCACCTTCTTCTTCTTGGTCTCTCCGCCACAAAAGTCGCAGGTCATAGCTTAGTTTCTCTTCTTTGGCGCCGGGCTTTGCTTGCCGGTCATGCTCTCTACGCGCAGCCGGAGAATTGCGACCCCTGCCAGCTTCCCCGCCAACATTTTCTTTACCTTCTGCGGCTCGGGTTCCAGTTGGTCAATCAGCAGTTCCAAGGCGCGGCGCATTTCCGGCTCTGCCTCGACAAACTCAACCTGTCCCTCGAACATTACAGATCTGTAGTTATGCGAGCAATCCCCTGCGGCATAGCCGCAATCCCGGACCACTTGTCCCCAGAAGCGCGGATTCCGGCGCAGGAAGTCCAGTTTCTTCCCTTCCGGCGCACAATGAACATAGAAGCAGTTCTCAGGCTCGGAGAATGCGTAGTTCATGGTTGTCAGATAGGGCTCGTTGCCGTTGGCCATTGCCATGGTCAGGAACTTCTGGCTGCGGATGACCGCCAGTTGGTCCGTGTGATCAGGCATCTCCTTTTCCGTCTTGCGCAGGTGGTATTTCTTGTTGCTTTCCAAGCGTTGTCTCCTTGTGTGCTTCAGTGCCGTTCGGTGTGAAACGGATTCTGCCGCAAGCGGCGGGCTGGCGCAACTCCAATGTCTGGGCCACTGCTACACGTGGAACCCAGTCCACCACCAGAAGAGCCCATTTGCCTTTCATGTCTTACGCTTCACCGTGATTTGTATTTCTTCCGCCATTGCATATTCTGTTTTCTTCACGTTGGCATATCCGTTTCAAGGAGTGAGGCCTCATGGGTGACGGCAGCAGCAAGAGACCATTTCGCGTAGGCATTCTCGGGTGCGGCACTGTCGGTACGGGCACGGCCAGGATCATGCTGGAGAGCAAGCCGTCGCTCGAAGACAAGACGGGCCTGGCCATCCGCTTGCACAGGATCGCAGAGAAGGACGAAGCCAAGGCCCGCGCTTCGGGCTTCGATCCCAAGCTCTTCACCGGGGACGCGCTGGCCCTGTGCAGCGACCCGGAGATTGACCTGGTCGTCGAGGTCATTGGCGGGGTTGAGCCGGCCAAGACTTTCATTCTGGCGGCGCTGAGGGCCGGAAAGGCCGTCGTCACGGCCAACAAGGCGCTGCTGGCCACTCACGGCAAGGAGATTTTCAAGACGGCGCTGGCCAACAAGACCAGCGTGGGCTTCGAGGCCTCGGTGTGCGGCGGCGTGCCCGTCATTGCCGCCATTCGCGACGGCCTGGTGGCCAACCGCATCGAGAGCCTGCATGGCATTCTGAACGGCACGACCAACTATATACTCACGCGCATGATCCAGAATGGCGCGCCCTATGCTGAGGCGCTCCGCGAAGCCCAAGCCAAAGGCTACGCGGAAGCCAACCCCGCCAACGACGTGAAAGGCATTGACGCCGCGCACAAACTGACGTTGCTGGCGAACCTCGGCTTCCACTCGATGTTCGATTTCGGAGACATCCATGCAGAAGGCATAGACGGTGTAAACATAGACGACGTGCGCTTCGCCGCCGAGCTGGGCTACAGCTTGAAGCTGCTGGCAATCGCGAAGCGGCAGGCTGCAGGAGTGGAACTGCGGGTCCATCCGGCGCTGATCCCCAGCAGCCACCCCCTGGCCGGTGTGCGCGATGTCTTCAACGCGGTGCTGATACGAGGCGATGCCAGCGGCGATATCATGCTCTATGGCCGCGGGGCAGGCATGATGCCGACAGGTTCAGCCATCGTGGCGGACATCGTGGACGCGGCGCGCGGCAGCGCCCGCCAAGCCTTCACCAAGCTCCAGTTCTTCCAGAACCCGCGGGCGGACATCCCCATAATCCCGATCAGCAGGATACGGAGCCGCTACTATGTGCGCTTCTGCGTGCTGGACCAGCCAGGCGTGATGGGCAAGATCGCCACCATTCTGGGCGCGCACGGCGTCTCGATTGCCTCGGTCATGCAGAAGGAGCCGCACGAAGGCGGGGACGTGCCCGTCGTCATCCTCACGCACGCCACCATCGAGGCGAACTTCCAAGCGGCCTTGAAGGAGATCGCAGGGCAGGAGTTCATCAAGCGGCCGGCGTCGTTCTTGCGAGTCGAGGACTGAGTTTCACTAATGGCTTGCGGGCAAGCGCGCGCGGCGGGATAGTGGAAGCAAGTTTGGAAGCAGGCATGCGAGGGCCGCGACAATGAGAACAAAGACCACAGCCGGTACCGCAACACGGAGGGGAGAAGCGCCCATGGGCCTTGTCACAGTTACCATAAAGGTTGAGAACTTAGTGGACTGGTTGCGCGCCCAGACCACCAAAGGCCGGAGGAAACCGCCCATCCGGACCGTGATAATACCAGATGCTTTGGTTGACACAGGGACGAGGAACCTTTGCCTCCCCAAGCGGTACATTAAGGCACTGGGGTTGCATCCCAGACCCGGTAAGATAACAGCGCAGACAGCCAATGGCTTCGTTGAACGTACCGTCTACTCTGCCGCGCAATTGACCTTGGAAGGGCGCACTGATGAATTCGCGGTTACAGAGATGCCTGATACCGCGCCGGCGCTGGTGGGCGTGATTCCCCTGGAGGGATTGGACTTTGTCGTGGACCCGACGACGCAGAGCCTAGTCGGCAAACACGGCAAGAAGCGCGTGATGGTGATGTACTGACACCCAAAAGGGAGGCGCTAATGACCACGTTCGCCAAGTTCGTCCTGGCCTCAGCAGCTCTGTTCCTGTTCCGTGCCCCAGCCGAGGAACCCACCGCTCCAGAGGCGAAGAAGCCCGCCCCAGCCCCTGCGGAAGACCCGCACAATGCCGAAGCACGCACCAAACTTCAGCGCAAGGTCACATTCGAATTCGTGGACACGCCGCTTGAGGAGGCCGTAGCCTTCCTGCGTTCCCTTGCCGGTGTGAAGATGACCTTGGCCCCCGAGGTTGCGCAAGACGCGAAGACAAGCATCAACCTGCGCGTCACGGATATGAGCATGGACTTGGCTCTGGAGTGGATTCTCAAGCTCGCCGACCTCGACTACAGAATTGTGGACGGCGCTATACTTATAGCTAAACCCAAGCCGGCCGCCGCGCCCAAGGCAGGCGCAGCGGAGCCTGAGCCCTGGGTTGCGGAGACGCGCAAGAAGCTGGCGCGGAAAGTCTCATTCGAATTCGTGGACACGCCCCTGGAAGATGCACTGCAATTCCTCAATTCCCTAACCAAGGTCAACATCATCCTCGACCCCAAGGCAGGGGCAGAAGGCAAAGACAAGACCCCTATCACGCTCCGCGTGCAAGACATTGAAATGGGAGAGGCCCTGAAATCGCTCCTGGGGTTGGCAGGCATGAAATATGACTTCCGGAACCAAGCGGTTTTCATAACCCGCGACGACAAGGCAGCGCAGCCTAAGCCGGCGCCAGCCCCGAAGCCGTAGGAGCCGTCCGGCCAGTTCTGAGCCGTGCCCGCCTACGAAGTTGCGGTAAACGTGGCCGCAAGTATACTGTTGAGCATGATTCTCGCGGCGCTGGTCCATCCGCCCGGCACGGGCTTGGGTACTTAGCGCGGCCCGGAGCGGCTCTCCGGCAGCCGCGCAGCCGGTTTCCACATGGACAGATTGCACGGAGTATTCACCACAGAGACACAGAGGCACAGAGAAGGAATAAAGGAGAGTTTTCCTCTGTGTCTCTGTGCCTCTGTGGTGGATAGCCATGCTTGACACAGGGGAGCAGACATGAGCGACGACAAGAAAGCCAAGAAGGAAAACGCGAAGGCCAGCGCCGAGCCGGAGATTATGGAGAAGGTCGTCTCGCTGTGCAAACAGCGCGGCTTCGTCTTCCAATCGTCTGAAATCTACGGCGGACTGAAGAGCTGCTACGATTACGGCCCGCTGGGGGCGGAACTCAAGCGCAACGTCAAGGCGGAATGGTGGCGCGCCATGGTCCACGGCCGCGAGGACATTGTGGGCATTGACGCCAGCATCATCATGCACCCGAACGTCTGGCGCGCTTCGGGACACTTGGCGGGGTTCAGCGATCCGCTGGTGGACTGCAAAGACTGCAAGGAGCGAGGCCGCGCTGACAAATGGCCGCAGAAGGCGCCAGGCACCGAAGTCCAGTACAAAGTCATTGTTGACCCCCAAACCGGCAAGAAGGAAACGCGCATGGGCGCCGTGGGCGACCTGGGCATCGTCTGCGGCAATTGCGGCAGCCCGAACCTTTCTGATATCCGCCGCTTCAACCTGATGTTCCGTTCCTTCCTGGGCAGCGTGGACCCCGTGGAAATGCTGGCGCGTTCGCTGGAAGGCAAGAACCTGACGGGCGACGCGTTGAAGGCGGCCATCTCCGAGGCGATGAACGAGACATCCGTCTACCTGCGCCCCGAGACCGCTCAGGCCATGTTCACCAACTTCGTGAACGTGCAAGCCAGCATGAGGCTGAAGCCGCCGTTCGGCATCGCCCAGCAAGGCAAGAGCTTCCGCAACGAGATCACGGTCGAGCACTTCACGTTCCGCTCGTGTGAGTTTGAACAGATGGAGATGGAGTACTTTGTCCCGCCGCCCGGCTTCGCCGAGGACGGCAAGGACGACATGTACTGGTTCAAGTACTGGTGCGACGAGCGTCTTAAATGGTACGCCAGCCTGGGCATTCGCGCAGAGAAGCTGCGCCTGCGGCCGCATGAGACGGCGGAGTTGGCGCATTACGCCAAGGCCTGTTCGGACATCGAGTACGAGTACCCGTGGGGCTGGGGCGAGCTGGAGGGCGTCGCCCACCGCACCGACTACGACCTCAAGCAGCACGAGAAGCACAGTGGCAAGAGGCTGACGTATTTCGATCCGCAGAAAAACGCGCACTACCACCCTTATGTGATCGAGCCGGCCGCCGGCGCCGACCGCGCGGCCCTCGCCTTCCTCCTCGACAGTTACGCCGAGGAGCCGCCGCCGCCCGGCACCAAGGAAGGCCGCACGGTACTGCGCCTGCACCCGCGCCTGGCGCCTATCAAGGCGGCCGTGTTCCCTCTGGTGAAGAAGGACGGCATGCCTGAAACGGCGCGCAAGATCATCGCGGAGTTCTACAAGCACCAGATCAACGCCTTCTACGATGAGAAAGACACGATTGGCCGCCGCTACCGCCGCCAGGATGAGTGCGGCACGCCGTACTGCATCACCGTGGACGGCCAGACCGCCCAGGACGGCAGCGTGACCATCCGCGAACGCGACAGCATGAAACAGGACCGCATCCAGGTCGCCGATGCGGTGGAGACGGTGAAGAAGCGGCTGGCGTGAGCCGGCCTTGCCAAGCACCAGCAGGTAGTGGTATCATCTCCAGGCATTGATGGAGGGCCCGATTATGTCCGTGGTCAAGGAACGTGCTGCCCCTCTCGCTTATGGCGATACGCTGACATGGAAGGAATTTGAGCGGCGCTGGGACGCAGATCCGGAGATCAAGTTTGCTGAGTTGATCGGTGGGAGGGTCTACATGCCGTCGCCATTGAGTGACCCGCACGGAGAGTCGGACGCTGCGATGGCGTGTTGGGCGGCACACTACGCTGCCTACACCCCCGGATGCAAAGCAGCGTCAACTGCCACCTGCAGGCTGTCAAAAGACGCGCCACAGCCGGACGTTTACCTCTGTATCAGAGAGAGTTATGGCGGCCGGTCCCGTGTGCGCGGCAAGTACTTGCACGGTGCGCCGGAGTTGATCGTCGAGGTGTGTCTGTCCAGTGCCGCATATGACCTGCACGAGAAAAAGGACCTGTATGAACGGGCTGGCGTGGACGAGTACGTTGCGGTGCTCCTGCACGAGAAGGAGGTGCGCTGGCACAGGCTGGATGCCGGGAAGTACGTGCTGCTAAAGCCGGACGCGAAGGGCGTCTTCCGCTCCATTGTGTTCCCAGGTCTTTGGCTTAATTCCACGGCGCTGCTCGCAGGCGACGCGCGGTCACTCATCGAGACACTGGAACGCGGACTGGCGTCAGCGGGACATGCGGAGTTGGTACGAAGGCTGGAGAAGTCGAAGAGGCCGGCATAGACTGCGAGTGGGCGAGAGAGGGATGCGTGCGCGCAACGGGAAAACCCCAGATCCAGACCAAGTCGAGGAGTTGTCTGAGTTCTGGGACACGCATGACTTGACAGACTACGAAGACGAACTCGCAGAGGTCAAGAGAGGAGTCTTTGCGAGTGCAGCCCCGGCCAGGGTCACTGTGGACTTGAAACCTGCGGAAGCGGCGAAGGCGAAGAGGATCGCAAAAGCTCGCAGGACTGTCTGAATTCTCCGTGTTGCCGTTTGCTCTCGAGCGTAGTCTCGGGGCTTTTGGGAGTTAGAACTTCATGCGCGTGCTCATCATTGGCGGGACGGGCCTCATCAGCACCGGCATCGTTAAACACCTGCTGGCGCGTGGAGCCGATGTAACCATCTTCAACCGCGGCAAGCGCGCCGCCCCGCCGCCTAACGTGAAGTCCGTACAGGGCGACCGCGGCAACTTCGCGGACTTCGAGAAACGCTTCGAGAACGAGCGTTTCGACGCCGTCATGGACATGGTCTGCTTCAACTCCGAACAAGCCCAAAGCGATGTGCGCGCGTTCGGCGGGCGGTGTGAGCAGTTCATCTTCTGCTCGACAGTCTGCACCTACGGCGTCAAGGTTCCGGCGAGCGTGCTGGTGAACGAGTCATTTCCGCAGGAGCCAATCAGCGCCTACGGGAAAGGCAAGATCGCCGCGGAAGGAGTTTTCCGGCGGGCGAACGAGGAGCGCAGATTCCACACTACCATTATACGGCCCAGCAGCACCTATGGCCCCGGCGGGTCGCTGATTGACCAGCTCGAATTCAACCCCTCGGCCTGGGACAGAATCGAGCGCGGCCTGCCTGTCCTGTGTTGTGGCGACGGATTGGGCCTGTGGCAGTCCACGCACCGCGACGATTGCGGCAAGCTCTTTGCTCACGCCGTGCTGAACCCGCGCACCTATGGCCAGGATTACAACGCAGTCCGCGAGGAGGTGTTCACCTGGCGCGACTACTACCGCCGCGCCGCCAGCGCCCTGGGCAAGAGCGCGCAGCTCCTCTTCTCCGCCGCCTGGTGGGTCATCAAGCAGGACCCGGAGCGCTTTGGTTTGTTGCGCGAGATCACGCAGTACCACGGCGCGTACACATCCGCCAAGGCGCGCCGCGACGTCCCGGAGTTCCGCTGCGAAATCGCTTTTGAGGCGGGGGCGGGCGAGACGCTGGCCGACATGAAGCGCCGCAACGCCTGGCGCGACAGCAACGCGGACACGCTTTACCAAAGCATGGTGGACCGGATTCTGAAAACCGGCGTGGAACCTGTCGAGGCGTAGGCGCTCATTCGGGCGAGATCTCAATCACCGGCGCATCCGTCTTGAACGGCAGCCTGCCGCCTGCGGGGATGAGGAAGCAATGCTCCCGGCCAGATCGTACTCGGTCGCACGGTGTTCCGTTCAGGAATAGGATCGGGGCATTCTCCGGAAAATCGCGTTCTCTCTCAAGCAACTCGGCGGCGGGCTGGAGCAGCGCGGCGCGGCGCAGGCCGGCGGGCATCTGGGCGGCTTGAGCGGCCAGTTCCTCCGCCGCCACCATCTGTTTGTCGCTGATCTCCGCGCCGCTGGTGACAAGGCGTATCAACGGGATATTGCGCGAGAGCGCATAAGCACTGATGGCGCCGAGGGCCAAGGCCCGTAGTGTCCGGTCCAGCGCGGGACTGCAATCCACCACCAGGCCGAAGGCGCCGCGCTGGACCGTCTCCTTGTCAGGAGTGACGTAGCGCGGACGGGCAATCTCCGGCGTGGCGTACTGGCGGCGCGAGGGGCGCGCATACGTCCGCACTCGCTCGACCGGCGGCACATGCTCATCAAACCAGCGCGCCAGTTGCACGTCCCAAGGCAGAGGCGGCTGTTCAAGCGTCCGGATCTCCTCAAGCAGCGTGGCGGGCAGCGCTCCTTTGCCCGCTTCCGTGTGGAGCTGGTAGCCACGCAGGAAAGCGTCCAGGAAAATGCGATCGCTGACGCCGCTGCTTTCCCCGGCTCCCGGAGGCGCCAGGCCGAGGCCGAGGATATCGGGGGCGCCAAGGCCGGCGAACGTGACCAGCTTGCGCGCGGCTTTCTCCTTCTCGCGCAGGAGCTCATAGATCTCTTCGGGCCTGAGGTTCGCGTATTCAGCGGCAAGCAGCAGCCCCTCGCCGGGCGGCTGGCAGAGTTTCCGCGGCAAGGGCAACTGCGCCTGCCAGGCGTTGATGCAATAATCGCAGGCCGCATTCCAGAGAAAAGGGTCGCGGCCCTTGCAGCGTGGCAGATGTTGCAGCGCCGCATGCAGCGCCATGTGCGCCAGAACGTACCGGTGTTCCGCGTCGTTCATGGCCCAGCCCGGATTGAGGATCAGCTCGCGCCGGCGGGCGTGGACAGCCGCAATACGCACGCCCAGCCTCTCGCACAGCCTTGCATCTTCCACAATCCTGAAATGCTGCAGCACTGCGCCCAGCAGCGGATAGCTGCGCACAAACCAGGCGCGCGCCTGCTGCGCCGGAGAAAGCGCCGCATCGTCGCCCGCCGCGGCACTGAGCGCCTGGCGTGCCGCACGGCGGATGGCGCGGGCGAAGGTGTCCGCCC
>Ga0209777_10009137_pt1 | contig 10714 bp, 5 predicted proteins | sample FrelakmetHBP12HB_FD_187147 | JGI IMG/M metagenome (GOLD analysis project Ga0209777, IMG submission 187147) | Freshwater lake sediment microbial communities from the University of Notre Dame, USA, for methane emissions studies -HBP12 HB (SPAdes)... | ecosystem: Environmental > Aquatic >... | reverse complement strand
TTGATGGTGGTGTAGCGATATATCCTTGTTTCCGGGGAGTAATTGTGTAGGTTCCTACGGGGAGTAGTACTACGTATCGCCCTTCGGAGTCTGTGTACGTGATTTTTTGAATATCGTTGGAGAGCGCTACGGTGATTTCTACGGCTTGGAGCAGTGTATGGGCCGCTGCATCGATGGTTTCCCCGTAGACCCATCCGGTGTTTTGTTGTGGCTCCCCTTGGTTGAAGATGGTGATGGTTGCTGTTGCTGGATCATATGTTGCTTTCTCCGCGGAAATCGTAACTATGGTGTTTCTTGTAACTGACGGTGCCGTGAAGATCACGATACCGGTGATATTGGTTTGTTTTCCTTCATCACCAAATCGTACCGTGACATTTTCTAATGGCATCCCAGTTCCAGAGGTTATCATTATTTGAAAAATTTGTTCTTCGATTGCTGAGGAAGGTGCATGAATAATCAAATTATTTTCTGACAGGTGAGTGGCGATGATGACTGATAAAGATGGCGACCAGGTGCTTTCCAGGTTATGGCTATCTTTCGCTTTGACGGCGACTTGAAAAGTCCCAGGGAGCGTCCAGATATAACTTGTGCTAATGTCTTGACTAGAGGGGTACGGGCCGAGCCAAGAGGTTGTTGTTGATCCGAATTTCCATTGGTACCATACTTGGTCTCCTTCAGGATCAATAGCACGTGTCGTATAGGTATAGACTCTGTTAATCTCTCCCGTGTTCGCCCCTGTCGGTTGATTGGAGACAGTTGGAGCGTTATTGAGAATCCCATTGGGGTTGACCCAGGGGTGAGTGTCAAAATTAAGGGCGCATGGTTGGTATGGCGTTTCCCATGTTCCTGTTGTGGTATTTATCATAGCCTGTGGGTACTTTGCTTGGTAATCATCCCAGTAGTTCCCTGTTCTGCCATCATCCCAAGTGTCTGAGACGGTCATCGTGAGCGGTGCTGTGACAGGCTGGGTGTTATTGATAAAATTGTTATGGTAGATTCGGTTGTTATTTGCTTGCCAAGTCAAGTTGATACCAACACGATTGTCATAGATGTTACAATTCGTGATGATCTTGTTCGTTGCTAAGGAAACAAGGCTTATGCCGATGTCGTTGTTATATATATTACAGTCTGTGACAGTGACCGGAACTGTATTTGATAACATAAGACCGATACCATCATTGAGAATTTCGTTGTGAATGTCGCGTATGGTACAATTCCTGATAAGGATGTTGGAAAGTCCTTGTGCAACCAAAAGTCCGTACTCTGTATATCCACTGATGGTGAGATTGGAGATGGTGACATTACTTCGACTTATGTAAATACCATTCTGTTCATTCCCAAAATTCGTTATCACAACATCATTCTGGCTTTCACCAATCACCAGAATCTGGTTCCCCCCGGTCTCTATCAGAGGTGGAGGAGCATGATACAACCCTCGATGAATAAACACAATGCCTCCATTCTGTACTGCGTTTATGCCCTCTTGGATTGACTGGAATGGATGGGGCAGGGTTCCATCCCAGGGGCCTGCACTGTTACTTCCATTCACGTGGGCATAACTGATGAAATTTGAAAGAATAATGAAATGGTAGACCGTCGACTTCACCGAATTTCCATTCGTATCGATCACCCAGATGAAAAAATAATAAGTACCCCCAGCCGTAATGCTGAAATTATTATTATTGAAATAATACCAACTGAAATCGGTGGGCATGGATTCGTTTATTGGATGAAAACCTGTTGGGCCGGTGATATTCACTTTTACGTCAGCAATACCTGAAATATCAGTTACTGAACACGTAATTTCGAAATCCGACGAGGACCAATCTGCCAACAATATCGTACGCGGGGAATAATTTACCCAATTTATCACTGGAGGAGTACTATCAACAGCTTTTATATCAGCAAGTGGTACGATAGTTGCCAGAAGGATACCTAGTGTGAGTCCTACTGTTAAAAAGGACGTTCTCCTCTTCTGCGCCATCTCACCCTCACCTTTTTTTCATAACATTGTGTGCAAAACACACAATAGAAAAACTACTATCAACTAAATGAAGTTTTGTGTCTCAGACTCACCGCCCATATTTTTGTGTCTTTATTATAAGTAAGGTAGCGATAACTGCAACTCAACAAGTCGATGTTGAAGAGAAGAACCCGATGTATCGTATACCGTTTTGCTGTTAAGAAATTATTTTATTTGAAAAACTAATATAAAAAGAAAAAAAGAGGTTTAATCAAATCAAGAGGGAACGTTTCTTGGTTTTTTGATTAAACCTCTTTTTCGATTTAGGATTTAATTCCTAAAACAAGGAAAAGAAAGACGAATCCGTTCGCGGATTTTTCAGCAGAGGATCCTTCATCACATACGGCATGGACGGTTATTGTTGATTTGCCAAAGCCGAAGATGAACGATTTAATAGTGGCTGTTTCTCCCGCTGCAAGCGTCGATATCGTCCCTGTTTTCTGTTTTCCAATAAGAATAATACCGCCAGAAAGACTGATGTTCCAGGTGACATTCGTTGCATCAACAGTTCCATTATTTTTCACGGTTGTCGCGACCCCAAAACCTCCAGTGATCGTATCGATGATCAGGTTTGGTTCCGCTGGTGCATTATTAATGGTCACTTGGAGTGGTTCTGACCAATCGCTCTCCTGGTCATTGGTGTCTTTTGCTTTTACGGTGACGTTGTAGGTGCCTGCTGTGGACCAGGTGTGAGACGCATGGATTGTGGCACCAGATACGTATGGTCCTATCCAGTCGCTTTCTTCAGTTCCCCAATTCCATTTGTAATAGATTTGATCACCGTCAGGGTCGGTGGTGCTCGTCGTATAGGAATATGGTACGTTGATGTATCCACTGGATGGTCCTAGTGGACGCTCTGGTGCTGCTGGTGCACTATTATGTCCACCTACACAAAAAACGTTGTTCGTAGAAGCAGTGGTGGTAATGTATAGTTGTTCGTTTGCAATGACCGGTGAATTGAACGTTCCGCTTCCAAAATTATGCAATTCCCAGAGAAGCGTTCCATCAGTAGCATTAAGACAGATGGTGTGATTTGATGAGGTGATGTACACACGACCGTCAGCAATTGCAGGAGAGGAAAAAATCTCTGATGACGTTGCGTAATTCCAAAGAAGTGCACCTGTGGTTGCATCTAAACAGTAGGTTTTGTTGTCAGATGACCCGACATATATTTTTCCATAGGCAACAGCAGGTGATGATGATATATGTCCGTTCGTTGTATAATTCCAGATAGGTTGTCCGTTCAATGCATCAAGACAATAGAGTTTATTATCATTTGATCCAACATAGACTCTTTCCGAGAACACTGTTGGTGAAGAAGAGATTTGGCCTCCGGTTAGATAACTCCAGAGGAGCTGCCCATTATTCGATGCATTTAAACAATAGACCAGACCACTATCTGAGCCGATGTACACGCGGTTGTCAACGACAGCGGGAGAGGATGAAGTGATTCCTCCACCCGGGTTTGATGCCCATATGAGATTTCCATTTGATGCATTAAAACAATCAACATTTCCGTTGTGTGATGTTCCGAAATAAACACGGTTATTCATCACTACTGGAGAAGAGGCATAGATTCCGTCGGTTATACTATTCCAAAGTGGCGCTCCTGTTGATGCATCTAAACAGTAGATACCGGCATTCGATCCGACAAAAACCCTTCCATCGACGACCGCAGGAGATGTAGCAAGAGATCCCCCAGTGCTATGATTCCAAAGTTGATGTCCATCTGAGGCGTTGAAACAATACACCTTGTTATTGTAAGCAGCGACGTATATTTTCCCATCGACAATTGCAGGAGATGAATATATCTGACTCGGGATGGATGCGTTCCATTGAATAATATGATAGGGAGCTGATGATGCAGTAAATCCGGTGTGCCCAGCATCATGATGAAACATATTCCATCTATCCGAACCAGAGATGGTGACAAGTAATGGCGAAGACCATGGACTTATTTTTCCATATTCATCCTTCGCCTGAGCATTCACTTCGTAGATACCAGGATAGAGCCATGTAAACGATTTGGAAGCTGGTTGACCAGAGTTAACTAGTGATGTCCATGAGCTATATTGTCCATTCCCCCAATTAAAACGATATTGTACATGATGTCCTTCCGGGTCGGTTGCGGTTGTTGAATACGAATAGACACTATCGATAGTTCCCGAGGTTGGTCCCACGGGTTGAGTTGGTGTCGCAGGTGGATCATCAACCATTACAACGGACAAAGATGGAGACCATCCGCTTTCATAACCATGAACGTCCATTGATTTTACTTTCACATCAAAGGTGCCTTCTTCAGACCAGAAGTGACTTGCACTTGGTACTATGTTCCAACTACTGTTAAATCCGTCACCCCAGTTAAACAAATAGAAAACATTGTCTCCATCTGGATCAGTGACAGGATTGGTCGTGTAGGTGTACACGGTTCCTAGATGTCCACTTGTTGGCCCTGTTGGCTGATTCGGTATCCCAGGGGGCTGATTTGCTTGGACATTCAAATGCCCATTAAACAGATCAGGAAACCAGACACTATTTCCAGCATATGCACAGGTTTCTTCCTCCGTGTCAAAACTGAGAGAGGTTTGACCAGGGGCTGCGTTTGCATTGATGTTTATGCTGATGTTAAAAAGACTTCCTTGTCCTGGAGGAATTATATAATAATACAAATACCAGTCTGCCATAACATAATTAGATCCCAGTTCATAGTATACCGAACCGATGCCAACGCATCCTTGTACGGTGACATTGGCGATTGCAATAACTGTCGGATCGAAGTACAATATCATAGTATATTCATTAATTGGCTCACTCCATGTACCATTGATACGAAAATAATGCCCGGCTTCGCCAACGGAGGCTGTTGTGTTCTCCACGCTCATCGTAAAACCTGATGGTAGTGTTGCTGCACGTACCGTCCCCCTTTTTTCAAGAGAACCAACCATGGTCGCCATAGGCATCATCATTATCAACGCGATACCGACCGCTAGACCTGCCTGTAAAATTTTCTTATTATTTTTATTCATCATACAGTTTCACCTTTTTTCTTAGATATGGGGGAAAATAAGATGAAACAAAAAGAAGTGTTCATCCTATTTTCTAATCTCTTAATTGTATATATTAATATAAATAATTTATAGAACAATTATCGAATGAAAAAAATTACTAACAAGATTGAAGAGGCACTGAGAGAAAAAAAGGGAAAGTAGTGATCTCCCCATCTTATGAAATGAGAGATCAACACAGTCCTGTTTTTTTATTTTAATTAGAGAATGGAGAGAGTAACTGTTATGGTTCTATTTGTTCTGGCTCTGCTTTTACGAGATTATATATTCGTATTGCATGGGGTTGTGACCATTCGCTCTCCGATCCATAGATATCTCTTGCTTTCACCCGAATAGAATAGATTGTTTCCGGGATATGATATAATACAGTGTTACCCATCGGAGGAAGCCACTGGTGTGATCCATTTGCTACAGCACCTGAGTCATACGGGCCAATCCAATCACTGATTATTCCATCGCCCCAATCCCATTTGTAGAACACTTGATCGCCGTCAACATCGGTTGTGATTGTCGTAAAGTCATAATGGGTCTTCACCAATCCTTTTATCGGCCCTAATGGTAGTTGTGGTACTGAGGGAGGATGATTCCCGGGGAAATGAACATTAATAGAACAGTACATAATTTGTCCACCAGTATTCGGACCACTTCGCATGATGTACGAACCAAAGTCGTTATCATTGAAGTACATCAAATCAATACGGCCATTATCATGACCCAGGTCGACAATCTGATCACACACATAAGGATACACGGTTATCTGATGTGAAAAATCAAACAAGTTATTGTTGATGTCTGTGAGTTGAATTGGTTCAGACCATGTGTTTCCATTATCTGGTGAAATGGAAAGATAAATGATGGGATGATGAATGTACGCGGCATAGATAGGATCACCATCTGCTCCAAGTTGTGCTTTGGTTCCATCTACCCAGATCTGGGCAATCCAGCCGTTTTGTTTGTTTATGGCTTGCATCTGGGTGTTTTCATAGTATTGAGCTTGGGTGATACCATTAGGATTCGGATACGTGCTCCATGTAATGGTTGGATATAACTGGTTATCATCCCAGGGGACGCTATGCCCTGAAAAGGAATCGATGCCTTGTAACTGAGGAACTTCATGAAACGTGAAACTGGTTCCATTCCAGACCATTTCTGCTTGTGGGAGATAATGGGAGAAGTAATATTTTCCTGAAGCGTCGGAATATCCATAGGATTGCATAAAGGTCCAGTGGAGGTTGCCTTCAGAGTCGTATTCAGCGGTGTTGTGCCACCCAGCGATGGTAACGTTCAGTACAGCAGGCGCACCAGAGAAGCCGGGGTTGTTGACCTGATAGATATTGGCACCAGGGCCGTCGCTGTGCAGGTTTGCTACACTCCAGGTCGCCCCGTAATCCAGAGACTCCCAGACAAATGCCCCCTCATCAACAGGCATGTTACCAAGGTCTCCATCCAGCCACATCGCATCCCCAATGAAGGCAACCTTTCCAGGATGATTGTAATCAATGGCAAACGATTGGAATGGTCTGCATACTTTCTCACGCCAATTACTAAAAACGTTGACGGTATTCCATGTTGAAAGATTTAACAGTTGCGAAAGATTTGCATTGTTTTCATTGATAATATCGGTATATCTTATCTGAACATTTTCACAAGGAAAACCCTGATTTGTTGGTTGTCCATTCATTGTGATTTGGTAAATACGTACATATCCGTCATATGGTGAAGGACCAATGTAGAGTAATGGCCACCACATAAAATTGTTTGGTGGGAGATCATTAAAAATCAATGGTGTCTGCCAATGACCAGGTGTATTATTCGTTTTATAATCATCATAAGTAATTGCTGTTTCTAGTTCAGAATCGGAATCGGCGTTCTCATGCCATGTGGCAATGCAGTCACCTGTTGCTGGATGGATTACGATTCCACCGAAGCCTTGTTGAGGATTGTAACGGGCTACCGGATTTGAGAGGAGAATCTGATTATCATTGTTAACATATGCATAGTAGGACTGCCGATTTCCAGTTAGTTTTGGTTTTGCGTGGAACCAAAGGTATTCCCCATTTCCATTCTGTGTTTGTCTTTTTAACGGATAACTAGTGAATCCGCTGGGCATATAATCGTAGTAGGAGGTTATAATCGGAGTTGGTTCTCTTATGAAACTATAATCAGGCGATGGATAATTTTCACACAAAGCACTTCTTGTCTCAGATTGAACTTTTTGATTTTTTTCTACAACAAGTGGAATACCTACCGGTCCTGTTGGCTTTATAAGGTCAAACTGATCAAATGGTGAAGATACACTATCACCAGGTTTATCCGCTTGTATTTTAATGCTGGTAACTGGTAGTAAAAATAGGAAAGCAAAAATGAATGCTCCACCGACTTTTATAATAGTGCTACTCCTGTTTTGTTTCATATTTATTTATCACCTTTTTGATGTTACAAAATTTTTTGGTAAACATTAAAATAGTTACACAAATAATATTAATTTATATATATAAATTTTATGGAGAATTTATCGAACAAATGTAAATAATATAGAAAATATCAAGGACATTTTACCTCCCTTATCTTAACACATAAATATTCTATGATTACTTGATTTATTGCTTTAACACTTGGTTGTTAATAAATCCTCCGAGAAATCCCAACGCAGGGTGTAAAAGTCACTTTGTAATGAATACCAAATTTTAAAATAAGAGAACTGATTACAGGCACGGGGCATTTTTATGGTAGTTAACTACGACCGTTTATTCTCAGCACGATCAAAATCCCTGAAATCCTCGGAGATACGGGAGCTTCTGAAACTCACGCAAAGCCCGGGGTTTATCTCACTCGCTGGCGGGTTGCCAAATCCGAAGGCATTCCCAATCGACGTTATCCATGAATGTATTGAGAAGGTTTTTAAGACCAATATTACCAATGCCCTTCAATATGGTACGACGGAAGGACTGCCTCTTCTTAGAAACGTGCTTGCCCAGCGGATGAGGGAGAAAAAAGGTATTGATTGTGAGGTGCATGATATCCTTATCACCAGTGGTGCCCAGCAGGCGTTGTCGTTTGTCGCGTTTAACTTGTTAGACCCTGGTGATACGTATATCACGAGTGCTCCGACGTATCTTGGGGCACTGCAAGCGTTTCATGCGTATCAAGGGAACTGTGAATGCATCCCGATGAATGACGAAGGAATTGATATTGAATCCTTGCGCAGAAACCTCAAACGCCTTCACCGTACCGGTATCACTCCGAAGTTTTTGTACGCGGTTGCAACGTTCCAGAACCCGTCTGGAGAAAGTATTTCACTTGAGCATCGCAAAGAACTTCTTGAAATAGCCTCAGAGTATGATTTTTTAATCATCGAGGATGATCCCTATGGTGAATTGGTCTTTGAAGGAGAACCGAAAATCCCTCCTATTAAATCTTTAGATACCAAAGGCAGGGTCATTTACATTGGAACGTTTTCAAAAGTCCTTGCTCCCGGGTTTCGGCTCGCGTGGGTGATCGCATCAGAAGAAGTTATTAATAAATTCGCTTTGACAAAACAATCAGGTGACCTGTGTTCCAATATGTTCGTACAATATGTCGCTTATGAATACATCAAGGGCGGGTACCTTGATACGCAGATTCAATTTATTAAGCAGTTATATCGGCATAAACGTGATGTGATGATAAAAGCATTGGAAGAATATTTTCCAAAGGATGCGAAATGGACAGTCCCGGGTGGCGGGATGTTTCTGTGGGTGACGCTGCCGAAAAACGTCAACACACGTCTGATGTTCAAACGAGCGGTAGCAAAGAAGGTCGCTTACGTCGTCGGTGATGCGTTTTACCCAGACAGCAGTAATTATAACTCGATGCGGTTGAACTTTTCTTATTCAGAGGATGATGTCATTAGAGAAGGCGTGAAACGTCTCGCAGACGTCATCAAAGAGGAAATGGCCACATCATATGATAGAGATGACTACGTGGGCGGGGTGTAAGAACCTCGATTGTGCTACCTCCTCTGAAATATCAATCCATAAACGCAGACTAAAACGATTTTTGTTTGTTTTTACGTCGTTCATCTCCTACTTTCGGAACTACTGTTGACCTCATTAACTTTAAATAACATAACGGTATTCCGGAACTCTATATCTCAAGGGTGATTAACCTGGGCAATATCAGACAGACACATATCAAGAGCGTTGCAATCGATTTAGTGAAGAAATATCCAGATCATTTTAATGGTGATTTTCAAGGGAATAAGGAAAAGCTCGATAAGCTTATCATAACCAGTAGTAACCTTCTACGAAACAGGATTGCTGGATATATCACTCGATATGTGGTTTCTCGGAGTAAGAACAAACCTGGGCGACCCATTTCTGAGTAACATCCCAATATTTATTTTCTAAGGTGAAATCCTCCCTCACAGGTGACACCATTAGCAATACAATTACCGATGCAATCGATTCTATAAAAAAAGGAAAATTTGTTCTCATCTACGATAATGAATCCAGAGAAAGCGAAACAGACCTCGTCATCGCCTCCCAATTCGTAACACCAGAAACAATAAAACGCATGCGAAAAGACGGCGGAGGACTCATCTTTCTCATGATATCACACCCGGTCGCACAGAAACTACACCTCCCATTCCTCCAAGACCTGTTTTCCCATATCAGTAATCGATACCCTGTCCTCAAAGCATTAATTCCCAACGACATCCCCTATGACACGAAATCATCCTTCTCACTCTATATTAATCATCGAAAAACATTCACCGGCATTACTGATATTGACCGAAGCCTGACGATGAGGAAATTCGCAGAACTCACCGAGAACATAAAAAATATGGATAGCACAACTGCGATGAAACACTTCGGCAGAGACTTCCGCTCCCCGGGGCACATCCCTATTTGCATTGCTCAAGAAAAACTCCTCAGCGAGCGAAAAGGTCATACAGAGCTGGTGATTTCCTTACTTGAAATGGCTGGTCTGACCCCCGCAGGAAGCGGCTGTGAAATGATGGGGGAACACGGAAAAGCACTACCCAAAGAAGACGCGAAACGATACGCAGAAAAAAATAACTTTGTCTATCTTGAAGGGGCAGACATCATCAAGGCGTGGAAGCAATGGTCAAAGTAATGGCAACCGGAACATTTGATTTACTGCATATGGGGCATATTTACTATCTCAAAGAAGCAAAAAAACTCGGAGACACCCTGGTCGTAGTCGTCGCAACAGACAGAACAGTACGAAAACTGAAACACGAGCCGATCACTCCACAAGAGACACGAGTCAGTCTTATCAAAGAACTAAGGATGGTCGATGAGGCAATCCTCGGGCATGAGGACGACATGTACACGATCGTCGAAGAAATTAAACCTGATATCATCGCCCTTGGCTTTGACCAGATCCATGACGAAAACACATTGAAAAACGAGCTGAAAAAAAGAAAACTCCACACCAAGGTCGTCAGACTCCCAAAATACGAAGGCGGCAGCGACCTCGAAGGCACCCGACGAATCATCCAGAAAGTCATTGCTGCTCATGAGTTTCAAAAGAAAATGCAAAACATCGAAGGAAAACCATGAAACGCATAGGAATCGCAGACACCACATTCGCCCGCTATGATATGGCGGCTGCAGCGATC
>Ga0209777_10009136_pt1 | contig 10715 bp, 8 predicted proteins | sample FrelakmetHBP12HB_FD_187147 | JGI IMG/M metagenome (GOLD analysis project Ga0209777, IMG submission 187147) | Freshwater lake sediment microbial communities from the University of Notre Dame, USA, for methane emissions studies -HBP12 HB (SPAdes)... | ecosystem: Environmental > Aquatic >... | reverse complement strand
CTCTTCGTCCGCGCAGAACACGCGCGCACGCCCATTCCCGCGCTGCGTGACGTGATGGGGCAACCCCGGAGTTGCAACCCGCGCCAAGCGGCCCATGCTTGCGCATCATCCCGGCCATGCCCTTAATCGTCAAGACCCGGTGTGCTTGCTAGAGCAGTTCACGATTGGGTGTATCCTCGCGCATTCGTGGCACGGGCATCTTGCCCGTGTCCACGGCCTGGAAGGCCGTGCCACAAGGTCACAGCCATTCGTGAAGTGCTCTAGCCCGGATTTCTCACCGCAGAGGATTCAGAGGAACACAGAGGTGATTCATGCGAAAGGATCTACTGCTCTTTCCGTTTGTTTTTTTCTCTGCGCACTCTGCGTCCTCTGCGGTGAATGAGTGGTGAGAAATGCTTGCTAGGGTCCGTGCCTCTTACGGGTCAGCAGAATGCGCCCGATACGGAAAAATCCAAGTTTTCATTTGACAAAGAGCACTGTAATACGTAGTATATAGTATGAGTGTCTTGCACCGCGTTTGGAGGGCGCCAGAGGGATAGAGAAAACGCTGACAGTTGTACTACGGGCGTCTCGCCCGTGCTTGCCGAGCCGCGCGCGTAGGCGTGCCACAAGCTTCCCGCCCGTGGCTCCTGAGCCGCGCGCGTAAGCAAGCCGTCCGCTCCCTGACGGTCGCGGCTCGGAGAGTAGTTGTAAGGCGCTGGCCGTTACAAGCCCACGGCCGCAAGGAGATTATGCCCCGGCTGTGCGAAGAATAGTAAAAAATGCAACGGCTTTGTGTTGCACTGTTCTTTGACAACCGAACAGCAAGCGCGGCGCGGCTGCCCAGATCCGCTACCAAGGCGCGATAAATCTGAACGAACACCGTACAAACAGGGATCAAAAACGATTATTCATGTATCAAACGCGTATCAAACGTGTATCAAAAGCGATCGAAAGCGTATCAAAAGCGTAACAAAACTGGCCATTTCAAAGGAGTTGGCGGAATAACCCGGATCTTACACCGCGGAGGACGCAGACGAGCGCAAAGAGAGTTGGAACGAAAAGGCTTGCCGTCGCTCCCATTGCTTCTTCCTCCGTGCACTCTGCGTCCTCTGCGGCTGATTTTGCATTCAGCTTCGTCCGATAATTGCCGATTTTATCAGAGGGATAAGGGTCGCCGTGGCAAGGGCTTCCAGCCCTTATGCATGGGCAGGATGCCCATGCCACAAGGCTTTGGAGCCGCGGTCCAATTGGAGGGCGCGTGCATGGGCGCTTGGAAGAACGAGCAGAAGGCCACAGAACTCCTTACTGGCAATGTTGTTTTCCCTCAAACCAGCTATCGCGGCTTCTCCTTCGCTCTGGCCGCGCTGACGATTCTGATCGCCGTCACTGCCGCCGTACTGCTCTTGCGCCACAGGGCGCAAGGCTCTCCCACAGGCCAGGTTGAAGCCGCCATCGTCCCCGCTTCCGCCGTCGCGCCTGTGGAGGCCTCCCCGCCCGCCGTGCCCTCGCCTGCCGTCAACTCCCGCGCGGCAATCGCCGCGGCGCAACCGGAGATGATAATCCTCCCGCCCGTCGTGCTGGGTGAGAAGGCGCCCGCCCATGCGCGCGCATCCGGCGCTCCCCCAGCCAGGCCGCCGGCGGCTTTCGTGGCGGCACGCCAGGTTGCGCCCGCCACACCGCTCGCCAACGCCTATGCCGCGCTGCACGCCGGCAAGCCCTCAGCCGCACTGGATTTCCTGAAGGCCGCCGCTTCTGGCGGCGCGGACCCTAAGGAGACGGCGGTCCTTGAGGGCCGCGCTCTGCTGGCTGCGGGACAGTTCGAGGCGGCGAGGCAGGAGTTCGAGCCGCTCGCGAGGACAGCCACGCCGGACACCGAGCTCGGCGCCAACGCTCTGTTCGGCGATCTGTGGTGCCGCGCGGGCACGCTCTCCCGCTGCCCGGAGAGCGAACTGGATCCGATCCGCAACGGCGCGGACTCCTGGGGCGCTTCCATGGCGGCGCTGGAAGAGGCGCGGCGCGCCGAAGAGGCCGCCGCGAGCGACCCGTCCGCGTTGGAGAAGGCTCGCAGGCTGTACCAGCAGGCCTTGGACAACGGCAAGCTGGAGGAGAAGGAAGAGGCCCAGTGTCTCGCGCGCCTGACGGAACTGACAAACAAGCTCGTGCTTGACCCCAAGGCCCCCTGCAGCGCGCCCGCGGCCGTGTTCCACCAGGTTGAGCCGGGCGACGGCGTTGAGAAACTCGCACGCAAGTACAAGGTCAACCAGGGCCAGATCAAACGCCTCAATCACCTCGACGACAAGCTGGTGATCCGCTACGGGCAAACGCTGAAAATCCTGCCCGGCCCCGTGCTCTACAGAGTCAACCGCACGCGCCTGAACGGCACGCTGTACATTGACGGCGTCTTCATCCACCGCTACCCGGTGGGTGTGGGACCGGCTGACGCCACACCACTGGGCCTCTTCACCATCGAGCGGAAAGTCACCAACCCAGACTGGTACTGCGACGGCAAACGCATTCCTTTCGGCAACCCGGACAACATTCTTGGCTCGCGCTGGATGACCTTGGCCACCACCGACGGCACGGCGCGCGCGGAGGGGTTGGGCATCCACGGCACCACCAGGCCCGAGACCGTTCCAGGCCGCGAAAGCAAAGGCTGTGTGCGCATGCTCAACAGCGACGTCGAAGAGCTCTACGACCTCATACCCCAGGGCGGCAAGGTGGAGATCGCGGATTGAGCCTGCGCGGGTGCCATACCGCGCGGTAGTGGATTGGCCCCAAAACTTGCATTCCCTGCCGGCGTATGTAATACTTGGCTATGCGATTTGCCCCTGATCCGGTGTCCTGCCCAGGGACTATAGGGGATAGAATGGAGGAAACATGTTTAGGACGGCACTGAGTACTGCATGCTTAATTTTGGTCGCGGGCGCCTGTGCCTTTGGAGGCGACAAGGCGGCGGCACGCGCAATAACGGCCATCTCCATAGTGGACTTCTCCTTCCAGCCGGGAAGTGTGAACATCAACCCGGGCGACGTGGTGACTTGGACAAACAATGGGGCCATGGCCCACACTACCACTAGCGATACCGGTTTATGGGACTCCGGATCGCTTCAGCCGGGGCAAAGCTTCTCATTCACTTTTGCCACCGCGGGCTCGTTTGACTTTCACTGCAACATTCATCCCTTCATGGCGGGCACGGTCGTTGTGGGTGCTGCCAGTGCTGGAGACCCCAGCCTAACCAGCCCGCTGAGCGCCAGCGGCACGGTGGGCGTCGTCTTCAATTACACTATAACTGCTACCGGGTCTACGCCCATCACCTTCGTGGCGAGCGGGATGCCGCCGTGGATGACCCAGGCGGGCGCGTTGCTCACCGGCACACCCACGGATGCCGGCACCTTCTCGATCTCGTTGCAGGCCACCAACAGCGTTGGGACCACCACCCAGACACTGGTCCTGACGATTAGCACACCCGGTGGAGGCACGACCGCACCGCTTATCACCAGCGCACTGACTGCAACCGGCCAGGTAGGTGTGGCTTTCGGTTATACCATAACAGCGACCGGCTCCACTCCCATCGCCTTCGTAGCTTCGGGGCTGCCGCCGGGGTTGTCACTGAGCGGCGCCGTTATCACAGGTGTTCCCACAACCGCCGGAACCTTCACCGTAGCGATGCAAGCGGCCAACAGTGTCGGTTCCGACAGCACGTCTCTGACAATCACCATCAGCCCGAGTGCCAGCGGGGGCGGCGGGGGAGGGGGAGGGGGAGGCGCTGGTGGTGGAGGGGGCGGCAGTCTTATCAGTCCAGGTGGCGGCAATGTCGCCCCCAAGTTTGTAAGCAACACCATAATAGAAACTGATGGTGACGGCTTCCCCGACGAGATTGAGAACGCACTGCGCACAAACCCGACCGATCCCCATTCCACCCCCTTTGGCGGGAAATCCGCGGGAACGCCAACTAGCCTTCCGGTGGTGAGGTCGGCCATCAAGCTGCACTTCAACCCCAGCCAGGCCCACAATAACGCAGACAGCATTGTCCTCTCCGGGTTCCTGCCAGTGCCCGCGGGCTTCGGCACGGCCGGACAACTGGTGGTTCTGGATGTGGGAGGTGTCATCCGCCAGTTCACGCTGGACGCAAGAGGCAATTCGACACCCAAGGGCAACGACACGTTCAAACTGCAAGTGAAAACAACGCAAGGCAGTGTGCTGGCACAGGACGCGCGGTTCTCCGCCAAGTTGACGCACGGCGCCTTTAGCAGCCTGCTGAGTGACGAGGGATTGCTGGGCAACGTGGACGAAACGGACGCGGAATTGACAGTGCCGGTGATAATCCTGCTCCTGAACGAGCAGCAGTTCTTCGAAGTGTCTCAGCCCGTGCTGTACTCGGCCAAGGCCGGCAGAACGGGGCGCGCAAGGTGATTTCCGTTTCCCGATCCGCGACCTGAATCCCAGTCGCCTGATTACTGGGGATAAAGGCAGGGTGGCGTTACCATGGGAAGAGGTACCGTATGCACGTGTTGCTCAAAGCCGACATCCCGACGGATACGGGCAACGCAGCGGCCAAGCAAGGCAAACTGGGGTCCGCCATCCAATCCATTCTTGAGGACCTGAAACCGGAAGCGGTGTACTTCGCAGATGATAACGGACAACGCTGCGCCCGTCTGTTCCTGGAAATCCAGAACAGTTCAGAGATCCCGAGGATCGCCGAGCCCTGGTTCCTCGCTTTCCGTGCCAGCGTTGAGATTCACCCTGTCATGACGCTGAAGGACTTGGGGAAAGCCGGGCCCTTCATTGAACAGGCGGTCAAGAAATGCGGGTGAATCCCCAGCTCCGTTGGTTGCGAACAGTTGGCGCCTGTGATACGTAGCAATTGGGGGCCAAAGGCAAAAAAAGTATTGGCCCACCCATACTGCCCCTTCCCGCAAAGGGAGGGGGAAACGAAGAATGGGTGCGGGCGGGAAGCCCGCCGTGCAAACGTTTAACGGGCTTCGTGGCGTCCATGCCTCTGCTTGAGATTGCGGACTTACGGAAGAGCTTTGTCTCGCCCGACGGCGAACGCTCGTTGGTGGTGGACGTGCCACAATTCGTGCTGCATGAAGGCGAACAGGTGGCGCTGCAAGGCTCCAGCGGCTCGGGCAAGACCACATTCCTCAATCTGATCGCCGGCATCCTCCAGGCGGACTGCGGGCGGGTCGTTCTGAACGGCCAGAACATCGCCGCTCTGCCCGAAGCAGCGCGGGACCGTGTCCGCGCCGAGAATCTGGGTTACGTCTTCCAGACCTTCAACCTGCTCCAGGGCTTCACGGCGCTTGAGAACACCGCGCTGGGCATGATGTTTGGCCGGGGCGCCGACTATGCGCGCGCCCGCGAGTTGCTTGAGCGTGTGGGCTTGAAAGACCGCATCGCCTACCGCCCGCGCCAGTTGTCCGTGGGACAACAGCAGCGCGTGGCCGTGGCGCGCGCGCTCGCCAACCGGCCGAAGCTGGTTCTGGCCGACGAGCCCACAGGCAACCTGGACCAGCGCAGCGCGAAAGAGGCCCTCGCGCTGGTCCGCGAGGTATGCCACGAAAGCGGCGCTGCCCTGTTGCTGGTGAGCCATGACCGGGACGTGCTGGCGCGCTTCGAGAACGTAAAGCAGATGGCGGAGATTAACCGCGCGGCGCATTAGGGACTGCCGGATGGGTGTGCTAAAGGGCGTGACTTGGCATTCGGGGCTGGCGTTGTTGGTGCGCCGCAGCTTGCAGCAGCACGCGCTCTCCACGTGCATCACGATCTTTTCCGTGGCGCTGGCCAGCGGCCTGGTGATGGCCATCTTCAGCGTCAAACAGCAGACGCATGAGGCCTTCATCGGCGGCCCGGTTGGTTTCGACGCCGTCCTGGGGGCGCGAGGCAGCCAACTGCAGCTCGTGCTCAACACCATCTTCCATCTCGAAACCTCCCCGGGGAATATCCCCTGGGCTATGTACCAGCAGATCAAGAAAGACCCGCGCGTCAGGTTGGCCATCCCCTACGCGGTGGGCGACAATTACCTGGGCTTCCGCATCGTGGGCACAACCGCGGAGATCTTCACGGAGTTCGAATACCAGGAGGGCCGCAAGTTCAAGGTCCATCCAGGCGGCCGCTTCTTCGACCCTGTGCGCCGCGAAGCCGTGATCGGCAGTTTCGTGGCTCAGCGCACGGGCCTGCAGGAAGGCGACGTCTTCAGGCCCTATCACGGTATCACTTTCAATGAGTTGGAGCGCCACGATATCGAGTACTTGGTCGTGGGCGTGCTGGAGCCGACTAATAGCCCGTCGGACCACGTGCTCTGGATCCCGCTGGAAGGCGTCTTCCGCATGCCCGGCCATCAACTCAAGGACAAGTTCGTACCCAAGCCCGGCGAGGAGATCCCGGATTCCTCCAAGGAAATCAGCGCCGTGATGCTCAAACTCACCAGTCCGGAACTGGGTCTGGATCTCAGCACGCAGATCAACCGCCAAGGCACCGAGGCCACGCTGGCTTGGCCTATTGACCGTGTGCTGCTGGACCTCTTCGACAAGATTGGCTGGGTGGACAAGGTCCTGGCGCTGGTGGCCTACCTTGTCGTGGTGGTCGCGGCGGGGTCCATACTGGCGAGCATCTACAACACTATGAACGAGCGGCGGCGGGAGTTCGCCATCCTGCGCGCCCTCGGCGCGCAGCGCGCCACGGTCTTCTCGGCAATCGTGCTGGAGTCTGGGACCATCGCCGCGCTCGGCAGCCTGGCGGGCTTTGTGGTCTACGCCGGCATCCTGAATGTGGCGGCGGTGATTGTGCGCGACCAAACGGGCGTGGTGCTTAACGTCCTCCAGTCCGCCAAGATCGAGCTCACTGGATGGTTGAGCATCTCCATCCTGCTGCTGGCCCCGCTGGGCATGATCGCCGTGGGCGCCCTGGCCGGAGTTGTCCCGGCCTACAAGGCCTACAGCACAGACGTGGCGCAGAACCTGGCGCCCATGTCCTGATTTTGGATTTTGGGTTGAAAGGGGCTGCGAAATGGGAAAGAGTTGCGCTGCTGGGATATGCGCAATGTTCTGCTGCGTTGCGGCCACGACGCTCGCGAAGGCCCATGAGCACAAAGCGCCGCACCGAGGAACGCTGATCGTCCTTGGGGAAGAATTCGCCCATCTGGAGCTGGTTTTGGATGCCCGAGCGGGCAAGCTGACGGCTTATGTGCTTGATGGTGAAGCGGAGAAGTTTGTACGAGTCCAACAGAAGCAGATTAATTTGCGGATGCGCCTGGAAGGCAAGAAGGAAGAGCCGGCGGTGGTCACGTTGAAGGCCAGCTCTAATGTGCTCACCGGCGAAAAGGAAGGCAACACTTCGCAGTTCGAAGGTGAGGCGGCCGCATTGAAGGGCGTCGCGCGCTTCAGCGGCGTGATCGCCGCGCTTGCGGTCAGGGGCTCTGAATTCAAGGACGTCCAGTTCCGGTTTCCGGAAGGGAATGAGGGCAAGTGACATCAGGAGGGGGCATGGCCAAGACAAAGATCGGCGTCATCGGTTGTGGGAACATAAGCGGGACGTACCTGAAGGCGGCGCAGCGGCTGCGCAATCTTGAGGTCGCCGCGTGTGCTGACATAGATATGAGCCGGGCGCAGGCCAAGGCCAAGGAACTTGGCGTGCCCGCGGCCTGCTCCGTCCAGGACCTGCTCAAGCGCGCGGACATCGAGATCGTGGTCAACCTGACAATCCCAAAGGCTCACGCCGAGGTCTCCCTGGCCACGCTCAAGGCCGGCAAACACGCTTACGGAGAGAAGCCTCTGGCCGTGACGCGCGAAGATGGACAGCGGATTCTCGACGCGGCCAAGGCCGGCAAGCTGCGTGTGGGCAGCGCGCCGGATACGTTCCTCGGCGCTGGCATCCAGACCTGCCGCAAGCTGATTGACGACGGCTGGATTGGCGAGCCCATCGGCGCCACGGCCTTCTTCATGTCACACGGCCCGGAGAACTGGCACCCCGACCCCGAGTTCGTCTACCAGAAAGGCGCGGGGCCGCTCTTCGACATGGGGCCATATTACCTGACCGCCCTGGTCTGCCTGCTGGGGCCGGTCCGGCGCGTCAGCGGTTCGGCGCGCATCACCTTTCCAGAGCGGATGATCACCAGCCAGCCGAAGTTCGGAAAGATGATGAAAGTCGAAACGCCGACGCACCTCGCCGGCGTGCTCGATTTCGAGAGCGGGCCAATCGCGACGCTGGTGACAAGCTTCGACGTGTGGGCGCACGAAGCCCCGCGCCTGGAAGTCTACGGAACCACTGGTTCGCTGAGCGTCCCCGACCCCAATACTTTCGGCGGGCCTGTGCGCATCAAGCGTGCGGGCGCGCAGCAATGGGCGGAAGTGCCGCTGGCCTTCGGGTACGCCGAGAATAGCCGCGGTCTGGGCGTTGCGGACATGGCCAACGCGCTCCGCTCCGGGCGCCCACACCGTGCCAGCGGAGAGATGGCCTTCCACGTGCTCGACGTGATGCACGCCATCCTGGAAGCATCGGAAAGCGGGCGAGCTGTGGCCATGCAAAGCACTTGCGTCCGTCCGGCAGCCCTGCCGCTCAACCTGGTCGAGGGCACCGTGGACGATTAGGGTCTTTCCCCAGCGCATGGGCTGGCATGAGGGCACTGCATGGACAACACGCCGGCAACCGAATCCGCGCTCGCCCTGGCGCTGGTGATCCTGATTCCGGCTGCTGGCGCCATCGGCTACGCCCCAGAAGCTGTGCCCGCCGAGCCGGCGGCTGCGCCTGCCAGGCCCTACCCGGATGGCTATCCCGACGGCCGGCCCGCTGGTCCCATTCTGACCAAGATCACGGAGCACCTCTGGGTCTATGCGGGGCCGATCAACGTTGGCATCCTCCGCGACGGCCAGCGGGCGCTGTTGATTGACTGCGGCGACGGCGCCGTGGCCGGCCGGCTGGGTGAGCTGGGCGTCACGGCCATCGATCAAATCCTGTTCACGCATCACCACCGCGACCAGGCGTGCGGCGCCTACGACCTGGCCGCTGCCGGGGCCAAGATCGGCGTGCCGGGGGATGCCTATGCAGCTATCAAGGATTTCCCTTCCGAACGCGTGTTTTTCGAAAAGCCGGCCGGCTGTTTCGACAGGCGCTGGGTGAACTGGTCTTACCATCCGGATTATCTGCTGTTGACCGAGCCGCTCAAGGTGGACAGCGCCTATACCGGCGGACAGGCTTTCACTTGGGGCGCCGCGAAAATCCGGGCGCTTCCCACGCCGGGCCACACGAACGGCTCCATGAGTTACGAGGTCAGCGTTGACGGCAGACGCGTCATTTTCTCTGGCGATTGCATTTACGATGAAGGCCAGATCTGGGAATTGTACGGCATGACCAAGGCGGGCTCGCCATTCGACGGCAAGTTCCTGTTCGGTGGCAACTGGGCCTTTGAGTACGAAGGGCTCATGTGGGGACGGAAAGAACTCCTGGAAAGCCTGGCGCGGATCAAAGACGCCAAGCCAGAGATCCTCGTTCCCTCCCACGGCAGGATCATGAACGCCTCCGCCAAGGCGATAGACAGCCTCGTGGCCCGCTTCGAGCAGTGCTTTGAGAAGTACCTGGCCACGTCCTGTCTGCGCGATATGTTCCCGGACTTTGCCAACTATGTGGATTACACACGCAAGGACTTCCTGCCCATGTTCGGCAAAGTCACGAAGCTAAGCAATGGCAAAATGTACTGCGAAGCGCCCCTTGCCGACACCCGGCGGAAACCGGCGCCTCCATGCCTTCTGCACATCGGCCCGACTTCCTGGTTGCTGAAATCAAAGGACGGGGCGGCATTCGTCGTGGATTGCGGCAAAGGAATGGAAAAGGACTTGCGCAAGCTGATGGAGCAGGGGGAGATTGCCCGCGTCGAAGGGCTCTGGATCAGCCACTACCACGACGACCACGTGGACGGAGTCGAGGAATTCCGGAAACTCTTCCCCGCGTGTCCCATCCTCGCGGATGGCCATGTGGCCGAAGTCATCACCAGTACTTCAGCCTGGCCGCCGTTGCCCTGCCTGATGAGCCAGAGCGTGCCCGTGGACCGCGTCACCAAAGACGGCGAATCCTGGCAGTGGCACGAGTTCAAGCTGACGGCGTACTTCTTCCCCGGCCAGACGCTCTACCACGGGGGGCTCTGCGCCGAAGCGGGGGAGCTGCGGATATTCTTTTCCGGCGACTCCTTCAACGCGGGCGGACTCGAGGACTATTGCCCCTATAACCGGAACTGGCTGGGGCAAGGAGCCGGCTACGACCTTTGCCTGGAGTTGATCGAGAAGTTGAAGCCGACGCACCTTCTCTGGGCGCACGACTCCAGGCCATTCCTCTTCACGCCGGCGGATCTCCAGTTGATGCGCGCCAACCTTGCCGAACGGGAGAAGCTCTTTGCTGAGCTTCTGCCCTGGGACAATCCCAATTACGGATTGGATGGCTGGTGGGTGATGTGCCGTCCCTATGCGCAGCAGGCCAAGCCTGGCGGCGAACTGGCTTTCGACGTCGTCATCACCAACCATTCCGCGGTAGTGCGCACCGCCGCCTGCCGGGCTATCTGCAAGGCGATGTCGTTGTGCGGCAGGCCGGAGCCGGAGAAGATGGGGAGTTTCTGGCCTCGGATGAGAGTGTTCATGCCGTCGATGGAAGAGATTCCTGTCTGAATGAAATCCTTCGGGTATTCGCGGCTCCACGGGTTTATCGCCGAGCCGCTTATCTCCCGCCGGGCGTCCGGAACCACCGCA
>Ga0209777_10009135_pt1 | contig 10716 bp, 8 predicted proteins | sample FrelakmetHBP12HB_FD_187147 | JGI IMG/M metagenome (GOLD analysis project Ga0209777, IMG submission 187147) | Freshwater lake sediment microbial communities from the University of Notre Dame, USA, for methane emissions studies -HBP12 HB (SPAdes)... | ecosystem: Environmental > Aquatic >... | reverse complement strand
ACGGAACGATCAGCAGCCAGTTTATTTCTTCAATTCTCATGGCCGCACCCTATGCAGAAACTGACGTTGAGGTGATTATCCCGTCACCTCCCGCATCACAGTCGTATATCGATATCACTCTTGATATTATGCAGGCGTTTGGTGCGGATGTCACGCGGGATGGGTATGCACGATTTTCTGTGAGCAATCTCAAAAAGTACAAGGGCAGGACCTATGCCATAGAAGGAGATTACTCGTCATCGTCCTATTTTTTTGCCATTGCTGCAATATGTGGTGGCAGGGTGACCGTGAAAAATCTTATGTCTGGTTCTGTTCAGGGTGACCGCAGGTTTCTTGACGCGCTCGGGCTAATGGGATGTAGAGTGATTCATGCAGGAAATATGGTGACTGTTGAGAGAAGTGGAGATCTCAAAGGTATCACCTTTGATATGTCTTCATCGCCCGATACCGCCCAGACCCTCTGCATGGTCGCCGCTATGGCAAAAACACCCACAACAATCACCGGTATCAGCCATTTAAAGTTCAAGGAAAGTGACCGTATCTCAAGTACCGCTGAACGATTGCAGGCCCTCGGGGGAAATGTACAGGTAGAAGATGACCGTATAACCATCTTCCCGTCACCCCTCCACGGCGGTAGTATCAAACCTGACAATGACCACCGGACAGCGATGAGCTTTGCGGTGCTTGGTCTGGGCATTGGTGGAATTACCATCATGGAAGCTGAATGCGTGAACAAATCGTTTCCGGGATTCTGGAATATCCTTGGCGGGATGATGAAATGAAAAGGATTGTATTAACCGGCTTTCGCGGGACCGGGAAAACCGAAATAGGCAGGATCCTGGCCTCACGGCTGAATGTTCCGTTCATTGATACTGATGATCTCATTGAAACCAATACCGGTCGGTCGATACCAGACATTTTCCATGAGGACGGGGAGGAACGGTTCCGCAGTATTGAACATGAGGTTATCGCATCGCTCCCCCCAGCGGATGCAATCGTAAGCACGGGAGGCGGTGTTGTCTGCGATCCAAAAAACATGGAACATCTCCACCGTGACAGCACCGTTGTGCTCCTGTTTGCCGACATTGATACTATCGAAAAACGGTTATTAAAAAAACCAAGACCCCCGCTTACCAGTCTCACCTTGCATGAAGAGATTGCAGCAATGATGGATCGCCGCCGCCAAAATTATTATGCCTCTGCAGATTTCTGTATGGATACCAGCGAGACATCACCATCTCTGGCCGGTGAAAAAATTCTCACGCTCCTGCAAACCGGGGTTCCGACTGAAAAACAGAGGAATACCGCATTGGCATTTTTCAAAACCGGCCGGCTTCCCCCCCTCCCTTTGAAAAAACTTGAGGATATTCTCACCGGTCCGGACCGTAACCCCCGGACCCGGATCATGGGAGTTGCCGGCTACCCGTGTGCTCACAGCAGGAGTCCGAAGCTCTTCAATGCACTCTTTGAGTTCTATCACCTTGATTGTCATTATACCTGGTTTGAGGACCCTGAACTGGACGAGATCATGCATGTTGCGAGAACAATAGATGCAAAAGGCCTGTCTGTCACCATCCCGTTCAAACATGATGTTATAGAATACCTCGATGAGATCGATGAACACGCAGCACAGAAGATTGGCGCAGTAAACACCGTTGTGTTTGCGTGCGGGACAACAATCGGGTATAACACGGACTGGCTCGGAGTACGTAAACCTCTTGTCTCGATGAAAGGGGCAAAGGCTGTGCTCCTTGGTGCCGGAGGTGTTGCGGCAGGGGCAGCTTATGCACTTACCGATCTCGAAATGGACGTGACGATTTTGAACCGTACACCGGAAAATGCAAAAAAACTTGCTGAACGATTCGGGTGCAGCTGGGGCAGCTGGGACGAATTTGACCGGATCAAACCGGACCTTGTTGTTAATGCAACCCCCCTTGGTATGCAACCTGATACCCGTAACCCTCTGAGGGTGGATCAGCTGCATAAGGACATGACCGTATTCGATCTTGTCTATACCCCCCCGGTAACACCGCTGATCGAAGCCGCACGGGCAGAAGGGTGCCGGACTATTACCGGTGTTGAAATGTTTATAGAACAGGCCCGCGAGCAGTTTTACCTGTTCTTCGGTATTGACGTCCCGATAGAAAAAGTACGGGAGTTTGTCCTATGAATTCGTTTGGCAGAAATTTCCGGATTACCAGCTTTGGTGAGAGCCATGGTGCAGCTGTCGGTGTTATTATCGATGGCTGCCCTGCTGGCATGAAACTGACAGTACAGGATATGCAACCGTTGCTTGACCGGCGACGACCGGGAACATCCCCGCTTACATCTTCTCGGAATGAGACGGACCTGGTAGAGATACTCTCCGGGATCTTTGAAGGAAGGACTACGGGTGCACCAATTGCAATGATCGTACGTAATGAAAATCAGGACTCGGAGGATTATGAAGAACTCCGCGAAAAATTCCGCCCTGGCCATGCGGATTTCACGTACCGGGAAAAGTATGGTATCCGGGATCACCGGGGCGGGGGGAGGAGTTCCGGCCGCGAGACTATCGGGCGGGTTGCTGCCGGAGCCGTTGCATTAAAGTACCTTTCAGAACATGGCATTACCGTTGCCGGTAAAATCCTCAAAGTACACGGTAAAACAAATCCTGATGAAATCGAACGGGAAATATACTCGGCTAAAGAAGCGGGTGATTCCGTGGGTGGTATTGTTGAGATAACTGCTTACGGATGCCCGCCCGGCCTAGGCGACCCGGTCTTTGGCAAGCTTGACGCGCTTATTGCCGGAGCTATGATGGGGATAGGCGCAGTCAAAGGGGTTGAGGTTGGTGATGGGTTTGCGGTCTCTGGCAAATTCGGCAGTGAGAACAACGACCCGATGACCAATGACGGGTTCCTGAGCAACCATGCCGGCGGCATTCTTGGTGGCATCTCCTCGGGGCAGGACATCGTCGTACGCATAGCGGTGAAACCGACACCGTCGATTGCCAGGATCCAGCAGACCCGGGACATTCACAGGAACGTCGTTGAAATTTCCGTTGGAGGGAGACATGACCCCTGTATCGTCCCCCGTATTGTACCGGTTGCCGAAGCAATGCTCGCCCTGGTGCTGATGGATTGTATGCTGGGACAGGTTATGTATCAATAAAAAAGTCATATTTTCGGATCAGGGAATAGGTTTTTATTTTATTCCGGGGAGAAGACTACTAAACTCCCCACGAGTGCGCCCTTTCTGGAGTAGTGGGAACTCATTATCGGGAGATGGATGTGCATGCCTGCTCATGCCTGATCAAATCGGTGCCTATATTCCACCCTTCATTTGATAACGCTAAAAAGATATCACGTTACCGGGGGTTCTTCCCGTTAACTGTCTGATTGCCCGGATAGGAAGACCATTCGGTAAATCCGCCTTCATAGAGGACTACGTCTTTATATCCCAGATAACATTTGAAGAGCAGGAACTCGTTGGTTGCCTCCCTCCCGGTTCCACAGGAGCATATGATGGTCTTGTCCGGAGTTGCACCGGCCACTTGTACCAGTGCCTGGATCTGATCATCAGGTTTCAATAGTTTCTTGTTCTTATCGTCCATCAGGGTTTTCCAGGGCAGGCTGACAGCACCAGGAATATGGCCGGGCCTGATCCATGGTCCCTGACCTTCATATACCGGTGAGGGGCGGGCATCCAGCAGGACAACGTCGGACCGGTCTTTCATCCGGATAAACTCGTAATAATCCACGAAAAAACCCTTCTGCAGATTTACGGTAAATGACGAAGGTTTCGCGAGATCGAACTGCCGTGTGAGGGGGCGTTTTTCCTCCTTCCATTTCTCAAGGCCGCCATCAAGGACATATACATTCCGATGACCGTAGCGTGCAAACGTGTAGGCAACCATGGTCTGTTCAAGACCGTCGCCGATAAAGTTGCCACACATCGTCAGAGGGCCGCTGCTTGAGTACACCACTACCGGTTTTTCCGGATCAAGCCCGAGGGTCCTGAACAGGATCTCAGCTGCATCAGCCGGAATCCAGCGTGTCGGGATCGCACCCTCATGAATGCGGAATAAGTTCTCATGTGCAAACAGGGCTCCTGGAATATGATCCTGGATATATTCGTGGACATTGGGCTGGCAGTCAATGACAATGAGGCCCTTATCCTGCAGGTGGCTTTCCAGCCATTCAGCAGATACCCACTTCACAGTACCGTCGCCTTTCCCGTATGGATATGTTTTTACCATCTCTCTCACCAATAAAACGATCTGAGTCCACCTCATGGATATGGACAACTGCACTTCACTATATGAGATTATAACCTTTGCGTCCTGGATTATTTTTACAAAAAAATAGGCTCTGGAGAAATGTTCAAAAAAACCTGAACACTCTTGGGGGTTTCACCCCCGCCGCTATGGTTCCCCAAAATGCGATACCACTTGAACAGGTAAAACGTCATCAGCGTTCTCAGCGCAGGGGCGGTAATGGGGGACAGGAACTGTCCCCTCCTTCATCAATCATGTGCTTTTTATTTCATACCCTTATACATGGAATTCTGCAAAGCCAAAAAAATAATGGAATCCGAAGAGACACTTTACATTTTACCGGCAGAGAGAACGTTACGGCTCGCTTGTCAGTAATGTTACCAGGGAAATAAATTCCTGCACTGAATATTGCCCCTCTGCTGTTTGGTTCCCGGTATGACAATAGACAAGTTCAGAACCAAACAGGGGAAGGATGGCACGGGCATACCGGAACTGCGCTCCTATCACGCCAGTACAGATGGGTTTTTTTATTGCATGGGTAAATGCTATCAACTCAATGACGTCCTCTTCATTTTGAGGGGTAACAATAATTTTTACGATATCACCAAACGCCCTGAGATCACGCTCCAGCATACACAATTCGTGAAGGGGCAGCATCCGCGCTTCATGATGCGAGGAAATTATCCTCATGCCCGCTTCTTTTATTAGCGGGACAAAAGATGCAAATCGCTCTTCAACATCAATATACTCAACAAGCGGGATAACCGGTCTGATCCTCTCAAACCATTCACCGGCATTCCCGAAAAACTGCCCTCCTTCCTGCGCAGAACGGACCGTGGCAATAACGGGTAAGGAACATATCTCTTTGCACGTTTGAACAAGGTCTGCCGGATCACCCTCTATCAGATCAAACCGGAGTTCGACAATGTCGGCCCCCTGTGCCTGCGCACGGGCTGCGTGAGCTGGATCCGTGAGCGCTGCGACGATCTTCATGTGCACAATCTGTTGGTGTTCAGGATAAAAAAGGTGCACCCTCTTCCTGCATATTCTGGTAAGGAAATGGACAAAAACGGTCCGGATTACCGGCATTGACCCCCTCTTTTTCGTACCGGAAGATACCTGTTTATCCCTATTTAACGATACTTCTATCACTGATATGGAGACCGGAACTATCCCTCATTACCTGATCAGCCTGTGCTGTGCAATCACCAAAGCTTTGGTCCTGGTTGTTGTCTTGCCCCTTATACCCGCATTCCTGTTCACTATATCCATCCCCTCCACTCTCGCGCTCATCACGAGCACGCTGGTCATCGAATATGGGGCAGCAGTGATTGGCATCAGGATTGGCTTGCCACCGGTCTTTGTTCTGTATGTACTTACCTGTGTGGCGTTGGGCGTCACCCTGGCACTGTTTGATGTTTTTGATATACTGGGGGAGCATTCAGAACGGGTATCGCAGTTCTTAAAAAAGTCATCAGAACGGGCAAAACAATCATCGTTTCTGACAAAATATGGTATCTATGGCCTGGTACCCTGTGTGTTCACCTTGGGATTCTATGTCTGCCCTCCAGTATCCTGGGTTTTGGGCTGGCGCCGGGACAGATCAATCCTCCTGATAATGGCAGGATATATCACCATCTCCATCGTAACGATTCTTGCGACGATGGGAATTTTCAACCTGGTCTTTTAACTCATTGAGAGTATGTATGCTGTTGTCTCCTCAAATCAGGAAAGAAAAACATCTGCCTGAGCTGCTCGCACCTGCCGGGTCACCCGAAGCGTTCCGTGCAGCTGTTGCTGCAGGTGCGGATGCACTATACCTGAGCGGAAAGAGATTTGGTGCCCGGAAATCTGCCCAGAATTTTACCGATGCAGAGATTGAAGAGGCAGTCAGCTATGCCCACAAGTGGGATATCAGTGTCTATGTTACAATAAACACTCTTATCCACGACCGGGAATTAGCAGGCGTGGCGGAATATCTTATCTGGCTGTACTCAATCGGCGTTGATGCTGTTCTTGTGCAGGATAGTGGTGTTGTCGCAATCGCCCGCGATATAGTCCCTTTGTTGCCGCTTCATGCCTCAACCCAGATGACAATTCATTCAACTGATGGTGTAAGATGGGCAGCTGAACAGGGCTTTTCCCGTGTCGTTCTTGCCCGCGAGCTTTCGCTCGAAGACGTAACCCGTATAGCACAGGAAACCGGTGAATCCGGCATTGGTCTTGAAGTGTTCGCTCATGGGGCACTCTGTTATTGCTACTCAGGTCAATGCCTGCTCTCATCCGTTATCGGGGGAAGGAGCGGGAATCGCGGTATGTGTGCTCAACCATGCCGTAAACCCTATACCCTGATGACCGGGGATACTGATGAATATGGCCGGCCAACAGGGCTTCATGAACTCCCCTCGCCGGAGCGTTACCTGCTCTCCCCAAAAGACCTCTGTACCTATGAGAACCTCCGACAGCTCATCAATTCTCCGGTAGTCTCGCTGAAGATCGAAGGTCGTATGAAATCACCGGAATATGTCTCGATTGTTGTCTCAACGTACCGGCGGGCTCTCGATGCAATTGCTGCAGGAAAAGTGTACAAATCTCCCGAAGCATTACAGGATCTCTGTCTCGCCTTCAATCGCGGTTTTACTCCAGGCTATCTTTTTGGAAAACACTCTGCCGCTATCATGGGAAGGGATGCGTCGGACAACCGGGGCATTTGCATCGGTTGTGTGAGCCGGTATGACGAAAAATCAAAAACCGTAACGGTCCGGTCGAGCGGATCAGGTATTCCCTGTCCGGGTGACGGGCTCCTCTTCGCCCATCCCAAAAATCCCTGGCATGAGTATGGTTTTTCCCTCAATACGGTTCCTGTGCAAAAAGATGGGGAAATTGCAATTAAGGTTCCGCACCCGGTTGAACCTGGTACAACGGTATTCATCACCTCTTCAAATGATCTTGCGATGCGTGCACGACAGATTATGGCTCATCCTCTGGTCGGAATACGGCATCCTGTTCCTGTAGATCTTGATGTCAGGATCGATACCGGTGGCAATCTGGTGCTTGAAGGATTGGTACATATCAGAAGAGGAAGAGCAATTCCACTAGATTACCGCTCTGATTTTTGCCTGGTGCCTGCGCGCTCACATCCGTTAACCCGGGAGCAGTTGGAGCAGCAGTTGAAAAAAACCGGAGGGACCCCGTTTGCGATTCGGAATTTTTCCCTTGAGTATTCCGGTGATTTATTTACCCCCCTTGCAGGACTGAACCGAGTGCGGAGGGAATTCCTTGCACGGGCTGAAGAGATGATGATTGCACATTCCCGTCCTTCCCAAGAAAGCGTTGTACAGGCACAGCAGCGATGGAATGTTTTAAAACCGGAGGTAAGTATCCGACCAGCAAAACCCGGAGACAACGCCCCCTCATCTCCACTGGTTCTCGGTGTCTATACCGATTCACTTCTGTCTGTGAAGATGGCTGTGGAAGCTGGATGCGATACCATCTATTTTGAACCCGTGTACACTCCAACGGGGGGCAACTGCAGGATCCCTGCCGGATTTCCCTCTTTTGAATCCCAGACTATTACTGCATCCGGATTATGCCGTGATGCAGATATCCGTTTTGTACTCAAATTTCCCCGTATCACCAACAACAACTACCTGGATTCAGTCCTTCCCCTCGTGTCGAAGACTTTGAGTCCGGCTATCACCGACGTTATGGTGGAAAACTGCGGCACAGCTCATGCTCTTATGTATAGTCATCCTTCACCCGTTCTTTTTGGATCGATTGGACTCAATATTTTCAACCATGAAGCAGTCCGGCACCTTTCTTCCCGTTTTGTATCGGTTACCCTCTCCCCGGAATTATCGCTTGATGAGATCAGGCTGCTGATCCATGCGGCCCGGCTGGGTGGATGCTCACCTTCGTTTGCCCTTATCGTGCAGGGAAGTAGTGAAGCGATGGTTTCAGAGGACTGCATTCTCCAGCCCCGGTTACTGTGCAACGGAAAAGGGGGTGATACGGATACTACAGCGTTCTTTGGTATCATGGATGCGACAGGGCATACGTTCCCCGTTCGCATCGATGGTGAATGCCGTTCGCATATTTACAATTCTGCAGAGATTTGCCTTTTAGACCATCTCCTTTCACTCATGCAGATTGGTATCAATGAAGTGGTGATTGACGCACGCGGCAGGACCGGTACCTATACCAGGGAAATGATCTGTCTTTATCGGGGGGCAATCCTCCTGGCAAAAAAAGGAGTCCGGACTGATGATCACCAGTTTTCCCAGCTGAAAGATGCGGTGAAACGCCTTGCTATCGGAGGAATTACTGCCGGTCACTTCATCCGCGGGCTGAAAGAATCGTAAATAATTTTGTACCTTTATCATGGCAAAATATTCATCACAATTGAACCGAAATGGTGTATCAAAGACCAAAGCATAAGTAAAAATGAGGAGTTACTATGTCTTCACCCTTAATCCTGATAAACTTAAAGACGTTCAAAGAAGGAATGGGCAACCGCGGCCATATGATCGCGAATGCTGCACAGCTCGTTGCGCACGAAAGCGGGGTAACTATCGGGATTGCGCCGTCGTATATGGATCTCCACCCGCTCTGTCACCACTTCTCTATCCCGGTGTATGCACAGCATGTTGACGGTTTTGAACCCGGTGCTCATACCGGGCATATCACTGTTGACGCACTCAGGATGGCTGGAGCTGCAGGATCCCTTATCAACCATTCAGAGAGACGCCTGACACTAGCCGAAATCGAAGCATCAGTCAGGGCGTTGCAGGCGCAAAAACTCATTTCAGTTGTCTGCTCGAACAATGAATCCACGAGCGCCGGTGCAGCAGCACTTGCCCCGGAATATGTAGCGATTGAACCGCCGGAACTGATCGGAAGCGGGGTCTCGGTATCAAAAGCCAACCCGGACATTATCAGGCGCTCTGTTGCAGCTGTTCATGCAATAAATCCAAAGGTTAAAGTACTCACGGGTGCTGGCATCCAGTCCGGGGAGTGTGTAAAGATAGCCGTGGATCTCGGTACCGATGGAGTGCTGCTCGCATCCAGTGTCGTAAAGGCAAAAGAGCCCGCTGCGGTGCTCCGGGATCTCGTCTCAAAACTCTGACCTGAAAAGCGCTTCTTTTTTTCCTGACAGGTTTTTTCTATCTGGTTATTGTATGCACATGATCCAGATACCCACAATCCCCCCAAACACCCCGTCACTACCGGTTATGCAGCCATACTGTCGATTTCTTCGGATTTTTCTGCCATAATAAAAACACAACCTGTGGCTTCTGCATCTGGGATGTACAATCTCCTGAGATTATATAATTAATGAGATAAGGTCATGTTTCGTAATCACACCCCTCACCATCCTTCCCTCGACAACGAGTACGGCATGGTTCTGCTGCAGGATATTTATCACCGTCTCCACATCCATATCAGGAGGAACTGTAGGAAATCCCGGTTCCATAAAGTCGCGGACAAAAAAGAGGTGTGTCTTATGCAGTCGCTGTTGTTCAATCGCCTTCACGATCACTGTTTCAGAAATACATCCTACCGGAACTCCCCGTTCGATTACCGGTAGCTGCGAGATATTATTCTTTTCAAAGATCTCAACCGCACGGGTAATCGCATCCTGAGGCTGGACACAAAGAACGGGTGTATGCATTATCTGTGCTGCAATGATCTTTTTGGGCTCTGCACTGTTCAGAACCCCAATGATTTTGGATAAGGTACTTATCCGGGGATCTACATTTCCCGCTTCAATCCGTGCGACCATTGACTGGCTGATGCCGGCGCGCTTGGCAAGTTCCGTCTGTTTCATGCCAAGTGCTGCACGGCGTGCACGGAGTTCGTCCGGGGTGGGAATATGCATTGTGATTACTGATGGTGATAGAATACTATTAACTTTATGCTTGTTGTTTGGAGGCATTTTCGACAATAATCCTTGCCCCTCTGGCAGAGCCTGAAAGTTAATAGGCATTTAAAGGGTTGCCTTTCTGATATAAATACCGTCATTATTGTGGATTTTTTGACACGACGAAGAGGCAATATGGGACAGAAGGGTGATTTCTGGCAATAGTCTTTCCCTGGGCGATTGCTCTAAATGGACTCATCCGTTAGAGAATTATGAGATTGAGGTTGGATCAGGCATTATTGATTTGGCCGGGTGCCTGAAGTCCAGCAACCCGTAGAGATATACGTAGTTAATTTGGCTCAGTAGAATTCCTTTACCAATGATATGAAATACCAAGCACTGGTACGATGACGGGAGGGAAAGTGCCTGCCTCCCCATACCTCCGCTGCGCTTATCGCGATGATGACGTATTACCTGTTAAGGTGGTATTGCATTTTTTTGGTGAGCCCAAAGCGGCGGGGTGAAACCCCCATGAGCGTTTAGCTTGTTATTGAACATTTCCTATGAAAATCGTAGTCTTCAGATATGATGCGGAGAT
>Ga0209777_10009134_pt1 | contig 10716 bp, 9 predicted proteins | sample FrelakmetHBP12HB_FD_187147 | JGI IMG/M metagenome (GOLD analysis project Ga0209777, IMG submission 187147) | Freshwater lake sediment microbial communities from the University of Notre Dame, USA, for methane emissions studies -HBP12 HB (SPAdes)... | ecosystem: Environmental > Aquatic >... | reverse complement strand
ATATATGGAGATTGGCGGTTATGAAAGTCTTCCGTTTTCCGTTACTGAAGATTTTAAGTTGCTAATGGCAATTCATAATCAGAAAAAATATAAAATAATTTATCCGCTCGATGTTGAAGGATTAGTAGTATCAAAAGCTTGCCCCAATTGGAAAACTTTATTCTGGCAAAAGAAAAGATGGGGAGTTGGCGGTAAGGAAAGCGATTTGATTGGTTATATTGTTTTAATGTGGGGATACTTATCTAATTTTGCAATTTTATTAACGCCATTTTTCTTTACGCCAATTGCGCTGTATTTATCAGTATTCAAGATTGGACTGGACTACTTTTTTGTGAAACCAATTTTTAATAAGTTGAAACTGAAATTACGACCTGCTCAATTTTTGGCATTCGAGATTTATTTTATTCTGTACGTGATAGTGCTTCCGTTTATAGTGTTGCCGAACAAAAAAGTAAAATGGAAAGGGAGAACGTTTTAATTTTTAGAGGGAACATGAAAAGAATTTTTGTCATATCGTTTTTATTTGTATTAATCATACGAGCAAACGCTCAGTCTCAAGTTGAATTATTTCCTGCAGATCTTAGCATTAGACCATTTGTAGCAAATTCGCTTGAACCAAAGCTCGGTTCATTGTACCGTCCCGACAAGAATGAACTTGAATTGAATATCGGAAATTCAATTGACATTCTCAGAATATCAAACGATTACGGTGGAACTTATTCTTTAGGAGCCGATTTATTCACTTACACACTTATGAGAAGAGAAGCGAATTTCAATTTCCCTGTGGATGCGATTGATTATATGTTCGGTTTGAATTTCAGCTACAAAAAGGTTGTTCATGATTATGCATTTGGTTTTCGTGGAAGAATTAGTCATATAAGCGCACACTTTGTTGATGGCCATTACGATGGAACAAACAGTCAGTGGCGCGATGGGCTAAATCCGAGGATATATAGCAGAGAGTTTGTTGAGATTATGCCATTCTATAGTTATAGCAGTATAAGATTTTATTTTGGTTTTAGTTATATTTTTCATGTTGAACCGGCTTTCATAAAAAAAGATAATTTTCAATTTGGCTTTGAGTATTTTATAAAAAACATTTTTGGAGATAATATTTCTCCATTCATTGCATATGATTTGAAAATGATTCATCTGGATAGATATACCGGAAACAACTCGTTGAACATAGGGTTAAAGTTTGGGAAATATAATGAGAAAGGTCTTAGCTTGTATTACGCGTATTATGCCGGTAAAAATATCCATGGCGAGTATTTCGATGTTATAAGAGAATATTCTGCACTTGGTTTTAATATAGATTTATAGAATGTCTCAAAACTTTTCAAATCCATTCAAAAAAAATTTTAGTGGCTTTAAGTTCAAACATAATTACTTGCTTCACATTGCTTTATTTATTGTAACCTTTGTTACTACTTTGATTGCAGGACTTGAATGGACGACAGGCAAAATTGGTCCTTACGAGTTTAGAGATTTAGCACAAGGATTACCATACTCAATCTCTATACTTTTTATTCTCGGTGTTCACGAATTCGGGCATTACTTCGCTTCTGTTTATCATAAAGTGAAAGCAACGCTTCCTTATTTCATTCCGTTTCCACCAATTATCGGATTTATGAATTTTGGAACATTTGGTGCAGTAATAAAAACAAAATCCGTTATCCCAAATAACAAAGCAATGTTTGATATCGGTGCCGCCGGTCCCATAAGCGGATTTGTTGCATGCGTTATTGTTCTAATCTATGGATTCACGCATCTACCGTCGGTAACTTACTTATTAAACATTCATCCGGATTATTTTTCACCAAGCTATGGGAAAAATGCAATTAGCTTAGAGTTTGGCGGAACACTTTTGTTTTCGTTATTAGAAAAATTGTTTACTAATTCGTCACAGTTTGTTCCACCGATGTCGGAAATTTATCATTACCCGTATTTGTGTGTCGGTTGGTTTGGTTTGTTGGTAACAGCTATGAATTTAATTCCTGTTGGTCAGCTTGACGGAGGGCATATCATTTACAGCATGTTCGGAGAGAAGAAACAAGAAGCCATTTCGAGCGTTTCTCTGATTCTGCTTGTATTGCTTGGCATATTAGGTGTACTTGATTCATTTGTTAATTTACCAATTAAGATTGGATGGAGCGGTTGGTTATTGTGGAGTTTAATTTTATATGTTGTAATAAAAGTTAAACACCCTCCGGTAAATCAATTGGAAGAGTTGAGCTGGAAAAGAAAAATAATTGGTTACATCGCAATTCTAATTTTTATAATTTCTTTCTCGCCGTCTCCATTCATTGTTACAATATGATACAGCTTAAGAAATTAAACTTGACTATGTTGGCTGACATAGCTTAATTTGCTCACAAGAAAAAAGGGAAATATTATAGAGTATTGTGCTACGGTTTATTTTAGTTATCAAAAGTAGGATAGCAATCTCTATATGATATTTCCTTTTTTATTACATACCGATGAGAATACTCTCATAAATAAAAACCAAGCCTTGATAAAATCCTTTATAATGAAAAAGATGAGATTAGCACTTGCGGTTTTATCTTTCTGCTATTTGTTGTTTTTCACCGGCTGCGATAAGATTCCAAGTGGATTAGTTGATACGAAAACTGCAGATTATCGCATTCTAAACGTAAGCGCTCCAACGAAGTTCACCATTACACCGGTAGATTCTTTTTATGTTACATCGCTCAAAATAGACAAACCGGGGAGCATAAGTGAAATCTGGTGCACTGTTAGTAACCTCAGTACAGCAAAAAATATTTATGATAGAATAAACCTTTTCGATAACGGAGACCCTTTAAACAATGGTGATGTGAAAATTGGTGATAGTGTTTATACGGGAATATTTTTAATGAGCCGGAAATTATCAAGCGGAGAATATGTAATCCAATATTTTATTAAAGACAATATTAACAATGAAGGAAGTAACGTTACCAACGTTGCAGTTAATCAATTTGTTTTCGATAACGGAAAGAACAATAAGCCACCTGTTATTTCCGATTTAACGATGCCGCAATCTATTAACAGAAATGTAGATTTTACAATTCAATTGAAAGTTTCTGACCCTGACGGCTTGGCGGATATTTCCAGAGTAGAATTTAATCTTTATCAACCGGGCGGGGCTTATGTTAGTAAATTTACACTGCTTGATGACGGCAATATAGCTTCCGATGGTGATATAACAGCCGGTGATGGAATCTATTCATCTAAAAGATCATTCCGTTCGGATGTTACTCCCGGTGTATGGAAATTTGTTTTCCAAGCTACCGATCTTGTCGGAAATCCGAGCAACACAATAACTTTTAATTTGACAGTCAACTGATGAAAAAAATATTTAGTGCATTTATTGTTCTTATGCCCATGCTGAGTTCTTTCGCTCAGACTATTCCGCTTGAATATTCTTTAGGAAAAAACCGTCTTTCAAAAACGTCGGATCAGACACCTGCAAGTAATACTATTGAAAAAATATTGATCCAGGATAATATTATTTGGTTAGCTACAGGCGAGGGCTTGAGTAAATCTACAGATAACGGCGATTCTTGGACAAACTATTTTAACACAGAAAAATTCGGTACCGAAAGTATTTCTGCAATAGGTTATTCTGCTGGTACAATCTGGGCAGCTACTTGGCATTTCGAAGATAGACTTGGAACTTCTACTCCAGTTGGATCGGGTTTGCGTTATTCTCAAGACAATGGTGTTACGTGGGCTGTTGTTCCGCAACCTGTAGATCAACCTTCTGATACGGTTGAAGTGTACGGCAATAACAGAATAAAAGCATTGCCAGTGACAAACATTGATCAAAATTTTGTCCGGCAAATTGCATTTACAAAAAACACAATATGGATTGCAACATCCGCTGGCGGTATACGCAAATCTGTTGATATGGGAATAACTTGGAAAAGAGTTGTAGTACCACCTGACAATTTGGATTCGATCAAACCGACAGATACATTAAATTTTTCATTAGGCGCACCAAGTGGTCCTTTCGGGAATCTGAATGATATCGGTTTTTCTGTTTTAGCAATTGATGACTCAACGCTTTATTATGGTACTTACGGTGGTGGAATAAATAAATCCACTGACGGAGGAAAGAGCTGGGTTAAATTTAATCATATCAATGAGACCAAACCGATTAGCGGCACACAAGTAATGGATCTCGCATATAACGAATTTGATAAAAGTATTTGGGCTGCTACCTGGAAATTATTCGGCGATACGGAATATTGGGGTATTAGTTTTACAAAGGACGGTGGTCTAACATGGGAAACAACTTTGCCGGATGCACGAACTCTGGATTTTGGTTTTAAATATTTTGGAACAGCAGGCAGTTATACCGGTGCTGATATTTTTGCTGCAACGCAAAACGGAATATATCGTAGCAGTAACGGAGGTTCTAAGTGGATAGCTGCACCGAACATCAAAGATGATCTAACTAATGTTCAGTTAAATACAACAAATTTCTTGAGTGTAAAAACAAACAAAAGAAGTGACAACTCAACTGATATCTGGATTGGCACGGACAAAGGTTTAGCAAGATTAAACGAAACGAATGGATTCTGGACCGGGAATTGGAAAATATTTTTAGCATCGCAAAAATTAGAATCTGTCTCAGAAACTTATGCTTTCCCAAATCCTTTCTCGCCAAAGCAAGAAAGTATTAGGATAAAATATGCAACATCACAACCTGCAAATGTTACAATACGAATTTTTGATTTTGGTATGAACTTAGTCCGTACATTAATTCAGAATGCACCACGTGATGTTAGATCGGATCATTTTGAAATATGGGATGGAAGAGATGAAAATAAAAAGATAGTACCGAACGGCGTTTACTTTTATCGGATTGATTCGGATTCTGGCAATCCATCTTTCGGAAAAATTATGGTGTTAATGTAGTAATGAGAAAAATATTTTTTCAAATATTATTGTTTGCTTCCGTTGCTTACGCGCAATCACAAATTTCTGAAATAAGCAGCATGCCGGGCGCATTCAGCAGAATGGGTTTCGGCGCCCGCGGAATGGGGATGGGGAATGCAATGTCAGCAGTTGATAAGGGAACTCTCGTTTCGTATTATAATCCTGCTCTTGCACCTTTTCAAGAAGGGAATTCATTTCAGACTTCTTATTCAATTCTTTCATTGGATCGTTCTCTAAATTTTGTGAACTATACTCGCAAATTTGAATTCGGGAAGAAAGAAAATCCGGACGGCACTGTTCAACCGAGGTCTGTTGCAGGCGTCAGCATAGGTTTAATAAATGCCGGTGTTTCAAAGATTGATGCCCGTGATAGCGAAGGAAGAAAAACCGGCGATATTTCTACGAGCGAAAACCAATTCTTTATTGCTGTAGCAAACCGGTTCTCAGAAAAATTTGCAATCGGAATCGCTTTCAAATTTTATTATTACAAGTTATATCAGGATGTAACATCATCAGGGCTTGGATTTGATATTGGCGCTCTGTATTTATTGAATAATGCAATGACAATTTCGTTTATGATTTCCGATATTAACAGCAAATACACATGGGATACCGGAAAAATATATGGAACCGATGGAGTTGTGACGAAAAATATTTTTCCCTTGTTGAAGAAGGTTGGATTTGCCTATAAATTTGATGTGCCAAAAATTCTTGCTTCAATTGAGTTTGAAAACAGCAACGCGGGAACAAATATTTTGCGCGCTGGTGGTGAATATAATATTTATGAAAATTTATTTTTGCGCGCCGGAATTGATAAATTGAACCTAAGCAATTCTGATTTTCCGGCACGGCCTTCGTTCGGATTCTCTTATTTTTATCTGCTGAATCAAACGAGGTTTGGAATTGATTACGCTTTCGTAATAGAACCGTATTCATCAAGCGACGAGCACATTATCGGTATTAACGTAAATTTTTAATCTAAAAGATGATGAACAAACTTTTATTTTTGTTTTTGATCAGCACTGTAATGTATGCACAATCTGCCGGCAATTCCGGACTTGCATTTTTAAAATTCGGTTTTGGCGCGCGCAATGTAGCAATGAGCGATCTAGGCGTCGTCGGCTCGAATGATTTATCCGCCTTAAATTATAATCCTTCTCTTCTTGCTGTAAATAATAAAACTCAGTTGTCATTTACACATAATTCTTTGTTCCAGGATTTAAGTTCAGAAATGTTTGCCGGAAGTTTTTCAGCTTTTGGTTTGCCAATCGCAGCAGGAGTGAATACAACAACAATTTCCGATATTGAAATACGAACTATTCCTGGTCCGGTACAGTCAACGTTCAGCGCGCATTACTTTTCTGGGAGTGTCTCAACAGCACATGAATTGTTTGAAAATTTTTATGCCGGTGTAACATTCAAATATATTTATGAAAATTTATTTTCAGATAATGCAAATGGTTATGGTTTCGATCTTGGTGTAAGCTATCAAAAAATAATTAAAGGACTTACTCTTGGTGTAGCTTTGCGTAATCTTGGTTCGATGAATGAACTCCGTTCGGAAGCAACAAAATTGCCGACCGATCTTCGGTTAGGTGCTACTTATGATTTTTCTCTTGCAGATTCGAAATTAGATTTTGTTACACTCGGAGGTTTTCAAAAATATACTTTGCAGGACGATTCCCATTTGCATATCGGCGGAGAAGTTGTTTATGATAAAATGTTTGCACTTCGTGTGGGATTTGCAAGCGGTTACGATTCAAAAAATATTTCTACCGGGTTTGGAGTATACTGGAAAGGAATCAATCTTGATTATGCCTATGTCCCGATAAAATACGGTTTGGGAGATTCACACATAATAAGTTTCATTTACACTTTCGATTAGAAAGTGAAAACATTTTTTAACATCTTCCTAAACTACAATTCGCTGTTAAATTCAAATTGTTTATTTTTATTCAACACTTTTTGAAAATTCTTCCTTTGGATTGAAATGGACGTAATCAAATATTCCAATGAATGGAAAGAGAAGTGGGACAAATTTGTTCTCGCTTCCAACAATGGTACAATGTTTCACCTTCAAAAATTTTTTGATTACCACACACCTGGCAAATTTAAATTCAATCACCTTCTCTTCATTGAAAAAAATGAAATAGTTGCACTTCTTCCCGGAACAATCTCCGACGGCATATTCGAATCACCGGAGGGAGCGAGCTATGGTTCGATTGTAACTGGAGATATAAAATTTGCTGAAGCAATGGAAATTGTTTCAGCGCTTCTCTATTATGGAAGAAAGAACAACATAAACGAATTTATGCTTACGCCAGCTCCAATGATTTACGAAACTTATCAAAATCAGAATCTTGATTTCGCAATGCTTTGGCAAGGGTTTTCATTCAAGCTGCATTACATTTCGAGCGCAATCAAACTTGATAAAAATAGAGATATTATCGAACGATTTTCTCCAACGATTCGACGCAATGTTCGCAAAACATTAAAGAATCCGGAAATACATATTGAGACCAATGAACGCTATGATGAATTTTATCCAATACTTATTGAGAATAAAGCGCGGCACAATATTAAACCGACTCATAGTTACGAAGATTTACTCCGGTTAAAAGAATTACTTCCTGATAATCTGAAATTATTTATGGTGTATCTTGGGGAAAAACCAATCGGCGGTTCGCTGATGTTTTTTGCAAATAAAAATGTTGCGCTCTGTTTTTACAATATGCTTCTCTATGAATACGATCAGTATAAACCGATTCAACGAGTTATGTATGAAGTAGTGAAATATTGTACGGAGAACGATTACAGTTATGTTGATATCGGTGTTTCGCAGGATACGAAAGCGGAAAATCCTATGACTCCAAGCATGAGTTTGATTGAGTTCAAGGAAAAGTTCGACGCAAAGACGATAATGCGAAATACTTTTTATATTAAATTGTGATTGTATGATATGACCGGGCGAAAAAAAGTCTGCATAGCTTTTCTTGGGAATGCTCTTTACGATTCAAGAATTGTAAATCTCACTAACTCGCTCAAAGAAGATGGTTGTCAAGTCTCCGTAATTTCATTCGATTGGTTTATTTCTTCTAAAGATTACTTTGATGATGAAGTTAAAGTATTTCGATTGACCAAAAGGAAATTCAGTTTACCTTTTTATCTTCGCTATGCACTTATACTTTGCCGTGAACTCCAACGCACTCAAGCCGATATTTATTTTGCTGAAGATTTTTACACACTTCCATTTGTAACAGTAATAGCAAAACTGAAACATTCTAAAATTTATTACAACAGCCGCGAACTTTATGCATTTCTTGGTGGATTGAGTAATCGCCCATTCCTGCAATCAGTAGTTAGGTTTGTCGAGAAATTTTTTATTCACAAAGTTGATCTGGTTTTAACTACGGGGGAAATGGATTCTGGATGCCTAATAATATTTTATGATATAAAGAATACTTTAGTGGTTAGAAATATACCTCTATATCAAACACCTGTTAATAAAATTGATTTTAGAAAAAAGTACGGCATTGCTGAAAATAAAATGATTTTACTTTATCAAGGTGTTTTATTGGAAGGAAGGGGAATTCCGTTGGTAATGAAAGCAATGGTAGTGTTACCTAAAACGGTTTTAGTAATTCTAGGCGATGGTGAACAGAAAAATAATTTTCAGAGATTAGCGAATGAGTTAAAGATTAATGAGCGCGTATTTTTCATCGGAACGATTTCACAAAAAGAATTGATCAACTATACATCCGGAGCTGACATTGGTTTATCGTTGATTGAAAATATTAGTATCAGTTATTACCATGCGCTGCCGAATAAATTATTCGAATATATTATGGCGGGGTTACCCGTCCTATGCAGTGATCTTCCGCAAATGAAAAAGATAGTTAAGAATTATAAAGTCGGCGAAAGCATAGAAATTGAAAATGAAGAGAATTTAATTTCAGTTCTAAAGCGATGGCAAGAAAATCCTGGATTATTAGATTCCTATAAAAACAATTGCATTGCTGCCGCTAAAGTTTTGAATTGGCAAGAGGAATATAAATCTGTGCGCAGCAAATTACTTGGATTAAGCTGATATGTCCAAACAGATGAGGATATTAATTGTTCGTCCAGATAGGATTGGTGATGTTGTTCTATCAACTCCGCTTGCAAGAGAAATAAAAAGAACTTATCCGCAAAGTTTTATTGCCGTACTTCTCCGAGAATACACGCAAGATATTTATCTGAACAATCCGAACGTTGATAAAATTATTTTGATTGATGATTTAGAAGACAATTCTATAAAATCATTTTTTAAAAAAGCTGGCGAGATTAAAAGTTATAAATTCACTCATTCACTTACACTATTGCCAACGGAACGATTGAATTATCTTCTCTTCTTTTCCGGGATTCCATACCGTGTTGGCGTTGGACATAAGTTTTACCAGTTCATCACTTTTACTCGTTATGTGGATAGAAAGAAATACATTCCGCTAAGACATGAGGCGGATTATTGTATGGATCTTGCACGCAAGATTGGTGTGCAATCTAACAATCTTGATACAGAAATTTTTTTAGCGGATGTAGAAAAGCAAAAAGTTTTGCATGTACGCACTGAATTTTTAAGATGGAAAAAGTTTTTAATCGGCATTCATTCTACAAGCGGCAGCTCATCTCCAAATTGGAAAGCGGATGAATACCGTAATTTGATCTTAAAATTAAATGAACGAAAAGATGTTAGCCTTGTCGTAACGGATAATAAAATTCCGGATGAATTAAATCATATTAATAATGTTTCATATCCGAACATTAACAAATCATTAAGGGAATCGTTTATAAATTTTGCCGCTCTCGATTTATTGATTTCTGCAAGCACAGGACCAATGCATATTGCAGCAGCATTAAAAGTAAAAACACTTTCAATGTTTTGTCCGCTTACTGCTTGTTCGCCAAAACTTTGGGGACCGCTAGGGAATGAAAGTAAAATAATTATGCCGTCGGAAAATTACTGCAGCACTGTCTGTCCGGGCGATCCGAAGAAATGCACCTTCAGCAGTGAAGGCGGGATAAATTTTGATTTGATGTTTAATGAAACTTTAAAACTATTTAATCTTTAAAACTCGATTCTAGCACCCTTCCCTTTGGGAAGGGTTGGGATGGGCGGATGATTTTTCTATATTAACATCCAAAATTTTGCCAGGCGCTAATCGGCAAGTTGGTACCCAACCCCGCCAGATCCGGAAGGAAGCAACGGTAAGTATTTAACTTGGGTGATTGGTTGTCTGGCAATTTTTTTCATGAACCAATCAAGAATTACCAATCAGCACGCCTGCAAGAAAAACTAAAAGTCCGCCAACCACAACTTGAAAGATTGCAGTGTGAAGCGGTGTATCCATATATTTATGACGAATCCATGCAATCACGCCTAACTCAATTAACACTACAACAACAGCAATTGTAGTTGCTGTATAAACGTTTGTGAGAAGATAAGGAAGTGTATGTCCCAATCCTCCAAGAGTTGTCATCATGCCGGTAATTGTTCCGCGCATCCACGGATGACCTCTTCCGGTCAATGTCCCGTCATCTGAAAGAGCTTCTGCAAATCCCATACTTATTCCGGCACCGATGCTTGCGGCAAGCCCAATTAGAAATGTATCAATGCTGCTGTGTGTGGCGAAAGCAGCGGCAAAGAGCGGTGCAAGTGTTGAAACTGATCCATCCATTAATCCCGCAAGACCCGGCTGAATTACTTGAAGAAGGAACAATCTTTTCTGTGGGCTT
>Ga0209777_10009133_pt1 | contig 10717 bp, 9 predicted proteins | sample FrelakmetHBP12HB_FD_187147 | JGI IMG/M metagenome (GOLD analysis project Ga0209777, IMG submission 187147) | Freshwater lake sediment microbial communities from the University of Notre Dame, USA, for methane emissions studies -HBP12 HB (SPAdes)... | ecosystem: Environmental > Aquatic >... | reverse complement strand
CAACACATCGAATCCAATACACAGGTCGCCCGATCTCCTGGGAGAGAAAATCTTTGATCTCCTCTCTTCGCAAAGGTTTGATCGTCCAATGATTGAGGATGGGAACTTTGAGGGGTTGAATCTTAATATCTTGAAGGATCTCCATGATCTCTTCCCTTAAAGAATAGAGCAAAGGGGAATGAAGGGCCGTATTGAAAGCAAGGCGGGTGGCGGAGACGGCCTTCCTGGAAAGGGCAAGAGAAATCGCCTTTTCCACCCCCTCCTCTTCCCCGGAAAGGACAAAATGCATCGAGCCGTTATAATTGGCAATGGAGAGTTGAAAGCCATTAAGGTCTTGACAGATTTTTTGGATTTCCTCTAAGGGAAGACCGATGATGCTGGCCATGCCTCCCCGGTGAAGTGTCCCTTCTCTTTTAAGGAGCCTGCCAATGGCTTCAGTGATGAAGAGGCCCTCTTCAAAACTGATGGCCTCCGAGGCAGCTAAGGCTGAATAGACTCCCATACTATGTTCGGCAAAAATATCCGGATTCCATCCTGCGGCTCGAAGACGATAGAAGTGGACCATAGAAAGGATGTAGGTCGAGATCTGAAGTTTAAGACTGAAATCTTCCTCTTTCTCCTCACCCCCGAATGAGAAGTTGAGGAGGTCGAATTTCGTCTGGTTGGAAGCCCTTGTGAATAATTCTTTAAAATACGGATCCTCCGTCAGAGGATGATGATCTTTCAACATCGGCTTCTCTTGGAGTTGGCCAGGAAAACAAAAAGCTGTTTTCCCTTTTGATGCCTTCATGATGCCCCCTGGTGCTCTAACACATATTGGGCCATGGTTTTCACAGACTGAAAGACTTTTTTCCCTACCTCTGCATCAGGAATGATGACTCCAAACTCTTTCTCCAAACCCAGGACGAGTTCAAGGGCATCGATAGAGTCCAGTCCGAGGCCCTCGCCAAAGAGAGGGGCATCGTTTTCGATCATCTCCGGGGTCATTTCAATGAGTTTCAATCTTTGAATAATGAGTTGTTTGATCTTTTCGATCAGGTGATCATTCGGTTCAGCCATTCTTCTCCTCTTCCCAATGAGATTTAGTTTCAAGTTGCAAGTTTCAAGATGCAAGTCTGACATTTCGCCTCCCAACCGCAGTGAGGATGTGAAACATGAAACTTGAAACATGAAGCTTGCAACTACTCTTTCCAATAAGAATAAAAATTATACCATTGATCTGGATATTTTTCGATATACTCTTCAAATTTTTTAATCAATCTCTCCATCCCTTCTCGAATGATGGTCTCCCGATCCTCCCTCGAAGGGGAGTTAAAATAGATGGGAGGTTCAATAATTCCTCTATACTTCCGATTTCTTTCCATCACCACAAAGACCGGTAGAACCGGAGCTCTTGTGGCCATGGCGAGGATGGCAACACCGATGGGGAAGGCCATCTTCCTCCCAAAGAAATCAAAAACCATGGTCTTTTGAGACTCTATCCGATCTCCTAACATGGCTACGATTTCATTTCGCCGAAGGGCTTTGACGGCATCCAAGATAGCCATTGGAGAATCGTCCTTCGGATTGATATAGAGAATTTTTATTCCCCTTCTTCTTCTCATCTCTTCCCGAAAGGACCTGGTATCCACATCTCTCTCATCGAGGGTGAGGACATTGAGCTTTCCTCCTTTGAAGGAGAAGAGCAGTCCCCCAATCTCCCAATTCCCAAGATGAGGCGTGATACAGATCGCTCCTTTTCCAGCATGAAGGGCTTCCATCATATAATCCCCTCCGACTTCTTCTTCAACCCATTGGTCTTTATTGGATGGACGGAGGCGATGCATCACCATATAATCCAAAAGGTATTGGCCATAATTCTGGAAAGTTTTCCGTGTTAAGACCTTCACTCTTTCCTTTGACCACCTCCCTCTGCTCACCCCTTCAATATTTTTTCGGACATGGGCTCTCGTCTTTCTCATCATGAGGTAAAAGAGATCTCCTACGACCACGCTGAAGAATTTCTGGATCGACCGGGGGATGAGCGTCGAGCAGAACTGGAAGAAAAAGAGGTAAATAAACCGATTAAGAGCTTGGGGGTAACGTTCCTCCATACTAACCCCCAAAATAGTCTTTTAAAAAATGAAGGAGCGTCCCGATGCCCAAACGATGTTTCTTGATGTGATGCCAGATATCCTGAATCGCTTTTTTCGATCGGGTATAATAGAGGAGGTGCGCCTTGAGCAGAAGCCACTCCATTCGGATGAAGGAAAGATGATCGTGTTTAAAGACTAAGTGCTGCATATCGAAGAAGGACCAAGGTGCTCTCCATTTAAGGATCCGGTCCTTCACCTGCTGATAGACGGCTGTTCCTGGATAGGGGGTGAGAATGGAGAACTGGGCAACATTGGTATCGAGTCTTTTAGCAAAACGGATGGTTTCGTGAATCATCTCGGCTGTTTCATGGAGCCCTCCCAGGATATAGGAGGCATGGATCTCGAGACCATTCCGTTTGAGCATGTCCACGGTTTGAACCGTGTTTTCCACATCAATCCCCTTCTTCAATTCTTCAAGGGTCTTTGGATTGGAGGATTCCACTCCGATGAAAACCGACTTGGCCCCTGCCCTGACCATCTCTTTAACCATTTCTTCATTTCGAAGGAGGAGATCTATCCTGGATAAGCACCACCACCACAGATCGAGTTTCTTTTCAAGGATCCCATGGCAAATTTCGATCACCCTCTTCGGAAAGAGGTTGAAGGTGTCATCCACAAAGGCGACAGCATTAAAATGATATCGGTGATAAATCTCTTCGAGCTCGCTTAAAACGGAGGCAACACTCCTCGCCCTTACTTTCGTACCAAAGAAATGGGAGGAAGCGCAGAAAGCACATTGGTACGGACATCCGCGACTGGTGACCAAAGGGGTGATGTCCCGGCTTCCCAATTTGGTTCTTCGATAATCATCCATATGAATGAGATGCCTGGCGGGGAAGGGAAGACGGTCGAGATTTTCAATGAAGGGCCTGGGAGGGGTTCGCACAAGTTGCCCCTTTGAAAAAAAACTGATCCCCTGGATGGAATGGAATTTTCCATCGTTCTTCTGTAAAGTAGCCACTAATTCTGAGAAGGTGATCTCTCCTTCTCCACGGACGATGAAATCAACTCTTTGGGTCGAAAGGATTTCTTCGTCCACATAGCTAGGGTGTGGCCCTCCCATCACCACCATGCAACCACCCGCCTTCGCCTTCTTGGCTAATTGGAGGGCCTGGCGATGACGGGTCGTATCTGTGGAGATACCCACCACGTCATATTTTTTAAAATCGATTTCTTCTTTCTTCTTTCGAACAGCTAAGTCTTTGACCACGACCTGATGGCCTTCTTTTTCCACATAAGCCGCGATATAGAGAAGACCGAGAGGTGGGAAGAGAACTCCTGTTGCTTTCAGAGTCCCTAAAGGAGCAGGATTAATTAAAAGGATGTTCACAGAAAAAATCCTTTGATAATTACTAATCGCAAAGCGCATAGCGTAAAAAGATTTGACACTATGCTCTATGCGCCATGCGCTATGCCATTCATTGTTTGGCGATGGCGTTCACAGAGATCGCCCCAGCAGGCCACCACTTGATGATCCACTAGAAGCTCGATCACTTCACATTGATTTTCACATTCACCACATTCAAAGCCCCGTGTGGAACAGAACTTTCGCGGAAGGTCAAATCCTCTAAATTGAGTTTTGGAGAATTTGGCTTTCTTCACCAACTTGGCAGCACCGATGGCACCCATGACATCAAAATGTTTCGGGATGATGAGCGAAACCTCCAGTTCCCTTTCGAGCGCCTTTTGGATACCACGATTCGCCGCCACGCCTCCTTGGAAGACAATGGGAGAAAGGATTTCTTTCCCCCGGCAGACATTATTCAGATAATTCATCACCAGGGAGTCACAGAGGCCTGCCACGATATCCTCAACAGAATGTCCTATCTGTTGTTTATGAATCATATCTGTCTCGGCAAAGACCGTGCATCGTCCCGCGATCCGGACAGGGTGATTGGCCTTGAGAGCGAGATCCCCAAAGGCTTCGATGGAGATCCCGAGCCGGGCGGCTTGTTGATCTAAAAAAGATCCTGTGCCTGCTGCGCAGACGGTATTCATGGCAAAGTCGACGACAACGCCATTTCTCAGCACGATGACCTTGGAATCCTGGCCACCGATTTCGATGATGGTCTTTGCCTCAGGGAGAAAATCGATCACCGCAATGGCATGGGCGGTAATCTCATTTTTGATGAGATCGCCCCCTACCAAATAAGCAGCTAAATGTCTGGCACTGCCGGTCGTGGCAACTCCGTCAATGGGAACGGTTTCCCCCAGTTGAGTCAGGATTTCCTCCATCCCTTGCTGGATGGCTTCAATGGGCCGACCACTGTTCCGGATATAGGACTTGGCCAAAACCTGGTCGCTCTCGCTCATCACCACTAACTTAGTGGTGATGGAGCCGACATCAATGCCTAAATAATTTGCCATAACGTAAAACCCTAAAGTTCAAAGTTCAAAATCCAAATGTCAAATCAAGCCCAAATTGCAAATGTCAAAAATAAATCAAAATTTTTGAAATTTAAGATTTGTCATTAATTTGAACTTTGAGCTTTGACATTTGAAATTCCTTTCCTCTGTTCCATCACATCCCGGAACGCCTCCAACCGAGTCGTCAGCCCTTCCCTTCCTGTATGTTCATCAAAGGAGAGAACGAGAAGGGGGATGGATGAGCCTCCCCGAACTTTCAATCTTCTTTTAATGAATTCTTGAAGGAGGGCATCAATGCCACATTTAAAGGAAGTGAGGAAGACCACCCCATCTACCCCACTGGATAAAAAGTGAAACAGAGACCCTACAATCTCTCTTCCAGATGACCAGTAAATCTCTTTAGAAAGGTCAGAAACTTCTCGATCGATCTCCTTTTCAGAAAGGAAATCAGAGGTAATGATCTCCATTCCCAAACTTTTTGTTAGAGTCAGGAGATCTTTGTTGATATTGATGTCGAAGAGATTGTAAGGATGGCCGATGAAGGCGACACGCAACGGAGCTTTTCTCCCCGCAGAAGGCGTTGGAATATCCATTTCAAAGAGTTGTCTTGTGGGAAGTCGGTTGATTCGATCCATCCAGTCTTTTTGAAATTCAGAGAAAGAATTTTCAGCCTCTCGAAAGGCCTTCTTACTTTCTTGCCTTGTTGCGCCCAGCTTTTCACCGATCTTTAGAAAAGTCTGAAGAAGGGAAATTCCTCCTTTTCGAAGATCGATGGTCTCATCAACGATGGAAACATTTCCTCCAGTAGCAAGTCGCACAATATCCGGAGCTCCCCGAAACTTAGGACACATGATGTAAGTTCGATGAATGCTGACTAATCGAGGGATGAAAAGATGATCCACTTTCTCTTTCAATTGCATAGCATGGGTGACCAGAAGTTTCATCGGAAGGCAACTGTCTTCGAAATAGATGATCTTCTCTTTCTGTCTTGCCCCGTCGGAAACCATCACCCTCCAACCCAACCTTTCAAAGAAGGTGCGCCAGAAGGGAAAGTAACGATAAAACATCAGGGCTCTGGGAATGCCTAAGCGGCCCTTCTCTTCCATTCCAACATCTCCACAAAGGCCTCAAGGAGCGTCTGAATGCGGCCTTCAATTTCTTGCTCATCTAAAATGAGAGTGAGGATGGGGATGTCCCAGTCCTTCCCAACCTTTGTCAGAATTCCAGAAGCTGTGGTCTCCGGCATGCAGGCGAAGGGCATGAGATGGACGACCCCATCGTATCCCTCTTTGGATCTCAGGATGGCCTCACCGATGGAGACATTACATTCGGCACCCACATCGTAACCCAGATAAGCCTTTGAAGCCTCGAAGAAACGAACCCGTTCTGAGGCTCGATCAGCCTTATTTTTTCGAAGACTCCTTAGGATATGAGTGGAAAACCATGAAGTGCGTGTCACTTCCACACCCAACTCTCCCAATTTCTGTTCCACTCCTCGATTGATGTGAGGGTCCATCACCGTGTAGAGTTCACCCACCATCGCCACTTTAAATGGAATGCGGGAACGATCTTGCTCCATTTCCTGAAGAAAGGTTTTTCCTTTTCGAGCCGCTTCCTCAAGGATTTTCGGAGTCTTGGCCTCATCCACCCAGGAGAGGGCTTTCTTCAATCGCTTCTGGGTCTCCCCTTTTTTGATTTCCATCGGCCTGACGTTCATGGCCAATCGTTCCAAGGTCTCGCAGGCCATCATCTTCTTCCACCCCATCCAGAGTCCATAGGGAAAGAGGAGGATATTTCTCGCGCTTAATTCTTTTCTTAACTCCTTGGTCTCTTCATGATTCTTCCAGACGGCCTGCCAGGTCAATCGGGGCGGAATGGTCAACCATCGATAATGAAGACCCATATCTTCCAGGATCACTTTCTGAACAAGGTCATAAAGTCCCAAACGACAGGGAGGACCACTGCCTACCATCACAATGGTGTCCGCTCCCATCTGAAGGGCTTCGATGAAATTTCCCAAGATGACTTTAAAGGGGAGGCAGATACTCTCATTGGAGTGGAGGACACCCAGGGTCAGGGTTTTTCGGCTGGTTTCAGGAGGAACAATATAAGGAATGCCGGCGGTTTCTGCGATAGCCTTGCAGAAGATGTGCATAGAGCCCAGATGGGGAAAAGTTACCTTCATCCATGTCTACCCACTACCTTTTTCCCTGCTGAAAGGGGCTCGCGACTTCGACTTTCGGTCCTCTCCTTCCAGGTAACTTCTGCAATCTCTCCATAGGCTTTTGAATAGGCATCAATGGCCGGAGACAGTCCTGTAAAGAATTCCTCCGCCCCCTCGTGGGTAAAGTACCGGGCAAATTTCAGGGCGATCTCTTTTCCCTGCTCAGGATGATCAATCAGGGGGCAGTTCCGGAAATAGTTCTCCGAGAAGGGTTGCCTGGAACGGATTTCCCGAAAGAGGGGCGAATTAAGGGCCTCCGCGAGAGACTTCTCTTTGATATTGTCAGAGGCGAAATGGCAGAAGACGCAAGGCTCCACATCTCCACGGGCATTGACATGAAAGTATTTCCTCCCCCCTGCAATGCATCCCTGAGTGAGACATCCATCATTCCAGAAGTCGACAAAGAGCATAGGTTTGGTGGCCCGAAAATAGGCGAGCCGTTCCCTCATCCGGTTCCTCTGCTCAGGAGTTGCCATGAGGGAAAGATCGGGCTTTCTACCGATGGGGATGTAGTGGAAGTTCCAGAGGAGGATACATCCCTTTTCAATCAGAAAATCAACGAATTCATCGCTGGTGAGGATATCGGTGTTTTTAGAGGTCTGGGTGGTTGAGATCGCGAAGAAGATTCCTGCCCCTTTCAACCAGTCCATCACCTTTGCGATGTGATCGAACTGGCCCTTTCCCCTTCTCCCGTCTGTCTCTTCCCGGAACCCTTCGAGGCTGATCGAGGGAATGACATTTCCAAGCTCAATAAACCGTTCCACCATCCCCTCGTCAATCAAGGAGCCATTAGTATAAATCTGGAAAATGGTATCCGGGTGCTTCTCGAAGAGGTCAAAGAGGTCTTTTCTCAGGAAGGGTTCTCCACCTGTCATCAGCACCAGATGGATGCCCATCTCCTTGCACTCCCCTACCACACGATCGATCACTTCGAAAGGAAGGTCCTCCTGGGGATAGCTCCCCGAGTAGCAACCATAGCAGTTGAGATTGCATCGCATGGTCGGGCTGAGGATCATGGCGTTCGGCGGGTAGAATCCCCTTTCCGCCTCAAAGGCCTTTCTCCGGTTGGTGCCCATCAGGAGCTGGTTGACGATGAAGTTTGAAATGATCTTTTCCCGGTGATGCGGGTTCGTTTCCTTCAGGACTCTCCTCGCAATGGCCAGACCCGGATGATCGGTCTGGAAGAGAGTACGGATCCATTGAATCTTCTCTCGATAGGATTCCTTTTGAGGGATCTTCTCTGCGAGATAGGTCAGACGGATCAAATTCTCCTCGGATGCATTGGTCAGAAGGGAGAGTGAACTCGCTGCAAATTTTTCTATAGAATATCGCTTAGCTCGCTGGTAAAAGTCCATACTGTTCCTCACCAAAACAGACTTCGAAGAAAGATTTTACAAACCAACCAGGTGTCGGCCACTGGCCTGAAATGGCTGGAACCAGTTCCATCGACCTTTTGCGTGTTGATAGGAACAGATAACACACTGAACCCTTTTTTGCAAGCCTTAATCAGGAGTTCCAGCTCAGTCTCAAACCGAGACGTGGAGAAGTCGACTTCCTTTAATACTTTTGTCCGAATCAGTCGAAAACCGGATTGGCTATCCGTAATGTCCGAATGGCAAAGCCGTGCGACCGCCTTCACCCCCAAACGATTCCAGAAGCGACGGAGGAAGGTCATCTTCCCAAATTCTGCGGCGCGAGAGGCAATGAGGATATCGGGTTTGACGATTTGAAAAATCTTAAGAAGGGATGGAATTTCTGAAGGATCATGTTGACCATCGGCATCGAGAGTGATGACGACCTGATAGTCCTTTTGGAGGATGTATTGGAACCCTGTCTGGAGGGCAGCGCCCTTTCCAAGATTAAGGGAATGTTCCAAGAGTTGAGCTCCATTTTCTGAAGCCACTCTCTTCGTCTCATCTGAAGATCCGTCATTGACGACAAGGGTATCAATTTTGAAAGGTTGAATCTTTTTTAAGACAAAACCAAGAGTCTCTTGAGCGTTATAAGCAGGAATAAGGATACAAATCTTGTCGAAGCACTGCATAGAATTAACTTATCATCTCCGTTCTGATAATCATCGCAATATTTTGACCCACAAAGCACCAAATACCAAACACCAAACACCAAATAAATCTCAATGACCGAAATTTCAAATTCGAAACAAAATCATTTTGGTCATTGGGTTTTGGTGATTGGGATTTATTTGTAATTTGAAATTTGGAAATTGGAATTTTGAGTCCCACGTTCCTCAGATTTACATCTCCTTTTAGCAATTCAAGAGTTGATATGTTGAGCGTTTCATCGCCTCTCTAAAAATCGTTTCATCTCTGGATCATAAAGGAAGGTAAAAAAGGTTGCAACCGATCCCAATAGTGCAAGGGGATCATCTTTTGAAATTATATCATAAGAGGTGTTGGGGTCAAAGAAATGGAAGAAGGAGGGATGGAGATGAAAACGATTGGGATTATTAAGAAAATGGAGAATGTCACCTAAAAGAAGCCAACGACAGCGCTTCCCCACGTTATAGCGAAGAATGGGTTCGAAACTTTCCCCCCTGGCCATTCTCAGAATGAGATAGGGAAAATCAACTCCAGAGACAATGGCCAGTTGCAATGAACCCCAGAAACGGGGATTGATTTCCATCAGTTTCGGAATCCCATCCCTTGGGTCCACTTTGAATTCAACCATGCCCACACCGGCCCAATTTAATGATTTAAAGAGGGAGAGGCCCAACTCCATGATCTGAGGATGTTCAACCCCTTCCCGCAATGTGCTGGGACCTCCTTGAACTGGATACATCCTCAACTTTTTGTGGACAAAGGCTGCCTTAATGTTTGAAGCCTCGTCAAAAAGAGCAGAAAGCCCAAAGGTTCCCCCTCCATCAGGAATCCATTCCTGAATTAATGGAAAAGGGTATCGTACGTGGACGCTTTGATAAGAGGGAATAAGATCCTCCCTTTTTTTCACATAGATAATGCCAAAAGATCCAGAACTGATTCTGGGTTTGATGACCGCTGGGATAGGAATTTCCCCCACTCTTCCCTCCGCCATGAGTGAGGAGGGAGAAAGGGAGGGGGAGATCTGAAATGTTTTTGGCGTTGGAATTCCATGGGTCTCTGCAAACTCCATAAGGTTTCTTTTATCTCGAACGAATTCAATCTTTTTCAAATCAGGACTGAGGAGGTAAGTATATGGAGAGATTTCAGAATGATAGTTTGCCAGTAAAAGCAGGGTCTCTTCTTCCATCGGGAAGAGGCAATCATAGTGATTTTCTTTAATCTCTTTTAGAAGAAATTCGATAAATTGATCTGGGGATCGCCGTGGTGAAGGATAGACGAGACGCCTGGTGCAATATTTCGAAAAGAAGGAGGTATTCAGGAATGTCCGTTCTCCAACCGTGACGTGAATCCCTTTGCGACCAAGAGATCGAACCACAGCTAATGTTTTTCTAAAGTGCCCATCCGTGACCAGAACGCTCGTCATGGTTAGTTCAGAGTTCGGAGCTCGGAGTTCGAAGTTTTAAAACTAAGAACTCCGAACTAATTACTCCGAAGTAATCTTTAAATCAATCCTTCATCAGCGAGGCTTCGATAACTCTCCCCTGCCAAGATGATATGATCATAAACCTTGATCCCGAGAAGTCGACCCGCCTCTACTAATTGTTTGGTGATGCGGAGATCTTCTTCACTTGGGCTCGGATTTCCACTCGGGTGATTGTGGATTAAAATAACCCCTGCCGCAGGTTCTAACAAAGCCTCGTGAAAGACATCTCTGGGATGGACAATACTCGCCTCGAGTGTCCCTTCTGAGATGGTTACTTCTTTAATCAAATGATTCGCCCGGTTAAGAAGAAGGACTTTAAAAACCTCTTTCCTTAAGTCTCTCATCAAAGGAAGATAGCGGTTTGCCACATCTGAAGATCGCTTAAAAGATGCCTTGGCAATATTCTTCTGAGATTGAATCCTTCTCACCAGCTCAAAGGCGGCAGAGA
>Ga0209777_10009132_pt1 | contig 10717 bp, 1 predicted proteins | sample FrelakmetHBP12HB_FD_187147 | JGI IMG/M metagenome (GOLD analysis project Ga0209777, IMG submission 187147) | Freshwater lake sediment microbial communities from the University of Notre Dame, USA, for methane emissions studies -HBP12 HB (SPAdes)... | ecosystem: Environmental > Aquatic >... | reverse complement strand
CTTGACTCGAACGGTGCTTCCACCAACCACGACGGTGCCGTAGAGGTGGCTTCCGTTGGTGCTGTCGTATTCAATGGCCCCCGACTCCGGCACCGTATTGAGCACTCCTGCCGTGAACTTGAGAGGGGCGGTGTTTGCGCCGACAAGCCCGGCTGGCGGTCGAAGTAGGCCTGTGACTGGCCCGCCACCGCCCGCTTGCTGATCAAGCTGATAACGAGTGCCTCCGATAGTGAACCACAGATGGCTCGTGTCGTACTCGATGACGCCGTCCTCGGGCGTTCCAAGAGCCGTTCCGGTCATGAGCTTGATCGGAGCTGTCCCGGCTGCTGAAGTTCCAGCCGGAAGGTGCAGACGTGCCGTAGGGGCTGCTGCGAGCCCGACGCCCACGTTCAGGGCGTATGTTCCCGTGCCTCCAAGTTGCATCGTGTTGGAAGCAAGAGCCACAGCCCCTGACCCGATCGCAACCGAGTAATTGTACGCAGCTCCAGTGTCGGCGCCGTATCCGATGAGCGTGTTGTCGGTTCCAGCCACAACCGTCGCCCCAGCACTTCCACCAAGTGCTGTGTTATTTGCACCCGTGGCATTTGTCAATGCAAGATAGCCAACAGCGGTTGCATTGGATGCCGTTGCCATAGACAGCAGAGATCGATATCCAACAGCCGTCGAACCAACCCCCGAAGTGTTTGTTTGGAGTGATTGATAGCCCACGCCAACGTTACCTGCGGAATTTGTATTGAGAAGCGAATTGTAGCCGATTGCTACGCAGTTGTTTGCGTTAGTGCCCTTGTTCATTGCAGTCAGACCGATTGCAACGTTCAAGCTTCCTGTGATGTTCTCCTCGAAGCATTCTGCACCAACCGCTACGTTCCCAGTACCCACGGTTGTAGCAAACCCCGTTTGGTATCCACATCCGGTGTTGTTGTATCCAGTGGTTTGACTTGCAAAAGATACGTACCCAATTGCTACGTTATTCTCCGAAGCGATCGAAGAAGTCATTGCGCCAGCGCCAATGGCAACGTTGGCCGCTCCAGTAACATTTGCAGTCAACGCCCGGCTTCCAATTGCGACGTTGCTGTCTCCAATGGTGTTGGACGTGAGAGCTTCTCGTCCCAGCGCTGTGTTGCGGATGCCAGAAGTATTGTCGCGTAGGGCCAAATACCCAAACGCTGCGTTCTGATTCCCGGTCGTGTTTGCAGAAAGAGCCTTGTATCCTTGTGCCGTATTGTACCGACCGATGGTGTTCGATTTCAAAGCCTCCACGCCTACCGCGGTGGAAAAATCGCCAGTCGTCATGCAGAGGCCGGAGTTTCGACCAATTATCGTGTTGTATAGCGTTGTGCCGCTAGGTCGGAGCTCAAGGCTCACATCGCTTGCGCTGTTTTCAATGGTCTCAGTTGCAACGATTGTGGTGACAGCTTGACAAATGACGTTATCGATCGTACCAGCCCACGCCGTGTCACTTGTGAACATCAAATTGTTGGTGTTCGTTGTGAGAAGAACAATGGTCTGTGCGGTAAGAGTCCCAACCTTTTGACCGTAGATCGAGCTTACTGTACCGCCCAAGGTCACCGTGAGCGCTCCCACCGTGGTAGTGTTGATGTCGAACTTGACTAAGTAGTACGTTGTTGCCGCAATCGGAACGGCCTGCTCGAGCGCAGACGCAGCGCCTGCTACCTTGACGGCTGTCGATCCACCCGGAATGCTCCAGCCAGCCCCCTTCGTCCAGTTCGCATCTACAGCGAACGTTCCGTTGACGACCAGATCTCCTCCAAGCGAAGCAATCGAGCCGCTGGCGATGAGGTTCAGGTTCGCAATCTGCTGAATTGCCGAGCCATCGTACTCAACCGCCCCCAATTCGTGGACCGTATTAAAGGGGCCAGCTGTGTATTTCAACGGAGCCGTGTTTGCGACGATTGTCCCAGCTGGAGGCCTCAAAAGGCCACTGTACGTGCCACCTAGTTGTTGGTCCAACTGGAAGCGGGCAGCTCCGATGGTGAACCACAAGTGGCTCGTGTCATATTCGACCGCTCCGTCCTCCGGAGTGCCAAGCGCTGTACCGGTCACAAGCTTGATGGGCGCTGTTCCAGCCGCTGCAGTGCCAGCCGGCAGGTGCAGGCGCGCCGTAGGGGCTGCTGCGAGCCCGACGCCAACGTTCAGAGCGTACGCCCCCGTGCCGCCAAGCTGCATCGTGTTGGAGCCCTGCGCAGTGGCTCGGTAGCCAATCGCGACGGCGTAGTCGTAGCCTGTTGCTCCAGCATCTGCGATTGCGCCAACGTACGTGCTCCCCTTGCCCGTTGTGTTAGTTGCGCCGGCATAGGACCCAATCGCCGTGTTGTTCGCTCCCGATGTCGTTAGGAGTAGTGCGTCCTTACCTATCGCGGTGCCGCCCGAAGCTGCGCCAACGGTGAGAGCGTTCGCTCCCACGGCTGTGTTGTCGTTCGCATCTGAAGTAAGGAGCGCACCACTACCAATCGCTGTATTGTTTGCACCGGTCAAGTTGTTGAGCAAAGTCTGGTAACCGACGGCGACCATAGCAGTGCCGGTCGTGTTATTTCGCATGGCATCTTTGCCAACAGCAGTGTTGGCAGCTGCCTTGTTCAAATACAGCGCGCCCGAGCCGATACCTGTACAGTTATCTGCGTCAGAGGTGTAGCAAGAAATGTAGCCCACCGCAGTGGAGTCTTTGCCCGTCTTGTTGAGAGCCATAGCCGAAGTGCCAATGGCCGTATTGTACGAACCCGTCGTGTTCGCGTTGAGAGCTTGCACGCCAAAAGCTGCCAGAAATGACCCGGTGGTGTTCGTTATCGCTGCTGAGTATCCGACGGCCGTGTTGCTCGCTGCCGTATTGGCCGCCAGGGCGCTCGAGCCGACGGCCGTGCAGTAATTGCTCGTCAGAATTGATGAGAGAGAGCCGTCTCCGACGGCAACGTTGTTCGTGCCGCTCGTGTTTTTCAGCATAGCGCTACGCCCCACCGCAGTGTTGGGCGTGCCGCCGATATTCGCAGCCAACGCAGAAGCACCGATGGCCGTGTTGTCGCCTGCCGTCGTGTTTTTGAGCAGCGCTTGGTAGCCGACAGCCGTAACGCCCGTGCCGGTGGTGTTCGCGTTCGCAGCTTGAAACCCAACGGCTGTGGCTGCATCGGCTGTGCTTGAAACGAGGCATTGGGAGCCGACTGCGACGCTGGAACCGTTGCTCGCGAGCGAAGAGAGCGCATTGTACCCAACGGCAACCGAATCGGTGCCCGATGTGTTGGCCTTGAGGGCGCCGCTTCCCACAGCTGTGTTCTGTGAGCCCGTATTCAAGGCAAGCGCCGAATAGCCGACCGCAGCATTGTTCGTTCCGGTCTTGTTGGCCGCAAGGGCTTGATATCCGACGGCGACGCCAGCTGTTCCGGTCGTGTTTGCGGTCAAAGCGTCTTTTCCGACAGCCGTGTTGCCTGCTGCTGTGCTAGCGGACAAGGCGCCAGAACCAACTGCTGTGTTGTTACTTGCATCCGCCGTGGCAAGAGCATTGTATCCGAGCGCTACGTTGTCAGCTCCGGTCACATTGGTCGTTCCCGCATTGTAGCCAAGCGCAGTGTTGTTGGCGCCCGTTGTGTTGGCGTCAAGGGCTTGATATCCTACCGCTGTGAGCGCCGTGCCACTTGTATTCAAAAGCCCTGCGTTCCAGCCAATAGCAATGTTGTTGTCGGCTGTGTTGTTCTGCAGAGCTGCGTAACCGATGGCTACAACCTGAGACGTCGTTGTCCCCAGTTGGTTGGCGTAATTGCCCAATGCCACGTTGTAAGTGCCAGACACGTTCTTTTGCAAAGCGTCGAGCCCGACGCCCACGTTGCTGTGGCCTGTCGTGTTTTTTTCTAGCGTGTGCGAGCCGACGGCTGTGTTGTTGCTTGCCGTCGTATTCGCTTGCAGAGCCTGCCCACCAATTGCTGTATTTTGGATACCTGTTGTGTTTGCATAGAGCGCGGAAACGCCCAACGCGACGCCGCCCTCTCCGGTGGTGTTACTTCGTAGCGCGCCCCACCCAACGGCTGCGTTGAATGAGCCAGTGGTCGTGAGCTCAAGAGCCCTCCTGCCAATGGCCGTGTTCATGTACGCTACGGTTGGCGTAGCCAGAGCGCTGTAGCCCACCGCAACGTTTCCGTACCCAGTCGTGTTTGCAGCCAAAGCCGCGTTGCCCACCGCGGTATTTTCTGGCCCAGAAGTGTTTGCGCCGAGGGCGTTGACACCGTACGCGGTGCAGGCTGCACCAGTGCTAGGCCCAGCCATCGCGCCATCGCCAAGGGACACGGAGCTCGCATCAGGCGTCGGTCCGATTGGCACAACATCGAGCTTGACCGTCCTGAGCCCAAGCGTGGCGTAGACGTGCCCCGTCGCCGGCGCCTTGACGAACATGTCCGGACTGACGCGCCACAGCTCCATGGCTGTGTCCCGGTTTTTGGCGTCTTGCAGGTAAACTCCGGCGACCTCTATGGCATCTGTCTGTACACTGAGCGGGAGGTATTTGCTCGCGTTGACCGTGCCGCCGAGTGCAATCAGTTCGCCTTTTATTACCTGTACGATGCCCATTTCAATCTCCTGTTGCCGAACTCAAAAAGCGGAGCTTTGCAAAAAAAAAACTTGCGATTAGGACAGTCCCGCTATAAAACTCATCGTTGACGAATCCACTTGGCTCGAGCTTGAGTACTGCGCTGTGAAAGAAGCGTTGGCACACAAATCAACGCTAAAAATGTGGCTTGCAGCAGTAAGAGCGCTCGTCACAACGGTGCTGGTGAGCATTGTAGCGAATGAAGCATTGGCGGTTATGACCTTGTATGTCGCATCCACGGGAGTGCCGTCTACCAGAATTCTAATAGCGCAAGTCTGCCAACCGCCCGATGCGAAAAGTCCGTTGACAACGGCGACAATATGCACCTTGCCAGCCGCAGTTAAAACCTTGGTCGAACTCATGACCTGTGTCCACGAAACGGGGCCAAGAGTCCAATCGGTCTGTGGACACGATACTGGTGTTGTGCTCGTTTCGCTCCATGCTTGAGGCGCGCTTCCCCCTCCCTGCTGATCAAGCTGGTAGCGCACCGCCCCAATACTGAAGTAAAGATGGCTCGAATGGTACTCCATTGCACCATCTTCAACCGATGCGAGGGCTGTACCGGTCACAAGCTTGAGCGGAGCCGTCCCAGCCGTTGAAGTACCAGCTGGCAAGTGCAGCCTCGCGGTCGGAGCCAAGGCCAGGCCCACGCCAACGTTGAGAGCCTCGGCTCCCGTGCCACCAAGCTGCATAGTGTTCGACCCTTGCGAGATGGCTCCGTGCCCGATCGCTACCGAATAATCGTAATTGTTCGCCTTCGCATCCGCTGCCGCGCCGACGAATGTGTTGCCTTTGCCCGTGGTATTCGTCGAGCCACTATTCAGACCCACCGCAACGTTTTCAACGCCCGTTGTCGTGCCGTCCAGCACGTTGGTCCCAACACCCGTGTTGCCAGCTGCCGTATTCAAAATGAGGGCGTTTGCGCCAAAGGCTGTGCAGTTACTTGCATCAACCGCGTGAAGTGCGCTCGAGCCGAACGCGCTGTTATTGTCGCCGGTTTTGTTGCCCGTCATGGCGGCGTCGCCAAATGCGCAATCCTGTGCACCGCTCGTATTCGATCCCAGCGCACCGTACCCAAACGCGTTGTTTCCACTCGCTGTGTTGACGTGCAAAGCGTAGTACCCGACTGCGTTGCTGTAATTGGAGGTCGTGTTCGCATACAGCGCCCCAACGCCAACCGCGACCATCGAAACGCCGCTGCTGTTGTTTCGCATGGCATCTTTGCCGATGGCGGTGTTGCCAGCTCCCGTATTCAGGTAGAGCGCTCCGGAGCCCACACCCGTGCAGTTGGCCGCATCCGAAGTGTAACAAGCAACGTAACCCACCGCGGTGCAGTCTGCCCCAGTCTTGTTGTTCGCTAGAGCCGAGGTGCCAATGGCCGTATTGTTCGAGCCCGTCGTGTTCGAATTCAGCGCTTGCACTCCGACAGCCGTCAAAAATGAGCCCGTCGAGTTCATGATTGCAGCCGAATACCCAACCGCCGTGTTGCTGGCTGCCGTGTTGGCCGCCAGGGCGCTCGAGCCGACGGCCGTGCAATAATTGCTCGTCAGAATTGATGAGAGAGAGCCGTCTCCGACGGCAACGTTATTCGTGCCGCTCGTGTTTTTCAGCATGGCGCTTCGCCCGACCGCTGTATTAGGCGTGCCGCCGATATTCGCAGCCAAAGCGGATGCCCCGATGGCTGTGTTGTCGCCTGCCGTGGTATTCTTGAGCAGCGCCTGGTAGCCGACGGCCGTGACGCCCGTCCCGGTGGTGTTGGCGTTTGCAGCCTGAAACCCAACGGCTGTGGCTGCGTCAGCTGTGCTTGACACAAGGCATTGGGAGCCGACTGCGACGCTGGAACCGTTGCTCACGAGCGCAGAGAGTGCGTTGTATCCGACCGCGACGGAATCAGTGCCCGACGTGTTGGCCTTGAGGGCGCCAGTTCCAACGGCTGTGTTCTGTGAGCCCGTATTCAAGGCGAGAGCCGAATAGCCAACCGCAGTGTTGCTCGCGCCGGTCTTGTTGACTGCAAGAGCTTGGTAGCCTACAGCGACGCTAGCTGTTCCGCTCGTGTTTGCGGCGAGCGAGTCCTTGCCAACCGCCGTATTGCCCGCAGCCGTGTTGGACAGCAAAGCATTGTATCCCACCGCTGTGCAATCACTTGCGTTGACGGAGTAAAGCGCGTTGCCACCAACAGCTGTATTGTTATTTCCAGTTGAATTTTGCGCCAACGCATTGTCGCCCACAACCGTGAGGCCCACGCCGGACAGCGAAGCGTAAGCCGCGTAGTAGCCAACGGCAACGTTGTGATCGGCCGTGTTGCCATACAGAGCATTGTACCCAATGGCAACGCAATAGTTACACGCGCCAGCTGCTTGAAGCGCAAACGCGCCCAGTGTGCTGTTGCCTGTTCCCGCTGTATTGGCCGTCATCGATACGTAGCCAATGGCGCAATTGTAATGTCCCGACAGATTGGATCGATTTGCGTTTCGACCGATCGCGATATTGTAATTGCCGCTGTCATTGAGATTTGCCGCCTGCATACCGATGGCTACGTTGTTTTGGCCCGTCGTCGTCCACCCGAGCGCGAAGTACCCAACCGCCGTGTTTTCAACGCCCGTTGTGCAGTACCGAAGCGCGCTGTACCCCACTGCAACGGATGCGTCCGCATTGGTGGTTGTCATCAGAGCCTTGTAGCCGATTGCTACGTTCGCAGGCCCAGTCGTCAAGGCAGTCCCCGCGAGATAGCCCACCGCGGTGTTTTGCGTCCCCGTCGTAAGTGCCGCTAGCGCGCTGTAGCCAAAGGCTGTCGCGTAATTGCCGCTTGTGTTAACTGCAAGAGCGTTGACTCCAAACGCAGTGCAGGATGTGCCCGTGCTCGGCCCTGCCATCGCTCCGTCGCCCAGCGCAATCGATGTCGAGTCAGGGGTTGGTCCAACCGGTACCACATCGACCTTGACGGTCCTTGACCCAAGCGTCGCGTAGACGTGCCCGGTCGCTGGTGCTTTGACAAACATGTCCGGACTGACGCGCCACAGCTCCATGGCCGTGTCCCGGTTTTTTGCGTCCTGCAGGTACACTCCCGCCACTTCGATCGCATCTGTCTGGACGCTAAGCGGCAGATATTTGTGAGAATTGGCAGAGCCACCGAGCGCAATCAGTTCGCCTTTAACCACCTGCACGATACCCATGTTATTTCCTCACAAAACGTTGGGATTCCCTGCCAATTCACCAAAAAGCCCGACTAGTACTGCGGCAGATATTCGACTTTCACCCTGGCGTAGGTCACCGAAAGCGCCGTTCCGCTACCGCCACGCGCGGCCGAAAGAAACAGGCGCATGACACTGATTGCGTCGTTGTATAGAAGAGCCATCGACCCGGCTGCATCTGCTCCCCACATCAAAGGATGGTATTCGCTCGCCGCTGGAGCATGCCCTGGATACACGAGCGCAAGCACCAAGCTCGGGCTCGATGTGTTCAGCCCCTGCGGGAATTCCAACATGATGCACCCAGGGGTGGTCGCAAGCGCTTCGAAGTTTTCGAACACTTGAGTCGCGTTGTAAGAATGCACCAAATAGACTCGTTTTTGTGTGTTGTATCTCGGTCCAGTGTTCCTCTGCATCGTTACTGAATCTCGAATTCCAAATTGCGCTTCGTCATAGTTTGCAGCCTGATTGTTGGCTGAGATGTACGTCGAGATTCGGACCGGAGTCATCCAGCTCAAATTGGGGATTAGGCTAGACAGACCGATGTCAAGGTACGGGGCCGTGTCAACATTGTTCGCCGAATCGGAAGCTGCAATCGGCTGGATCACCAAGCCCGAGCCGTTCACAACCGCCATCGCCACTGAGTCTTTGGTCGAGTTCACCTTCCGCCAAACGACGCCACCAATCGTGTAGTTCCCATCCGTGGTCAACGTTTGGTTGCCTTGCGCAGAAAAGTCCAAATCCAGGGCCGTCGTCCAGCCAGGTGCAGCAGCTGTCTGCTGATCCAATTGATAGCGAACCGCCCCAATGCTGAAGTACAGATGGCTCGCGTGATACTCCATTGCGCCATCTTCAATCGCTCCAAGGGCGGTGCCGGTCATGAGCTTGAGAGGAGCCGTTCCCGCCGTTGCTGTGCCTGCTGGCAGATGCAAACGAGCCGTTGGGGCTGCCGCCAGGCCTACGCCGACGTTGAGCGCCGCAGCTCCCGTACCGCCGAGCTGCATCGTGTTCGACGCTTGCGAGATGGCACCGTACCCAATCGCCACCGAATAGTCGTAGGTAGCTGCCTTGGCATCTGCGGTGGATCCAAGAAACGTGTTGTAGTTGCCCGTCGTAATCTTCGAGCCAGCAGACTCGCCAATACCAACGTTGTATGTGCCCGTTGTGTTCAGCGCGAGGGCCGAATACCCGAGTACAGAGTTGTCCGAGCCTCCGGCGTTCAAAAGCATCGCTCGAGAACCCACCGCAGTGTTGTATTGACTTTCCCCAACGGATAAGACGTCGTTTCCAACCGCTACGTTGTTTCTCGATGCCGTAACCTTTAGCAAAGCATTGGCCCCAACGGCTGTATCCGAAGAGCTAGTCGTTGCAGCCGATAGCGCCAAGTACCCAACCGCAGTCGATTTTGAGTTTCCGGTAACATTGAAAAGCGCCGCAAACCCCACCGCTGTGTGCCAAGTGCCAATCTGATTGTTCGCTAGGGCCTGCGATCCAACCGCCGTGATGTACGACATTGTGTTCAGATTGAGAGCGTTATAGCCAATACCTACGCAGTCTGAACCGGTGATGCCAGAAATGGAATCGAGAGTAGCTAGCGAGCCTTCGCCCATCGCGCAGTTTTGTTTGCCCACCGTGTTGAGCACAAGAGAGTTGTGCCCCACAGCAGTATTGCTATTACCCGTTGTGTTGGAATTGAGCGCGAAAGAACCAACCGCAGTGTTGTTGTCAACCGTGCTAAACTGCAGCGCTCCGTACCCCACAGCCGTGCAGTCAATGCCCGTGTCGTTCTTGCCTAGCGCACTCCAACCGATAGCCGTCACGTGGCTACCAGCCGAATTAGTCGTCAGCGCATGATACCCAACCGCCGTGGCGCCCAGGGCCTGGTTCAAGTAAAGCGCTTTCGAGCCCACTGCGGTAGACTGGAAACCGTCTATCGAGGCCAGCGCGTAGGCCCCCACCGCCGTATTGTCGCTGCCGTTGATGTTGCCGGATATCGCAAGATGCCCCACCGCGGTGTTGTTGATTCCTTGAACATTCAGGTTGAGCGCCTGCGTTCCCACACCAACAAGGTTGAGTCCGGTCGTGTTCGCTTGGCAAGCTGCATACCCCACCGCAACGTTGTAGCTATTTGTGTTGTTCTGCAGCGCAGCGTAGCCCACCGCCACGTTTTGAGTCGTCGTTGTCCCAAGTTGGTTGGCGTAATTGCCGACAGCAACGTTGTAACCACCAGAAACGTTCTTCTGCATCGCGTCCAGCCCGACGCCTACGTTGGATTGCCCTGAATCGTTCTCTTGAAGCGCGTGCGACCCCACCGCCGTGTTGTTGTCCGCCGTGGTGTTAAACTGCAGCGTTGAAGAACCAATCGCTGTATTCTGCACACCGGTTGTGTTCGAATAAAGCGCTAGGTAGCCTACGGCAACGCCGCTCCCTCCGGTCGTGTTGTTGCGTAGTGAGCCATACCCGACGGCTGCGTTGTACGATCCAGTTGTCGTTAGCTCAAGCGACCTGCGCCCAATCGCCGTGTTCATGTACGCAGCAGTTGGCGTAGCCAGCGCGCTATAGCCCACCGCTACGTTCGCATACCCGGTCGTATTGGCAGCCAAAGCCGCGTTGCCAATGGCCGTGTTCTGAATACCCGTCGTGTTGGCCGCGAGCGCATTCACCCCGTACGCGGTGCAAGACGCGCCCGTGCTCGCAGCCATGGCCCCGTCGCCTAGGGAGACCGAGGCCGCATCCGGAGTCGCCCCGAGCGGCACCACGTCGAGCTTGACCGTCCTCGTCCCCAACGTCGCGAAGACATGTCCTGTTGCCGGAGTCTTCGTGTAAAGGTTGTTTGTCGAGCGCCAAATCTGCATCAACTGGTCGCGGTTCGCGGCATCCTGGATATAGAGCCCCGCCGACTCGAGGGTGTCTGTTTTGGGGTTCAGTGGCAGGGATTTTT
>Ga0209777_10009131_pt1 | contig 10717 bp, 8 predicted proteins | sample FrelakmetHBP12HB_FD_187147 | JGI IMG/M metagenome (GOLD analysis project Ga0209777, IMG submission 187147) | Freshwater lake sediment microbial communities from the University of Notre Dame, USA, for methane emissions studies -HBP12 HB (SPAdes)... | ecosystem: Environmental > Aquatic >... | reverse complement strand
CGATCTGCATGAGATGCCCCCAGTTCAGAACCCCTATCGTGGTCGCGATATCCTGCACGTCACTGAGGATATGCGAGGAAAAGAAAATCGTCGTACCATTCTTACTCAGATCTCTCAGAATCTCTTTCACCTGGTATCGACTGGTCGGATCAAGTCCTCCCAGAGGCTCATCAAGGAGAAGGAGTTTCGGATGATGAAGCAGCGCCTGCGCAAGACCGACTTTTTGGATCGTACCACCGGATAACTCAACAATTTTTTTAAAACGAACCTCCGATAAATTCAACAAGGAAAGCACTTCGTGAATACGTGTTTCTAATTCGTTTTTTTTCAACCCTGAAAGTTTACCAAGTGTGGTGAGCGCATGATCCACGGTTCTCCATTGTTGAAACGACACCTGCTGGGGGAGATACCCAAGGAGTTTGTTTACCTCATCTTTTTTCTCAGGCATGGGATATCCGCCGATAGAAACAGTCCCGTGTCCTTGTCGAAGAAGACCAACAATGATTTTTATCGTTGTGGTTTTCCCAGCCCCGTTCGGACCGATATACCCAAAAATATCTCCTTCTTGTAATGCAAAGGAAATGTTATCTAAGGCGAGAAGATCCTTGTATCGCTTTGTGACACCTTTGAGAACAAGAAGGGTGTTGGGTTCTTTAATCTTTATCAACAATGAGTCTCCTGTTAATTTATTCTCACCTGCGAAGTGTAATCATCTATTCTATTTATTTTTTCTCTTTTTTTATTTTTATTTTTTCCAAACATTTATATAAGTCGAGGAGATATTAATTTTTATCCTATTTATCAGAGGAGGAAGAAAAACATGAAACATAAAATCGTAGGAGTTTTTATTTGTACGCTGATGATTGCCACTAGTATTCTCCCAGTAGGAGGAACCATTTATACTCAGCTCCCGCCTCCTGGATCTACATCGATGATTCTCGAAGAGACACTCTGGAGACGAAGTTCCATTCGAAATTTCACCACCGAACCGGTGAGCATCCAGGATCTCTCCACCATTCTCTGGGCAGCCTACGGTGTTCGAGGTGACGGTTCGCGGACCATCTCCCCATTTAATGGCGTATACGCCGTACGCATCTATGTCCTCCAAGCAGATGCTGTCTACTACTACCAGCCATCAAACCATTCGCTTGTCTTCTACAAAAATGGTGATTACCGATCGGTGTGTCCCTATCCTTCACCTGTCGTTCTTGGACTTGTCTGGAATAATTCCTTGGATCCTGATGGGAACGTGTCCACGCTTGAAGTCGGAGCTGTCGGCCAGAATATTCAACTGATGGCGAATGCCCTTGATTTAGGCTGTGTCACCTGTGGAGATTTCCCACCCTATCAAACATTACAGCGTATTGGGTTGCCGAAGCACGAAACAGGAAGGATCATCATCCCCCTGGGTCATCTACTACACCCATATAACTTCCACTACTTCCCCTTCTGGATTTCACTGCTCCCTAAAATCCAGAAATCATCAATGTCACTTTCAGATGCCGTGAAAACCCGAAACGAGACAGATACCTTTACAGGAGAACTACCACAAACCCTGCAAATCCAGATACTATGGTCTGCATACGGATGCTCCTACTATGTAGATAAATCCGAGTTTTCCTTTTCCTACCATATCAGCAGACATCGGACCGTCCCCAGCGCCCACGGATATTACCCCCTCCAAATCTATGGAGCAACAGCCACGGGTGCGTACCAGTACATCCCGAATATTTACGATGTCATCAAGTTTATAACGGTTCTCCCAGAGTTTCCATTCCCGGTTATAACCTACACCAAAAAAATTATTAGTAATGATATCCGAGGAACTATTGCCAGCGCAACAGCAAACCCTTCATGTGCCCAGGCCCCACTCCTCATTATCATCGTCCTTAATGTGAATAAGACACGCCCTCAAGGAAACAATGACTTCTCAGGCCCAGGATTCCGGTGGCTCTGGTACTATGAAGCCGGTGCAGCAGCCCATAACGTTCAGTTGGAGGCGGCAGCATGGAACTTGACTGCGAACAGTTATTTACCCATTGACTCTGAAATCATCCGTTCAGCACTCACGCTATCAGATAATTTTGTTCCATGTCTTGTTATTCCCATTGGAAGCCAAATCCATCCATAAAACACTTCGATACCCGCCTAACTCAACACCACCAACTGCTAATTAGCTACAGTATATCTGCGATAAAAATTGAATCTATTTTAATCCATAAAATAAATACATTTATGCGGAACATCTTGGGAGAAAATCTTTCAATCGTCGGAGCGCTTGAATTTTTTCTTTGTCACCGATTTTTGCGTCTTCAACCCCTGTTCTGATCATTTCTGTTGATTCATCCATCGCTTTCCGGTTGACAGGGTAGGGAACACCATCTTTTCCGCCGACCGTGAAACTAAACCGCACCGGGTCCTCCCACGACGGCGTCTCACCATAGATAAGATCCGAGATTAACGCAAGGGCACGCACGGTATTCGGACCGACTCCTTTCAATGCAAGGAGTTCTTCATAATTGGTCGGATGCACATCATAGATCTCCTTCATCTTCTGCCAGTTAATGGTCCGCGGCATCGCAAGATGCGGATAGGATCGCGTTTTCAAGTCAGGAGAGACCCAATTGTCCAATGTTCTTTGAGTCTCATGCCGTGTAAGCATTGCCCAATCCTCCTGCAAATGAGACGGATGATCGTTCACCAGATCAACAGAGACATGCTGGGTCGAGATGCTTTGTTTCGCCGTCATATCCAACACGTTTTCGTGTCGATCATCACCAACAATTGCGTTGTGTGGTTCACAGACGAAACACTCGACATCCTCAGAGAGCCAATGATATCGCCGTGCATACTTTGTCTCGGTGTTCATCCCCTGCTGAATCACCGCCCATCTCTTGTTCTTAGATACTATAAACACGTGATGATAGAGGGTATGACCGTCTTGAATCGCGGTGTTATCAACCTTCGCTGCCATGCGACTGCAATACTGTAAGTGCTCAACAACCGAGGTTGAAAGATTGTATTTCTCGCTATACGTCTCTATTTCAGCAAGAGTGTTTCGAGATGCGTTTCCTTTCCCACCACACAAGGTAATCCCAAAATCCATAGAGTTTAGTGCTTCTTTGATGGCACCACAGGTGACCGTTGTCGTACCCGACGAATGCCAATCGTATCCGAGAACACACGAAAAAGCCTGAAACCAGAAGGGATCAGAAAGCCGTCGTAACAACTCATCCGTACCGTACTCATACACCATGACTTCAGCAATGCCTTTTGAAAGCGCTACCATGCGTTTGAACAACCATCGTGGCGCTTTCCCGGGATGAAGTGGAAGAGATGCGACTCCTGTTTTTGGCATACTTCATTGATTCTATGGGTAGAAACCATATAAGCTTTCATTCGAGGTCAATGAAAGTATACGTCCTCAGATAAACGATAAGATATAAAAAAACAATACTGATTCACAAACCACTACTATTCAAAGAACTATTAAATGGATGAAATGACAATGGGGACCCAAGACTATCAAGAATATATAAAAAGATTTGACGGGTATTTGAAGAAATACATCCCATCAAAAGATGCCTGGACCCCTGCCGATGATGCATTATGTACACCACCTGATCTCTTCCGCATCCCCTTAAAAGAAGCATACGAAATGCAGTTAAAATCCATCAAATACACTTTTCTCTATCAGTATACCAATAACAAATTCTATCAGAATTTCTGTAAAGAACGGAACTTCGCCCCAGATGATATCAAAACACTCGATGATCTGAATAAAATTCCTCTCATCCCTGATAACTTCTTCAAAGATTATCCAACCGGAAAAAATTTTGCCTTATGGCTTGGAAACATTTTCACAGGATCTCTTCCACGTATTGTCATTAAAGAATCAAACCCAACCTACGAAGAAGTGATAAACGCGTTCAACAACGCAGGGATGACGGTCTCATATAGTAGTGGAACTAGTGGACGTTTTACCTTCATACCACGCGACCAACGAACCTTTTTTATCTCAGAATATGCAGCCGCAAAATCATTGATTAGTATGATATACCCGTTCTGGGACTACCATGTGCATGGATATTTACTCATGCCAAACCCTAAAAAGACAAATGTGTACGCAGGAAAAGTCTGCACTATCTATTTTGATGCAATTCAGGACGTTCGCGTTGCGATTGATAGAAAAATCACCACAGAGTTAATCCAGATGACGATGGCTGGTCAGAAAGGAGTAAAAAGCAAAATCGTGAAATATGCTGCGAAACGCGAATCAGAAAAAATGATTAATGAGATTATCAGCTGGTTGGAGTACCATGAAAAAACCAAAGAGAAGATCGCATTCGTCGGCGCTCCATTTATTCTTTCGTTTGTGATGAAAAAATTGCAGAAAGAAGGACGAAGTTTTGATTTCAGTGAACGAGGCGGGGTTGCGACCGGGGGTGGGTGGAAGGCGTACGAAGGAGTCCGATTACCGGTCTCTGACTTCCGAAAACAAGTTGAAAAAGTACTCGGTATACCTGAGAAATATTGCCTTGATATCTATGGTATGGTTGAGGGGAACGGCTGGATGGTACACTGCCCAGAAGGGCACTACCTTCACTCGCCGTATTCATACTATAAACCTCTCGTTCTTGATTCCGAATACAAACCAGTTGGGTACGGCGAATGGGGACGGTTCGCGTTCTTGGACGCTGCCGCGTTCAGCTACCCTGGATTCATCATGTCCGGTGATAAGGTTCGAATGCTTGAACACTGTCCTGTCTGTGACCGTCCAGGACCAGTACTCGAACCAGAGATTCAACGAGCATCTGGCCAGGAAATCCGCGGGTGCGCTGAGGAAGTCCGTCGGATGTTTTCTGCGGATCTCACAAAGGATTAAAAAAACCATGTTAACACCTTTGGAAATTAAAAAAAAAGAAATGGTTCCACCGCTTCACATGATTAAGTTGAACATTGGTGGTGCGTTTTTTCTTATAAAGATTCTCTTGTTTAATTTTAAGACATTTAAGATGTTGGAAAACCAGAAAAACAAGAACATCTACAAACGACCAACACCACCCTATACCATTCCTGAATACAAACCTGATATGAAGAGTACCAACTCGGAAGAAAAATATCTCAGACCAACACTGTATTGTAACTGCCGAAAACCAGAGATCATCGCGTTAGCACATCAGCTTGGTGCGTATCAAAAATCCAACCGGGAATTCGCAGAAGCTGCCTTTGAGTTCGCAAAAAGAAAAGTGATCCTAGAAATAATGCCATTAGAGGATGACGTCGATGAAGCTATTCGCCGAGGCACAGGAACCTGCATCCATAAAATCTCGATATTTATCGCACTGTGTCGCGCAGCTGGTATTCCAGCGCGATACAAATTCTTCGCCCTGACGATGCTTGATACCTGGATGGCACCTGCTATGGAACATTCACCACTCTTGAAACAATGGTATGAAGCCATGGGAGCTTTCTTGATACACGGCGAAGGGGAAGTCTATCTCGATGGAAAATGGATCACTGCTGATGTCGGTGCGGAACCGCAGCGTCAAGCAGCATCCTGGATGCCGGTGACAAAACTCGGCGAAGACTCTGCTGGACTATGGTTATTCCCTATCCCAGGAACCACGTTCATACGGGAATCGATCCCTCTAGGTCTAGGGATTCCCTCACAAATTCTCATGAAACGACTTGCGCCAAACTCTGTTGCTGGCGTCAACATTGGTATTTTAGAACAAATTGAAAAAGGGAGAAAAATCATAGAAGAAACTGGTGGAGAAGCAGCATATGACGCGGAAGCGCGGAAAAGACGGAAACAAATGGCGCCAAAAATAGATTTGTTACAAAAACCTGACAACATCGTCTTTGAGGATAAATAAATGCGGAAACCGTATTGTCGGTATCTTTCCTATTGCCAAAGGAACAACATCTGGGAAAAGCCTCGTTCTAAGAGTTCATCGATGAGATGACTATCAATAAACCCTGTTCCTCCGGTCACAAGAGCTCACATGCAGAAACAGTATAGATTCAAGATAAAAAAAACATTTGGAAAAGAATATATGCTCCTTATCTTTCTGGGAAACACTTGTATGCTGAGTTTTCAAGAGATGAAAGATAGGGAATACATCCCACATAAAACCTATCTGAAACTGTTGATTGGAGGAGGTCTTTCCCTTACTAAAGTGCTACTTACAAACCCTAGTGATTTGAAAAAACTCCGGACAATGGGTGCTTCCGAGGAACGATACATTAGACCAAAACGACCCTATGAATTACCACCCTATAAAGAAGGAATGAGATGTGGCGTCACGGACGAAAAATACCTCAGACCGACACTTTACTGCAACCCATGTGCTCCTGAGGTGGTCGCGCTTGCTCATTACCTTGGTGCATTTCAGAAAACAAACTATGAATATGCAAAAGCTGCTTTTGATTTCACCAAAGAAAAACTCGATTTAGAAATTTGCCAGATGGACCCTGTTGAGGAGACCATACGTCGAGGTACTGGAACCTGTTTTCATTTAATCTCGGTGTTCATCGCATTATGTCGCTGTGCCGGAATCAAGGCACGATACAAGACGTTCGCGATGAATATGATTCAAACATGGTATGATTCTATGGTTGGCGCAGATCCATTGGTAAAAAAATGGTACGACCAAATGGGATTCTTTATGATGGAGGGGGAAGGAGAAGCGTTTATTGATGGAAAATGGGTTGTTTCACATGTTGGCCCCACTGCAGAACGACAAGCAGCAGGCGGTATCCCAATTACGAAGTTTGGAGAGGATTCTCTTGGCGTCTGGTTCTTTGCACTACCGGGAACAACAGAGACAATGGAATCAATCCCCTATGGTTTAGGCGGAGGAGCTTATCTTTTGAAAAAACTTGCACCCGGTTCCATGGAACGTGTCAATATCAGCATTCAACATCAAAATAAAATAGGAAAAAAAATAATTGAAGATGCAGGCAGCAAAGAAGCCTATGACGCAATGGCACGAAAAACGCGCGCGTCAAAAGCACCAACCCTTGATTTATCAGATAAAAAAGGAATTGTTTTTGGAGAGTGAAGAGAAGATGGAAAGCGAAGAGACGAAACACATCGGTAGTTTTAAAAATGAACGAACCCGCCGCTATATCATTTATCTCATCATCTTCATGGGAACAATCGCACTTATGGATCAGTACCTCTCCATTATCGAGACAACCGCGATTCCTAACATTCTGAAGGAATATTCTGTTACTGATACGGAATATGCCTGGTGGAAAGTGGTGTATTTCATTCCTACGTTTTTGATTTTCCTTTTGAACGGACTGACCGATATTATAGGAAGAAAAAAATCCTTGCTTATTCTGATCTTCTTATTCGGGTTTGCGTCGCTTGGAATCGTCTATGCGACACCGACATTTCATCTCTATATGCTGTTTTTTACCATCATCATATTTGCTACCGTATCAAACATGTGGACCATCCCGATTAGCGAAGAAGCACCAGCGGAAAAACGAGCGAAATATATCTCTATTGTGTATTTCATGAGTTTGATTCCTCTTCAGGCGCTAATCCCCCCGATACTTTCCCGATTGGGACTCAGTTGGAAATGGATGTTTGGCGTGATGTTTCTGTTTATGATACCAGTCCTTGTCATGTGGCTGTTTATGAAAGAGACACAACGCTATGAAGTTGTTAAAGAAGAACGGAAACTCGGTAAACGAAAAAAACATTTCTACGGTCTTGGTGTCATCAACCGATGCGATATGAAATATATTATTTTCTCAGGGCTTATCTGGATGAGTTGGCTCATTGTCTCGATGTTTGTGCTATGGGCCGGTCATTTCTTCATGGACATCCATGGATATTCTCTAGACCAATGGTCATTGACCTTACTCGGTAGTCTCCTGATGATGATGGCCGGGTCGATTATCGGTGGCTGGATGATGGATAGAATAGGGAGAAAAACAGGTTTGATTATCGGATGCGCAGGGCTTGGACTATTTGTCGCGCTCCTTGGCATAACTCCTATTGATCTTGCTCGTGTCATTGCGGTTATCGCAGGGTTTTTCCTTGGGTTCTCCTATGTCTGGGTTATTGTATTTATCCCAGAGATTTTTCCGACGGAGCGGCGCGGAAGCTGTATGGGATGGTCAACAACAACAGCACGGATCTCGTATGTCCTTGGACCCGCACTTGCTGCAATCATGCTGACCGTTTCTCCCAATATGGAATTGTTTTGGGTTCTCGGAGGAGTTCTTATGATCGTCCCAATCATTCTTGTGTTCCTCTTCCATCCCTATGAGACAAAAACAAAAGAGCTTGAAGTAATCGAAACGCAACGATAACTTGTCTTTCTTTGTCCTCCGGAACTATAAAATTTTACCCCGATAAAAAAAGTGATGCACGAGGGGGTTTTTAAGAGACTTCGAAAGAGCATTCTTCAGGAAATCGGTATGGGTTGTACAACAAGTCCTTTATAGCGCGGACAGCAACAATACTTGTTGAGGCAATCCCTATGAAAACGATCCTACGGAGAAAAGATAGCACCAGTATTTGTTGTACATCTGTAGACCAACGTCATGCTACATTTACCGTAAAAACGAAAGTCATCGGAGTAACCGTCGCGTGTATCCTGATTGTGATTGGACTTTTTATCATAATCAGTATATAATGATTAGGATTAGGAATTCTATATAAAGCAACAATTGGTTTTTCCCTATTTTTTTCGAAATCCATATAAAAGGGGATACCTAATATAAAATTAAAGACAACAAAAAAAAGGAACGAAAGTGCATGATCAGTGTCAGAGTCTACCAGCAAGGCGATGACCTCGTCATCGGCGCCTGCGATGAACATCTCCTTGGCAAGAAATTTCGGAATGGAAAACTACAGATTGATGTCGCGAAACATTTCTATGATGGAGAACGAATTGATAAAAAAACCTTAAAAAAATTTCTCCTTGATGCAACGATTGCAAATCTAGTAGGAAAGGAAACTGTGAAATGCGCAATAGAGCTTGGGCTGGTCGATCCTGACCGTATTCTCAAAATCAAAGGAGTCCCGCACGCGCAAATCGTTCACATGATCTGATTGCTATCGGTTGTTTTTATTGGTAAGCTTGTTGATTTTTTCAATCATATTTTCGTAGTGCGTCCCCATCCAATAATATTTATTACAGACAGAACAGTACCAGAAGAGATCTCTGGTTTCAAACACCTTTGGTGGTACATAGGGTTTAATTGCTTTTTTTTCAACAGATATCAGTGGAGTATTACACAGCGTGCATCGAGTTAATACCCGTGTGGAATCAACCTGTATATGAGTTAGGACCTGTGCTAATTGTTTATCAAGGTCCGTCGTTTGAATCTCGAGAACCTGCAGTTGCGCTTTTTTCCCTCGAATAATTAATTCTTTATCACGGGAGATAAGAAGGCGATTCTCAGCCCTCGCGATATGAAGCACGTCGTCATCGTTGGTTGTTGCATCGGGATACAAAGTATCAAATCCGAAAATACGAAGCCATTTCGCAAGCGAGCCAAGCATGTGATCGCAGAGCAGTTTCATCGTAATACACGATAACAAGCAAGGGGTTTTGTCTTTTGCGTCTAAGACTATATTTCCTCGGGTTACGAATAGTATTCATGATAGTTTTCTATCTCATAAATAATAAAAAATTTCTCTTTTATATCGTAGAAAACATTCTATTAATAGAATAGGTAAATAGTTCAGATAAAACAAGTGGATTACAGCTTCATATATTTAAAAACCGTCCGTTCTTGTAAATCAATTCATTATCAGCATAGACTTCTCCGTTTTTCCGCAGATCACACACCATATCCCAATGCAAACTGGATTTGTTTTTACTGCCAGTCTCCGGATACCCGCTCCCCACAGCAAGATGAATCGTACCACCAATTTTCTCATCAAACAACGTGTTCTTCGTATACTTCTTCACCCCATAATTCGTCCCAAACGCAAACTCCCCGATCCGCCGCGCACCAGGATCCATGTCAAGCATAGAGGACAGGAATTTTTCTCCTTTCGACGCGGTTGCTTTCACCACGGCACCTTTCTGAAACCAGAGTTGAATATCGTCGACTTCACGGCCCCCGTGTGATCCAGGAAACGAATAACTGATGTGTCCTTCCGCTGAGTGTTCAACCGGACCTGTGAATACCTCACCGTCTGGGAAATTCTCTGTTCCAGAGCAGTTAATCCATTTTCTCCCTGCAACAGAGACGGTAAGATCGGTATCCTTCGCAAGAACATGAATCTTCTTTTTCATGCTGAGGAGCTTTCGTATCTTCTCCTGTTCATTGTGTACAGTTCTCCAATATTTAATCGGGTCTTTTGCATCGACATGCGCACTATCAAAAATAAAATCCTCATACTCCGCAAGAGACATCTCTGCGTCCTGCGCAGACGCCTGTGTCGGATACTGTGTTATACACCATCGGAGCTCTTTCTTCGCAGCTCGGTTAAGGAATATCGTTTGAATCTGCTGATGCGCCACGCTACTTATTGCTTGTTTTTTCGGATCGATATTCGTCATGTTCCGCGTATTCTCAGGGCTGATAATGGAAAGGCTGGCATCGATATGCTCGATTTCAAATTTACTGATAGGAGAGACGTATTTCAGTTGATTTTCTGAGGAGTTCCTGTAATAAATCTCTGCAAGCCCATCGATACCAATATGGGTGAACGGATGCGCTCCGATCTCAACAGCTT
>Ga0209777_10009130_pt1 | contig 10718 bp, 11 predicted proteins | sample FrelakmetHBP12HB_FD_187147 | JGI IMG/M metagenome (GOLD analysis project Ga0209777, IMG submission 187147) | Freshwater lake sediment microbial communities from the University of Notre Dame, USA, for methane emissions studies -HBP12 HB (SPAdes)... | ecosystem: Environmental > Aquatic >... | reverse complement strand
AGCGCGGGGTTGGGCACCTCCTGCCCTTCGCGATGCGCCGCCTGCACCTTCTCCGCCTCCACCATGACGTTGGCCATAAGGCCGGTCATGGTGACGACATTTTTGGTCATGCGCTTGTCGGCAATGGCGTAGACCATCTTCTCGGCGGCTTCCACCAGTTCCTGGCTTTCAGCCGCGGAGGGTGCGCGCGCCATCCTGAGCATCTGGCCGGCGGTCTCGATCAATTCGCGTTCAATGGCCCGTCCCCGCACCAGGCGGCAATAGCCTTCTATGCCGGCAGGACTGGGCGTGTCCATAATGAGCCGGCCCACGGCTTCGTTCCCGCCGACGGAGGCCAGGAGGTCCTGGCGTTCCAGTACGCTGCACAACAGCAATTCGTCAATATCGCTCCTTTGGGTTTCGTAGAGTTCGCTGAAGGTCTTGAAAATTATGCGATGCCGGGGCAGGTAGAAATCTTCGGTCTTCAGTTCTTCGATCGCGACCGCGGCGGCGCTAGAGTCCATCAGCATGGAACCCAGCACGCCGACCTCCGCCCGCTCGTCGTAGGGCGGCACCTGCTCCAGCAGTTTGTCTATGGCCTTGCCGGCTGCCGGGGCCGGGAGGTTTTGGGAAGATTCCTCTTTTCCAGACGCGCGGCCACCGGCCATGAGCCTTCCCCTCACTGCCGGTTTCAGGTTCAGAGTTTCAGGTTCCGCCCGTACGTGGCTTAACTGCAACCAAAAACTTGATACTTCAAACCTGAAACCTGAAACCAACTCTTCCCCCCCACCAGTCGGGGAATAAGGATCAGGGACTCCGCCCTACCTGCTCGGCACTCAGTACTCAGTACTCAGTACTTAGTACGCAGTACTTCACTCGCTCTCGGCGACGATCCAGACCTTTATCGTCGCTTCCGCGTCAGGCGCAAGGCGCAATACCACGTCCGGCGTACCCAGCGCCTTGAAAGGCGTCTCCAGGACCACGGCGCTCTCCGGCACCTTCACCTTGTATTCCTGCATGATGGCGTGGACGATCTCAGGGGCGCCCACAGAGCCGTAGAGCTTCTCTTCCTGGGCCTTGGCCGAGATGGTGACCGAGCGGCCGTTAAGCAACTCGGCCAGCATCTTCAACTCCTCAACCTTCTTCTGTTCCTTCATCAGGCGGCGCCTCTGTTGCGCCTCTATCTGCTTTGCAGCATCGGGGGTGCAAGCGAGAGCTTTCTGCTGGGGGATGAGGTAGTTCCGCGCGAAGCCGTCGCGCACCTCGAGCACTTCACCCAGCTTGCCCAGCTTCTCGATATCGCCCCGCAAGATGACCTTCATGAGTTCTCCGTTCCTTCTGCCATGTGTTGGAGATTAACGATTATAGCGCCAAGGACCGGCTCGCGGCAACTGACAAGCCGGCATTTGGGCCCTAATGAACCTCCCCCACACCAGAACATTATCGGCATGCTTCCCCGCGCTCCGCAGGGCCATTTTGAAACGGCTTTCGGCGTTAGGCTTCAGACTTCGGGAACAGCACCGCGCCCCAAAGCCTAATGCCCAAAGCCTAATGCCCAATGCCTAACGCCCAAGCCTGGTACATCCGCAGGCCTCATCAATGGCTTGCTGAATTGACGCTGCCCGACCCACTTGCTTCACACACTTACCGTCCCACGAAGGGGAGCAAGGCGAGTTGGCGTGCGCGCTTTACCGCGATCTTGATCCGGCGCTGGCAATAGGCACAGGCGCCGGAGCGTTTGCGCGAGAATAACTTGCCCTGGGGGGTGATCAGCTTCGCCAAAGTGCGCGTGTCCTTGTAATCCACCTGGCACTTGCCATCCCTCATGAACCGGCAGGCGCCATGGCGTGCGCGAAAGCCTGCGTTTTCACGCTCTTCTCTGCTCTGGTACTCTCGTTCTGCCACTGCTCAAACTCCTCTCTTCTTCCTGTTTCCCTGCCCCTTGCGGGAGGGGGTCGGGGGAGCGCCTAAAACGGCACACTCTCCTCATGAATCTCCAGGTCGTCGGGCGCGGCCTCAGGCTGCGGGCCGCCTTCCTGCTCCGGAGCCGCGGCTGGCCCGCCGGCCACAGGCGCCTGTTGCGGCCCAGGACGCGCCGCTTGCGTGGGCCGTGGACCGGGGGCAGCGCCCTGCCCGCCCGGCGCTGGCCCGACGAACTGCATTCGTTCGGCCACAACCTTCAGCTTGGAGCGTTTCTGGCCGGTCTGCTTGTCGTCCCACTGGTCAAGCCTCAACCGTCCCTCAATGAAAACCGCGCGGCCCTTGCGCAGGTACTGGTTGGCGGTCTCTGCCTGCTTGCCCCAGATATCCACGTCCACGAACGTGACTTCCTCGCGCAATTCATTGGTCTTGGTGTCACGCCATTTGCGGTTCACCGCCAGTCCAACCTGCGCCACCGCCATGCCAGAGGGCGTGTAGCGCATATCCACATCACGGGTCAGGTTGCCCATCAGGAGCACCTTATTGTAGCTAGCCACGGTTCCCTCCCCCTTTCATCTGTCCAGCGGCTCATTGGTGCAGTTGGGCCGCTGAGGCGCTCTCCCCGAGCCTACGCGCCACCACGACCGCCGCCGCTGCGACGGCCCTCATGGCTGAAGAAGCGCCGCTCGCCTCCGCCCCCTCCCGGGCCGCCGAAGCCGCCAAGCTCCTCGTCATCAATTGTGCGCACAGGCGGAGTAGTGCTCAACCCGTCCTCGTCCACAGTGATCATGTGGCGCACAACCAGCTCGGAAATGCGGGCATTGCGGTCAATCCGCGTCACGTTGGACGTGGGGGCGGTGAAGTGGCTGATGATGTACAAGCCTTTTTTTTTCTTCCTAATGGGATAGGCCAGGCGCCGCTCCTCCCATTTGTCCGCATTCACCCACGTTCCGCCGCCTTTTTCCACAAGCTCCTTCAGCCCGGCCACTGCCTTTGGGTAATCCTCCCGCCCAAGGTTGGCGTCCACCACCCACATGCACTCGTAAAGCCTGACGCCTGGCGGCAACTCGGGCATGGGCGGCGCTGGTGCCGGTGCGGGCGTGGGCGCTGGTGCCGGTGCGGGCGTGGGCGCTGCTGCCGGTGCGGGCGTGGGCGCCGCTGCCGGTGCGGGCGTGGGCGCCGCTGCCGGTGCGGGCGTGGGCGCTGCTGCCGGTGTGGATTCGGTGCTGGCTATAGTATTGTCCGACATGAACTCGCTCTCCTTCTGATGCTTCCTGCAAAACTCCGCTTTCTCTTTTCCCCCAGTTATGCTTCCTGCGTCTCTTCCTTCGCGTTGTACTTGTTCATGGCTGCCTCGATGCCGTCTCGAGCCCAACTCAGGCAAGCGTCGGCGGCCAACCCCAACTTCTCCCCCAACTTCTCCTCTTCCCCTTCCGAAAAGCGGCTCAGCACGTGATCCGCCAGGTCCTCAGCAGGGCGCTCCACGCCCGCTTCCCGTCCGCCTACCCCCACGCGCAACCGCGCGTAAGCGTGGCTGCCCAGGCGCAGCGAGATGTCCCTCAAGCCCTTATGGCCGCCGTCGGAACCGCCGCGCCTCAGGCGCAGCTGGCCCAGCGGCAGGGCCACGTCATCCACCACCACCAGCACGTCCGCCAAGCCGATCTTGAAGTAGCCGCTGAAAGCCGCCACCGTCTCCCCGGACAGGTTCATGAAGGTCTGTGGCTTGACCAGCAGCAGCCTGGTTTCCTCGCGCTCCGCCCCCCCTGCCAAGTCTTGGGCGGCCTGGCCTGGCCGAGTGGCGGGAAGCGACGCCTCGGCGTATTCCCCCTTGAACTTGCTCCGCTCGAACCCGACCCCTAGACGCCTGGCGAGCAGATCCACCACGCGGAAACCCGCGTTATGCCGCGTCCTGGCGTAGTTCCTCCCCGGGTTGCCCAGTCCCACGATCAGCTTCATCTGTGCCCTTACTTCTTCTCCTTTTTCTCCTCCTTCTTCTCTTCCTTCTTTTCCTTTTCGGCGGGCTTGCCTTCAGCCGCGCCTTCCTCAGCCGGAGCCTCTTCCTTCTTGGCGGTCAGCACTTCAGGCTCCAGCGGCCCGGCCTCAGTGGGCGCAGCCACTTCCTCAACCCGCGGCAAGTGCACGGCCACCAGCACGATGTCCGCGGCGTCCACCGCCGTGATGCCTTCGGGCAGCTTCAAGTCTCTGACGTGAATAACGTCGTCCACGTCCAGGGGCTCCACGTCCGCGACGATCTTCTCTGGGATGAGGGCCGGCAGGCACTCGACGTGCACGGTGTGGACCGGTTGTTGCAGGATGCCGCCTTGGCTATGTCCCTTGGGGACGCCTTTCGTGACCAGCGCCACCGCGATGCGCACCTTCTGGCCGGCACGCAGTTCGTTGAAGTCCACGTGCAGCACGGCCTCGCCCAGCGGCTCATATTGCACGTCCTTGATCAGCGCCTGTTTCTCTCCAGACTCGAGCTTCAAGGTCACCACACGGTTGCCGGAAGCCAGTACCTTCAGCCATTCAGCCTGGTCAATGGACAGATTGAGTCCCGCCTTGCCTTCGGCATAGACCACTGCGGGAATCCGCCCGCTGCGCCGCAGCCGATTGGCGGCATGCCTGCCCTTTTCCGTGCGGGTTACAGCCTTCAGTTCACGCGCCATGCTTCACCTGTCCTCATGTCTTCAGAAAGATTGGCGGGCCGCACTCCCGGCACAGGCCGGGACCTCGGCATCTCCGCCTAAACAAACAGCCTGCTCACGCTCTCATTCCTGTGCGTGCGCTTGATGGCCTCCGCCAGCAGTGGCGCGACGCTCAGGATCTTCAGGTTGATGTGCTCGGGCTTCTTCTTGACCTCGATCGTGTCGCAGACGGCCAACTCCGTTATCTGCAACGCGCCCAGACGCTCCAAAGCGCGCCCGGAAAAAACGGGATGCGTGGCCGCGACCAGAACACTCCGCGCGCCATATTCCAGCGCGGTCTGCACGGCCTGCTGAATCGAGCCGCCCGTGGCGATCATGTCGTCCACGATCAGCGCGTCGCGGCCCTTGATCTCGCCCACCACATGCCCTTTCACGACCTCAGTGTCGCCCATGCGCCGCTTCTCTATGACCGCCAGCGAGGCGTTCAGGCGCCGCGCGAATTTCTCGGTCATCTTCGTGCGCCCCAGGTCCGGGCTGAGGATGGTCAGGGCGGGCAAGTCCAGTTCGAGAATGTGCTTCAACAGCACCGGCGCAGCCGTCAGGTGATCCACCGGAATATCGAAAAAGCCCTGTATCTGCTCCGCATGCAGGTCCACGCACATCACGCGGTCGGCGCCCGCGGTGGTGATCAGGTTGGCCACCAGCTTGGCCGTGATGGGCACGCGGCCCTCATGCTTGCGGTCCTGCCGCGCGTAGCCGTAGTAGGGGATGACGGCCGTGATGCGCTGCGCCGAAGCGCGCCGCGCAGCGTCAATCAGCACCAGCAACTCAACCAAGTGGTCGTTCACCGGCGGACTGGTGGATTGAATGATGAACACATCGCGTCCGCGGATGTCCTCCAGAATGCGCACCTTAGTCTCGCCATCGGGGAAGCGGCTGACTTCGGCCTCGCCCAACGGAATGCCCAGGAAGGCGCAGACATCCTCAGCCAGCTTCGTATTGGCGTTGCCCGTGAAGATGCGGATGTGGCGCGACAGGTCGCTGAGCACCTGCGAATCCTGTTCCGCTATGGGGATGCCGGTATTGCGCACGCGTTCCTTCAGGTACGCCTCGGCCGCGGCGAGTTCCTCGGGGCTGTTGATGCCCAGCACCTCCTGCGTGGACACGGCGCGGACGGCCGCCACGGTCTGGCCGGCTTTGACGAAGTCGCCGATTGTGTCGGTGAGGTAGTATTCCTTCTGCTGGTTGTTGGCGGCGAGCCGGGCCACGGCGGGAAAGAGCCTGCCGGGTCCGAAGACGTAGGTCCCCGAGTTGATCTCTTCGATCCTGGACAGTTCCGGCGTGGCCTCTTGGGCCTCGACAATGGCTTTCACATTCCCGTTGCCGTCACGGACCACCCGGCCGTAAGCGTTGTGGCCTGAGCACTTGCCGGTCAGGATTACGGCGGCCGCGTCCATCTCCACCTGCTTGCTGACCAGCAGGCGGATAGTGGAGGCGCGCAGCAGCGGCACGTCGCCGGACAGCACCACGATGGGGCCCGGCCAGTCGTGCAGGTTGCCCTCGGCGCAGCGCACGGCGTGCCCGGTGCCAAGCTGAGGTTCCTGCACGGCATATTCCACGCCGCTGGGCAGCGATCTGACGACCTGCTCGCGCCCATGCCCGACGACGACTACAATCCGGCCCGCGCCCGCGGCGCGCGCGGCCTGCACGACCCATTCAATCAGCGGCCTGCCATTGAGGATGTGGAGCACTTTGGGCAAGGTGGCGTTCATGCGCTTGCCCAAGCCTGCCGCCATGATTATCGCGGCAAAATTCCTGTGTGCGCCTATCGGCATGTCTTCCTCTACTTTGGATTTTCGATTTTGGACTTTGGATTGGAGCACCGCCTGCGCCCAGATCGAAAATCGAGAATCGCAAATCTAAAATCCGCAATCCGAAATCAACGCGTCCGCTAGCGAGAGTCCCGGACCCTAGCGATTTTGGATTTTCGATTTTAGATTTTAGATTGGACGGGAGAACGCGCGCAAATCCAAAATCTAAAAACCAAAATCCAAAATCCCCCTGCTGGGTGTCTCTCTAGGCGCGCCTCAGTTGCCGACGGCCGCGCCCCGTACTGCTGCCGCTCCAAGGCGAACAACTTGGAGCCGCAAAAGCAGGGAACTTATAGCGAGGTCCGCGCAAAAAGCAAAGTGTAATTTGAAACAGCCGTGTGTTTGGGTGGTTCGTGGGCCGTTTACCACCCACCATCCGCCACCCACTACCCACCACCCACCACCCACCAGTTTAGGGCTTCTTCGTGTGCTCCTTATAGTATTCGTACATCTTCATCCAGGTCATGCCCTGCCCTTTTTCAATGGGACAGCCCACCACCGCAGAATCCTCGACCTCAGTATCGAACTCGAAGGAACGGGCGCCGACGAGGCGGAACTTATTGCCCGTGGTCTTGTAGACACAGATCGCTTGGTTCTTGGTGTCAATCAGCACCAGCCGCTCCGTATCCAGCGCGGTGGTGGCCATGATGCCGTCCGTCTCCCAACCGCCTGCGGCATACGCGGGTTCAGAAGACTGATTGAGGTAATAGCCCGCCAGGAGAACAAGAATAGCGGCAAGCAGTCCATTGATGACCCAAGTGGTTCTGGTTTTCTCGCTCATGGTCAGGCTCCTTTCCTCGCTCTCGTGAGCTTATTTCTTCTTCTCGGCCTTTTCCCTTAGGGTCTTGATTGCCTCGCCGTAAGCACCGGCTTGGGTGCGGTCAATGCCTTCGCTGTGGCCTTCGGGGGGGGTCTTGCCAACCTGCAGGCTGGCATCGAAAATCTCGACGTCCTTGTCGAACTTGCGCACGCCTACCAGACGCAACTTGTCGCCGTTAGTCTCGTAGACGCAGATCACCTGCTTGCTGGTGTTGCAGACATAGAACTTCGACGCGCCGCCTGTCTTGACGGGCATCATGAGGTAGCCGGGAGCGGCGCAAATGCCGCCTTCGGCATTGACTCTGCCCACCGACAACGGATTGGGCAGGCCGTGGTTCTTAGGCCCAAGGATGATAAGGGTGACGACGACCGCAATGGCGGCGAGCAGTATGCCGCGCGCGATCTTTGCCAGCCTGTCTCCGAGCGGGGTTGTCTGGTCACTCATCTCTGTTTCCCTCCGGCAGATTGCTTCCCGTCTTGCCCTTCCGTAAGCGTGACGGCCTTGCGGGGCGGATATTGCGGAAAAACCGGCTTTTATTCGATTTTCTCCTTTGCGCAAGGTTTTTTCAGGGAGTTGTCTGCGGTTGAACCAAGGCCGGATGCGGCTATCCTTCTGTGCCGGGTGGGGCTCCGAACGGACCGCCGGAATGAGAAGGTTCTGGGTGGTGGCGGCCGCCTTGGTGCTGTGGGGCCTCAACGCCGCACCTGTGCAGGCCGGGGCGAAAATGCTCGATTAGTGCTTCGATGGGTTCAGGCAGGAGAGAGGAGATGAAGATGAAAAGTGTACTTACCGCTCTCGTTGTCATCATGGTTTGTTCTGCTTCTACCGAGGGAGTCACCGCAGAACAGAAGGACACCGCCGCCATTGTCCGGCCTTGCGTTACCATCACCGGCGCTGACAGTAAAGTCTCAGAACGGAGCTATCACCGAATCACAACCGCAGAGGACTGGACGCGAGTCTGGCAGAAGCACAAGGGGCAGAAGGAGGGCGAGGAATACGATCTCTATTACAATCCTCTCGGTCTTCCTGTGGTTGATTTCGACCGCTACATGGTGCTCGGAATCTTTCAAGGCAGCACTTCGAACTGTGCCGGGCTGAACGCCGTTTCGGTTTCGGACGAACAGGACCGTATTGTCATCAGGTTCGAAAACAAGTCATACCAGACCAGGGGTGGTGGCAAGTTAGTAACCGTCTACGGTTTCTTTGTCGTCCCACGGTCAGCCAAAAGTGTGATTCTGGAAGAGAATGTTTCAGGGCTGATAGGAGGGCCGCCTGTATGGAAGGAGCGCATCACATTTCCGAAGCTTTAGCCCGGTAGTGAACCAAGGCGGCGATGGCCTAAGCTGCCCTTGATTGCCCGGAGGAATTCGCGCATCGGGCGGGTGGCACAGATGCACTGCCCGCAGTTGAAATCCCGGCTCTTTCTGCCTCTGGTTCCGGCGTGCATTGCCGCTGAGTAAGTCTCCTGCTGCCGCTCCATAGGATAATCCTCGGGTATGGCGGTGGGGAAAACGCCTTTTCACCACTTCACCCACTCACCTCTTCACCTGTTCCGGGCTTTAGGCTTTGGGCCTTGGTCTTTGGGCGCGCCCGGTATATACTTCAGTGCTTGGAACTTGGAGCTTGTTTGAGTTTTGGAGTTTGATGCTTGGAGTTTGCTGCTTGGGGTTCGATGCTTGGAGTTTGCCTGGAAGGGACGTTTTCTCGCGGGGCAGGGCCTTCCGCGCGTGCCTTCTTGTTAGTTTCCTGACGCTCGCGGTTCAGGCCGAGGACAAGCCCGCTCCCGTGATCCAGCCAGCGCCCATCCAGCTAAGACCGGAATGGCTCAAACCGCCCAACACCTACCCCGCGCCGGGCTTCGAATCCCCAGGCGTCAAAGCACTCTTCTACGACGGCTTGCCCTGGAAAGGGAAGCCCACACGCGTCTTCGCCTGGTACGGCGCGCCGCAAACGGAGGCGGGAAAGAAGGCGCCCGCTATGGTCTTGGTGCATGGCGGTGGAGGCACCGCTTTCGCTGAGTGGGTCCAACTGTGGGTCCAGCGCGGCTATGCGGCCCTCGCCATGGACACCTGTGGTTGCGTGGCCGGCGGCGACCACGGCTCTCGTCCGCGCCACGACGCGGGCGGCCCGCCGGGTTGGGGCGGCTTTGACCAGGTGGACTGGCCGCTGGAGGACCAGTGGAGCTGCCACGCCATTGGCGCCGTGATCCTGGGACATTCGCTCATTCGTTCTTTCCCCGAAGTTGATGCCGCGCGCGTCGGGATCACCGGCGTATCGTGGGGCGGCTATCTGGTGTGCATCGTTTCCGGGCTGGACACGCGCTTCAAGTTCGCCGTGCCGGTATATGGCTGCGGCTACCTGGGCGACAATTCCACGTGGCTGCCCGACTTCAAAAAAATGGGTCCGGAACGCTCGGCTAAGTGGCTGCGCTGTTGGGATCCCTCAGTGTACCTCAAGCAGACAACTGTGCCGCTGCTCTGGGTCACGGGCACCAACGACTTCGCGTACCCCATGGATTCGTTGCAGAAGTCGTATCGTTCGACCCAAGGCGCGCACACGCTCTGCATCAAGCTCCGCATGCCGCACGGCCACGGCGGTCCTGGCGAAAATCCTCCTGAGATTCACGCCTTCGCCGATAACCTGCTCCGCGGCGGCAAGCCGCTGGCGAAGATCCTCCCCCCCTCCCGCGGCCGGGAGGGGCAGGGTGAGGGCCAGGCGCAGGCCGTGTTCCAATCCGAAGTGCCTGTCGTCAAAGCGGAGTTGTGCTTCACGAAAGACCAAGGCCCCTGGCCGGAGCGCAAATGGGATGCGGTTCCAGCCACCCTTGACGCTGCCGCGGGCAAAATTTCCGCGGCAGTGCCACTTGGCGCCAGGGTCTATTACCTTAACCTTACTGACCAACGCGGTCTGGTAGTCAGCAGCGAACACATTGAGGTGCCGGGTGAAAAGTGACGGGGACATGACCCGATTTCCGGTTGTTTGGAAATCGGGATCGTGTCCCCGGAATCACGAAACCCGAAATCCGAAAGAAACAGACAATCTTCAAACTGCCGTAACCGTTCGGCCTCTCCACGGCTGGGGAGTCCGTGTCAGTCCGTGTTGGTCAGTGTTCGTCCCTGCTGGCCATAGCTCCCATCCAACCACGGATCAGCGCGGTGCGGGGGACATGACCCGATTTCCGGCAGTTTGGAAATCGGGATCGTGTCCCCCGAAGCTTTCAAACCTGTGGGGTATACACTCCTGAAGAGGGGCCTCACGAGGAAGCCGGGGAGAGGAGGCGGCCATGACAGACGGCCAGCGCAGCACCGGGGGGAAAAGAACCACGCCCTGCCTAATGGCCCTCGCCGTCTGGTCTTTCCTGGCTGTTGGGCCGGCGCGCGCGGAGAGCCTGACGATCACCACTCTCGCCGGGCCTGTGGAACCGGCCGGTGCCGTTGACGGATCAGGCTTCAATCCCTATGGCGTTGCAGTGGACCAGATCGG
>Ga0209777_10009129_pt1 | contig 10718 bp, 14 predicted proteins | sample FrelakmetHBP12HB_FD_187147 | JGI IMG/M metagenome (GOLD analysis project Ga0209777, IMG submission 187147) | Freshwater lake sediment microbial communities from the University of Notre Dame, USA, for methane emissions studies -HBP12 HB (SPAdes)... | ecosystem: Environmental > Aquatic >... | reverse complement strand
GTTAGCGACATGCAGGCGCTCACCCGCGAGGCCGCAGCCTACGCCAGCTTATACGAGCTTGACAACAATAGGCCCATCGCTGTAAAAGCGGTTGGAAAGATGATCAGTAACATGCTCTTCCAGCGTCAGAGCCCTCTCCTTATGGAGACCCTCGTCGGAGGGGTCGATGAGAATGGCCCAGCCCTCTACAGCATGGACCCCGTGGGGAGCCTGATACCCGACCCCTTCATCACAGCAGGATCCGGCGCCCCGATCGCCATGGGTGTGATCGAGGCTGAGTATAAGGATGAGATGAGTCTAGAAGCAGCAGCGGATCTAGTATTAAAGTCAATAAAGTCGGCCGTAGCACGGGACATCGCCAGTGGAGATGGCGTAGACATGCTCCTCATCACAAAGGACGGGGTCGAGGAGCGAAGTTTCAGTCTTAGGAAATAGATTCTAAACTGTAGTGCCACACGGGGATAAGTGTTTCACAGATTAACATTTAGAACCATTTTCTCTTAATGACTGTTGTGATTATGATATCAATTGACTTTGAAGGTTAGGTAAGTTGTCGACGCCTCAGAGATCAACAAACCCAAGCAATAAACGAAAAAAGCAGGATAAAAGACACATTTAACAAGTATAATAGGAACCGCGTTTTTAGGAGGGAACTTTGGTCGTGAACTGGTTCCCCGCCATTGTCAAAATTGTGACGTTTACACTTGTATAACCCAATACATTTCCTATATACAGTTTGAACATCATCTTCGATCCCGGCTCAATAACCGGGCTTACGAGTGGGTAATCCGTTGCTATCTCCGTAGGGTCAGGTGGGATGTTTCTGCCAGTCACTGGAACACCGTTAACAATTATCTCAGCTATCCTAATGGGGACCACTCCGGTATTCTTCACCGTCAGGGGAACCGTGTTGAGTCTACATGCACAATCTACAAATCCGGTGATCTCGACCTTCTCTTGAGGCGTTATTGCGCTCGAGAAGACTTCCATTTCCCCAACATAGAGGAACGACACTGCAAAAATAACCGCGACAAGCATATAGACTAAATATGATCTTTGCATTCTTGTCCCCTATCATTCGTGGTAATTGAACCTTTGTTTAACAGCTGATTAACTCAGCCAAGGAGTGAAGTAGTCGCCTTCAATCCAGTATAGATCATATACATCCCCGCGAGGATGATAACTACACCGTTCACCTTCTTCAAAAATGGTAGCACCGTTAATAGCCGATTGTATAACAAATCCTTAGCCAAGGTCAACGTGATTGTCAATGGGATTATCAACGTCGCGGCTCCTGCACCATACGCCACGAATAGCCACAATACGTCGATTAAGCTCTTCGCTGATGCACCTTGGAGAACAACTATCAGGAAGACTGGGAGACTGCACCCTAGAGAGGCGACTCCGTAGGCAATGCCATAAGTTAGAAACGAGATCTGCTCTCCACCTTCGATCTGAAAACCTAAACGTGGAAGTCTATCCATAAACGTTGTCCAACCTGAAAGCAGTCCAATTATTATCAACCCAAAACCTAGCACGGGAGCAGCTAGCCAAACAAATCTCAGGAACTCAGCGGCTATGATGGATGGGATTATACCCACAAGCAAAAATACGAGAAGGAATCCAACTGACATCGAGCAGGATTCTAAGAGACCATTCATCAGTCGCTTTCCCGCTCTTTCGCTACTAATATAATACGATAAATAAACTGGGATCATAGGCAGTGCGCAAGGGCTCAGGAAAGCCAGAGCCCCTGCGGTGAAAGCGAGGCTCAATTGTGCTGCATCCATCTTAAAATCCCTATTCATTTGCGTTAATTATCTGGATCAACTTCTCGTAGGACGTGTAGAAGCCACGGTACCTTATTGTTCCTGACTTGTCTACGATAACGAGGGTGGGCACCGCGCTTACTTTGAAATCATCGATCGCAGTTGGCGAGTTACCTATTTGCCAACCTACTTTATTGCTCTGGGCGAAAATTGACAAGTCTGCCATATTAGCACCGTCGACATTAATTGAGACTATGACGATCCCTTTTTGTCCCTGTAATTGTCTAAGGGCGTCGAACTCTTCAATACAGACAGAGCATGTTGTTGTCACGAAGTCGAGGACTACGATCTTGCCCCTCTGCTCAGATAGGCTAAATATCTGTCCAGTTGTGTCGTTAAATTTTACATCTAATACTTGGTCTCCAACGTTAACTCCTGGGGGTGCGGATCGGTTGGATGTGACCCAGTAAGCGAATGCAGAGATTCCCACAATCAGAATGAGCATGAGGGAAATGGTGGTCTTAGTATTCATCCTCTCAGGGTCTTAGGTCTCGATCTTTAAAAACCGAATCTAAACGATCTACTCGATTGCAGGGAAGAATGACATTTTCAGGGTCAATATTCAGAATCATTGATAAGTCGCTGATCCTATGCAAAATTTGATTGAAATGAAGACAAGTGCGCGTAATCTGATAGAAGGTAAGATCGTGAAGGTCGAGATCGATAAGATAATGGCCAAAGTGAAGGTAGAGATTCAGCCCGCCATACTGACCTCAGTAATAACTAAGGAGTCTGTCGATGACCTTGAGTTAAAAGTCGGGGACCGAGTAAAGGTCATGGTGAAATCGACCTCTGTGATGATCGTTAAAGAATAAAACATTTCTAAACAGCGCTTGTCCGCGTCTTCTTTCTCCTCGAACATTAGAAGTTAGTTGCTTACTAGATCTCTATTCCTTCCTTTTCGCTCGCGTACCGCATAAAGCATAAATGTGAAGCAGTCGTTAGATTTGCGGCGTTGGGCGCTTAGTTCAGCGGTATGAATGCTCGGTTCGCATCCGAGAGGTCGGGGGTTCAAATCCCCCAGCGTCCACCTAAACTTTTATTCGCGCGCGCAGTCACCTTATGCTAAGTCGGATGAGGATTTAGTGCTAATACTCGTTGTTCTTTCCCTAGTGTTGAGGAATAGGAACCCCACCTTTTCCAAATAAGAGTAAGATATCATTATTGATTTTTATCCAACTCTCCTTTTCGCCCCGCGATCTATGGAGTTGGAGGTGCGCTGAGCTTGCTAAAAGAAGCCTCCATTCTGTCTATGACCTCATTGATGATCCCTTCGCTTGTGGCGATGCAGATCCTCAGGCAGCCCTCTCCCTTTGAACCATAATTAGTCCCAGGAGTTAAGGCAATTTTGGCATCGTTCAGCAGGTAGTCACTCATCTCTTGGCTGGTCATCCTGTGGTCAAACCTCAGCAAGGGCACATAAGTTCCCTCAAATGTCGTGAAATGCACGCCGGGGATCGCGTTGAATCTCTTCAGGCAGATCTCCCTGATCTTGTGCAGGTGAAGCATGACTTCTCTTCGCCACCAGTCGAGTGTATCGTCAAGCATGACAGGCGCTGCCGCCCTAGCGAGGTTAGAGCTGCCTCTCTGGATACATTTCGCGTGCCTCCTGAAGTTGCCGAGCATCTCCCTGTTGGTCGTGCAGAGGTACCCCAAGTACAGCCCAGCGATTCCGAATGTCTTGGAGAAGCCCCATCCGGTTGAGGTCAAAGCCTCGATCTCGGGGTTGAGGGACGCCAATGTGACGTGTGGCCTGCCATCGAATATTATGTCCTCCCAGAGCTCGTCTACGAATACCTTGATTCTGTGGTCTACTGCTATGTCAGCAATCGCCTTTAGCTCCTCCCTGGTCATCACCCTGCCGGTTGGGTTATGAGGGTTACATACACAGATGAGCCGGGTCCTCGCGCCTATGAGTGTCTTCAATTTCTCTGAGTCAAATCTATACCCATCGCGTGATTCGAGTTCCCAGTAGACTGGCTTAGTCCCCAGGGTCTCCATCATGTTGTTGAACTCGCCATACATCGGGTCGGTTAATACCACCTCGTCGCCTTCTCTGCATGCCTCCCTGATCGTCAGCCAGATCTGCGGGTCTACTCCCTGTGTGAGCATCACGTCTCCGAGTGAGGCGCATAGTTTGTTTACCCTCTGTATCTTCTCGACAATGGCTTCTCTGGCGCCTTGATCGCTGTTGTAGTAGAGGTCGTTAGAGCAAACCGCAGTGATCAATGCCTCCTTGATTTCGGGTGCTATCAAAAAGTCCGGGTTTGCGAGCCAGAGAGGTATGACGTCCTTAGAATATCTCTGCCACTTGATGTTTGGCGTTTTCAGCATGTTTTCGATTGTAGCTGAGTTAAAATATTTTGAATATGACATTGAGAAGCATTCTTCTCCTAATCTTAAATAACTTTAGATTTGTTTGTCAATTTGTTCGCTCTCGCATATTATATAAACGCGCGCGTGACGGTGTGGACCGCGTGCTCAAGGGGGTAGTAACCGAGAAGGACCTGATTAGAAGAGTCCTAACTGAGAACCTCCCTTACAACGAGGGTCAAGAAGGTGATGTCAAAGTCCCTGATCACGGTTGAGGCCGATATGGACATTAAGGACACGGCTAGGCTCATGTTGACTAAGAAGATTAGGCGTCTTCCCGTCGAGAAGAATGGGTGGTTGATTGGAATAGTCAACTCGAATGCGCGCGCGCACACTTTAAATCTATACTCTCTTTAAACTTATTTTTCACAACTTGCGCTGCAATTCGCGAAAAACGTTATTACCTAAAATTCTTACTTTTTATCCCAAACGCATTTAAGCTATTTTAACATTTTTTAGTTTAAGTCTAAATACAAATAATGAGAGGCCATAGTATGTCAATCAATTCCACAGTTAACTATCTCTTAGAAAAAATGGGAGGTTCAAAGACTTCTTTAATATTGGCAAGTGGTCAGAATTATTACTATCATACCAGTAATCTACAAATCTTATATGTCCTACATGGAAAAAGGATAAATCATGTTAAGCGAACATTTAGATGGCGAGGTGAGGACTGGAGCCATGGAAATTAACCTAGTACTCGAAGATCTAAGCGATAAGAAATGGCATCAATTAGATGACCTAACATCTGAGACTCACCTTGATAAAGAGCATGTATTAAAAATTGTTAATTTCTTCCGAGAATTTGGTTTTATCGAGATAAGCGCAAGTGGTGAACACGTAAAACTCGATAAGGATTATATAGACCTATAAAATCTAGAGCATAAGCTGCATAGATTTTAACTGCTTGAGAAACAGCCTTCCTTTAGCTGTTGTGATGAATTTAGATTCGTTATCCTCAACATTATCTAATAACCCTTTTTCTATTAAAAATGGTAAAAAATTTTCAAGTCGTGTAAAATTAAGGTTCGATTGGTATACTAATGTGGTTTTATTTGCACCAAGAGGATTATCTGCGATTCGAAGAAGATCTTCGATGATCTCAAGCTTGTCTCTCCTCTTGCCAACCATGTACTATCCCCGATTGTTTTCTACTATTAATTCGCTAATGTTACAAGAATTAGGCATCGTATAAATAAATGAATTGTTGTATTTTTCACGACACACGAAATTATTAATTAAATTTCAATGCTTATAGAGCCCTTCCCTACGTTTATTGTGTGTGCTGGTCACACGGGCAATGTCGGCTTGGACAACCCACGTGCGTGATCAACATATTGAAATACCGATTTCGCGAAAGACCACTCGATAGATTATGAAGTTCTCAGATGTAAGGATCACTGTCGCGAAAAAGCTTCCGACGAACGAGATATTCAAGGAGTATGCTGATGTGGAGATGCAGCCGACATGTAATGTGATGCTCGAGGGAAAGGAGTACATATCGAAGGGGATGGCGATGCCTGAGGGATTCTGCAGCTGGGCTTGGGCAGATATCCAGCGTGATGTTGTGCATCTGGCCATGGGAGGAGACTCCCCCTGGATAAAGAAGAAGGGCTCAATGATCTCATGTTGTACCGATGGCCTAAGACCCGTAGTTTTCAAGCTAGAGAGAGTATAGACTCAAATTACAACGATGCGTTCGTGTGTTCTCCATTGATTTCTGTCGTTAGAAGTAGCTTAACACAAAATCCCTCACTCTATTATGGTTCGCTAAAAAGTCAACTATAATTCTTGTGGCTTTAACAATCTGCACATCGATCAGTCGCGAAGTGGCCAGTGTAAATATGAAAGAGAATAAGCCCAAAGGAATTTCCAAGATAAGGTTTATGGAACCAAAAATTAGCACAAAAACAATTGTAAGCGAAGCACCAAGTATGCCCATGATGAATGAGCGTACAATGAAATATAGCCTCTGATGCCACATAGAAAGTAGCAGTGCCTTTATGACAGCCTGTTTACCAATGTTCCGTTCGGTAATAGTAGGTGCTTCATTCATATGTTGCAGCAAAGTTTTCGCGTGATGCATATTTGTAAAATGCAGAATCTTTATCATTTCATCAGACTCTGCAAGCTCTTTTGAGCTTTTGTTTTCAATTTCTGTCATTATTTTTTGAGTAATTTCATCGATTTTTTGGTCACTGCTCGAAGTTGAAGTCAAATACGAAACCAGATGAGAACTTGGCTCTTTAGTCAATAACTTCTTTGAGTCTTAATATGTTTTGACTCCTGGAGCGGTGGCTTGAAGAGATCCAAGAGGTGCTGGATGGAAAGCAAAGCGTGCTATGTGAGCATATTTAGTTGCACGTGCGATAAGCCATACTGAGTACTAAATGATCAAAAGAGGCAATAGAAGTGAATATAATTACTATAACAGGCGCAGAAATGATAAGAAAAGGTAAATTATGAGATAATTTTGGCTTTAAACTACTGGAATATTCAGTGGCCATGCTTCTCCAATTTGTTGTCCGGATGCCGGAAGTGATGCATGCCAGTGTACGATTAGCCACTCTTTACCCAATTTCTTCAGAATGATCGTTATCCTTGTGGGGAGGTGAATCTCTCTGGAGCCTATTCTAGCATAGAAAGTTGCCTCTACTGTAGCCCAGGCGAATTTTCCCTCAGCGGAGATTGACTTCCAGTTATAAACGATTGAGCTTGCCTCCGATTGGGACCAGTCACGTTTAAACAGGGACCTCGCCTCACTTTTTCCAACCTTTTTCTCGTCAGCGCCAGTTCCGATTACTATTATATCCTCATCAGTGGAGAAGAGAGACATCATTTTATCCAGATCCCTCTCCTCGAAGGCCTCGGCAACCTTATCTAAGGTTGATTGTACTCCTAACTCTGTTTTCTCTGTCAGTTTCATCATGTGCCTCCTCTACTACACTATCATCCCTAGGGATAATGAGTATGAATTGTATTCGCTCATCAGTTAAGCATAATCTGCAGCCGAGGATAAGATTATCTAACTGATTATGGTCTCCGATAAAGGTTTTATTCGTAGTTTGTAAGAATTGGGGAGCGCGCGCGAATTTTGTGTGGTGCCGCTGGTGTGATTTGAACACACAACCCCTCGGTCTTCAGCCGAGCGCTCTCCCAGGCTGAGCTACAGCGGCGCGACAACAACAAGGCATACAGAATTGATATAAATATTTTCGTCGAGCGAAGCCCCGGGAGTTAAACGCCAGATAAAGTGTAATGTAGCCTATGGGTGATTGGCTTAAGCCTGAGAAGGCTCGTTCTTCAACAAAAAAGAGTCTCTCTTTCGCGCGCGCGATGGGGGGGTAAAACATCAACCGCTACAAGTTAATCCACAGAGTAGTAGAAGTCTCCTTCTCAAGCTTCGTTAACCTCTTCCATCTCGGCTTCAGTTGCAAGCTTTCCTTCAACAGTTTAAGGGCACTTCACCAAGTGGACCGAACAAGAGATGCAGGGGTCGTATGCCCTTGCGATAATCTCTAGGGTTTCCCTTATCTTGTAGTCGGGTTCCTTTATGAGCCTCCCAGCGGCTACCCGGTAATCTTTTTCCATATTGGCTACGTTTTGGGCGGTGGGGGTTATCACGTTAGCCTTTGTTATTTTTCCTTCCTCGTCGAAGGTATAGTCGTGATAGAGAATTCCGCGGGGAGCCTCGATGGTTCCAACTCCCCTCGAGGATTGTATTTCGAATTCTGCCAGCCCCTCCTCCTGAATTCCCGTTGAGACGAGTTCGTCTATAATCTGTATAGACCTATCGACGGAGTGGAGAAGCTCTATGGCTTGAGCCAAGTTATTTGTTAAGATGTTATTTGAATCGAGTCTGTCATAGTTCTCCCTGTAAAGCTCGGCAGCCGCGCCTTCCAGTTTTGATCCGTTTAAAAACATTCTGGATAGGGCCCCGACTACAAACGGCTTGCCCTGAAACGTGGAAAACTTAGCGTTGGAGTGCTTAAACGTCTTCTCATTAGTCAGTTGAAGATACTCTTCAGCTGGATATCTTCCGGCTTGTGATGTGAGTATGTAATTCCCTATGAAGCCGAACCTCTTCCCTGTGTCTAAAGCCATTAAGTTATTCTCAGATTTCGCATAGGTTGGTATCTCGACTTCTGAGAAGAGTTTCACAGCGAGTTCTGCAGTGGGTCTGCTGTCAACTAAGGCTGTTTTTATTTTAAGGAGCGTATCGTCGGTTGGGAGACTGGCGAATCCGCCTACCCTCTCGTTCATGCCGTGGACCTCCCTACCACCAAGTGTGTTGTGTATCATGTTCCCAGCTTTCTTCAGTTGAAGGGCCATCTTCACCTGTTCCATATATTTGTCAGTCATCGCGACTGCGTCCGGATAACCGAGGATGTCAGGAAGAGCTAGGAAATAGAGATGGAGGGCATGGCTCTCGATCATCTCGCCGTGGATGAGGAGGTCTCTTAGGTTTCTGGTCTGAGGTGTCACATCGACCTTGAATGCTTTCTCGATGGCTGTAATGGATGCGAGTGTGTGGGTAGCTGTGCAGATGGCGCATATTCTCCTCATGATGTCAGGGACCTTATCATACTTCACGGTCTTCACTAGAGACTCGAAGAATCTGGGTCCCTCGGATATGTTCATCTTGACTCCGAGGACCTCACTGCTTCCTATCTCAACCTCGATGGAGCCGTATCCCTCGACCCTGGTGATCTCGTCGACTCTGATTATTTTGCTCATTCCGATTCCTCCAGAAGTTTCTTGATGCGTGAGCGGGCTTCAGTGTTGCCGGAGAACATCCTGAGGCGATTCATTACATACTCATTATTGTAGCCCTCCTCTAGCAGCAGTTTGAACTCCTTAGAGATGTTCACGTTATCTAAAGGTGGTCCCCGGCAGCCGATACAATCAACTCCTAGTCCCGGACACCTAGCATTGCATCCGCCCCTTATAATGGGGCCAAGACAGGATTCCCCTTTCTCCGTAATTAGGCAGGGATACTCGTTGAGCTTGCATTCCACACATACCGGATATGTAAACTCTTGTGGGAAGTCCCCGTGAAGCATAGAGGTTAACGCCTGAAGGATCTCCTTCTTCTCGATTGGGCAGCCCGGGATCTTAAAATCGACAGGGACATAATCCACAGCTCCCTTAGCATCCAGGAACTCAGAGTCGAACTTGGCTTCTTCTCCGTAGACTTCTTTGACGCTCACTTTTATGCTATTCTCGCCGCTCATACCGGCTTGTAGGCAGCCGTCTATAGAGCAGTTCCCTATCGCCACTAGATATGTCGCCTTCTCTCTTATCTCTTTGAGGCGCTGCAGATCGGTTTTTGTGCTCACTGAACCCTCGACAAGAGCTATATCGAGTATACTATTGCCTCTTCTGCTACTTCCCATCTGGAACTGCACGAGCTCGAAGTTGCCTAGAAGCTCAATGAGATCGTCCTCCATGTTAAGGATGGTTAGCTGATCGCCTCCACAGCCTGTCAGCCCGAAGATCCCTATTTTAGGTTTGTAGTTTGATTTCACTCCTAGATCAACTCCTTTGTATTCATGGCATCCCAGAGCGTGAAGACCGGACCATCTTTGCAGATGTATTTGATAGATTTCCCTGATCCAGCGATGCAGTGACCGCACTGACCAACGCCGCAGTGCATTCTACGTTCAAGAGTCATGTAGATGTTTGAGGGGTCGAGACCGTATTTACTCAGCTCTCTAATCACAAACTTGTACATAACAGGTGGGCCACCGAGAATAGCCACAGATTCCTTGGATGGCTTCCCTATCAAGTTGAAGAGCTTGGTGACCATGCCTTGCGTGCATTTATCGCTAATCTCGCAGGCGAGATCGTTACAGACCTTGTCATTCGGGTCTTCGTATGAGAGATAGAGCTTGACTCCTTTCTTCTCGCCGTTCCGCATGATGTCGAGGATCTCGTCTCTGAATAGAATCAGGTCGTAACACCTGACACCATAGAGTAATGCGACCTTCCCATACTCTTCGCGGTTAAGAAGGATGTGGTGGAGAACGCTCCTTATTGGGGCTACGCCGAGGCCTCCGGCTACGAGGATTATGTCACTTCCCAACATTTGTGACATCGAGAAGCCGTTTCCATAAGGTCCCCTTACCCAAATAGTGTCACCCGAGGAGAGTCGGTGGATAGCTCTTGTAACCCTTCCTACGTTCCTGATGCAGAACTCAAGGTCCTCTTGACCCACCTGTGAAGTGCATATCGAGATTGGTACCTCTCCTTCGCCCATAAGCCCCAGTGTAACAAACTGACCGGGTTTGTAATGGAATTCTCTAGCAAAATCCTCCTTTAGCCTGATCTTAATCAGCTTTTCCTTCTCGGTCATGAACTGTGTTTCAACGACCTCAGCTCTCTTGGGTGCCAGCGGGTTCTCGGTATTCATAGCTTCTCCCCCCTCACTCTCTTCATAACCTCTACAAAGTCGATGTCAGCGGGGCAGTATACCGTGCATCGACCACATCCTACACAATTTGGAAGATCCTCCCT
>Ga0209777_10009128_pt1 | contig 10718 bp, 21 predicted proteins | sample FrelakmetHBP12HB_FD_187147 | JGI IMG/M metagenome (GOLD analysis project Ga0209777, IMG submission 187147) | Freshwater lake sediment microbial communities from the University of Notre Dame, USA, for methane emissions studies -HBP12 HB (SPAdes)... | ecosystem: Environmental > Aquatic >... | reverse complement strand
ACACGATGAACGTGTAGAAGAAGGCGAAACCGAAGGTCAGCAGGAAGTACAGGCTCAGATACAGCGGGCCGCGAGTGTCGAGCCACGAGACGACCCCGGTCGAGAGGTCTTTGACCCAACCGACCGTAGAGGCGGTGAAATACGACGCGATCTGGTACGGGAACAGCAGGATGCTGATCGCGAAGATGATCGGGATGACGCCGGCCATGTTGACCCGCAACGGCAGGAACGTGGAACCACCCTGGTAGATGCGGTGTCCACGGACCCGGTTCGCGTATTGGATCGGAATCCGGCGCTGGCCCTCCTGGACGAAGATGATCACGAAGATGATCACCAGGCCGACGACGGCGAAGGCGAACAGCTCCAGCCAGTCCGGGCTGCCCAGGAATGAGCCGACCGTGGCCGGCATTCTCGAGACGATGCCGGCGAAGATGATGAAGCTGATGCCGTTGCCGATCCCCTTCTCGGTGATCAGCTCGCCCAGCCACATCAGTACGACCGATCCCACCGTCAGGGCCAGGATCATGCTCAGGCTCTCGTACTTCTCGAAGCTGAACGGCACGCTGTACGCCTGGATGCCCTGGTTCCGGAGCGTGTCCGCCTGGACGAAGGCCAGGATGCCGTACGCCTGGAGGGCGGCCAGCGGGACCGAGAGGTAGCGCGAGTACTTGGTGATCTGGTTCCGGCCGTACTCGCCTTCCCGGCTCAGCGCCTGCAGCGATGGGATCGTCGACTGCAGGATCTGCATGATGATGGTGGCGTTGATGTACGGGTTCAGCCCGAGTCCAACGATGGACATGCGCCGGATATCGCCGCCCGAGAAGAGCGACAAGAGGCCGAAGAAGCCGTTGTCCGGTGCCGACGAATTCAGCACTTGCGGGTTGATGCCCGGGATCAGCACGTGCGCGAGGGCACGGTAGACCACGAGCACACCCAGCACGAACAGCAGCCGCTTCCGGATGTCCGGCGCGCGGAACGCGTTCAGCATCGACTCGAGCATGGCTCAGGCGCCCTTCTATGCTTCCGAGCCGGCTTCGTCGGCCGAGCTCGTCGGGGGGAGGGTCTCAACGGTGGTCGCGGGCTTGGCTGCCTTCTTCAGCTTCGCCGGAGCGGCCGGGGCGGCCTCCTCGGCAGGAGCGGCGGCGTCGACGACATCGGCGGCATCAGCCCGCACGTACTCGCCGGCCACCGGGAACTCGAGCACGTGGGCGCTGCCGCCCGCGGCTTCGATCTTGGCGGTAGCGCTCTTGCTGAACGCGTCGGCCACGATGAAGAGCGGCCGGTTGACGTCGCCGTGGCCCAGGACCTTGAGCGGCTTGTCGAGCGTCCGAACGAGCCCGGCGGCAGCCAGGATGTCGGGCGTGATCGTGACCGGAGCCGGCTTGGCCGCCTTCGCGGACTTGCCCGAGGCTGCCGTCCCGGCTTCGATCTCGGGAAGGTCGAGGATGCCGGTCTCGGCCAGGGCCGAGATGCGGCCGACGTTCACGATCTCGAACTCGATCCGGAACTTGTTCTTGAAGCCGCGCAGCTTCGGCACGCGAATGTGGATCGGGGTCTGTCCGCCCTCGAACCACGGCTGGATCGTGCCGCCTGTGCGCGCCTTCTGGCCCTTGGTGCCGCGGCCGGCGGTCTTGCCCTTGCCGGCGGCGATGCCGCGGCCGACGCGAGTTCGCGCCTTGTGGCTGCCTTCGGCCGGGCGAAGGTCGTGCAGTTTCATCGCTTCTCCTCGGACCCGCCCTCGGGCAGCTCCTCGACCTCGACGAGGAAGCGGACCTGGCGGACCATCCCTCGCGTGGCCTCGTTGTCGGGCACCTCGACGGTGTCGCCGATGCGGTCCAGCCCGAGCGCCCTGATCGTGCCGCGATTGCGGGCGATGTGGCTGATCGTGCTCTTGGTCTGAGTGACGCGCAGCTTACCGGCCATTGCCAACCTCCGCGGCGGGCTGACCGGCCACGACCGACCGGACGCGGACGCCCCGCATGGCGCTGATCTCCTCGGCCGAGCGAAGGCTCCTGAGCGCCTCCAGGGTGGCCCGAGTGACGTTGACGGGATTGCTCGAGCCGAAGACCTTCGCCAGGATGTCGCGGATCCCGGCCGACTCGACGACGGCGCGGACGGCGCCGCCGGCGATGACGCCGGTACCCTGCGAGGCCGGCTTCAGCATGATCCGCGAGGCCCCGAAGTCCATGCGGACCTCGTGGGGGATCGTCGTCCCGACCATGGGGATGCGGATGATGTTCTTCTTCGCGTCCTCGACGCCCTTGCGAATGGACTCGGGCACCTCGCCGGCCTTGCCCAAGCCGACGCCGACGTGTCCGTTGCCATCACCGACGACGACGATCGCGCTGAAGCTGAAGCGACGGCCGCCCTTGACGACCTTCGCGACTCGGTTGATTTGGACGACGCGCTCTTCGAGCGTCAGCTTGTTCGGATCGATCCTTGCCAATCTGATCAGCTCCTTCGCGTCAGAACTCGAGTCCGGCTTCGCGGGCGGCGTCGGCAAGCGACTTGATCCGTCCGTGATACCGGAACCCGGCGCGGTCGAAGACCACGCGTTCGACCCCCGCGCTCTTGGCGCGTTCGGCGATCAGACGACCGACCGACTTTGCCTCGTCGATCTTCTTCTGGTTGCTTGCCTTGAGCTCCTTTTCGAGGCTCGAGGCGGCGGCCAGCGTCTTGCCGGACGTGTCGTCGATCACCTGGGCGTAGATATTGTTGAGGCTGCGGAAGACGGCCAGGCGGGGGCGCTCGGGCGAGCCCGCGAGGCGAAGCCTGATCCGCTCGTGCCGCTTCTGGCGCGCGGCCCCGCGGCTGGCGACCTGCGTCATCGTGCTGGTCCCTTCGTCACGAAGTGGCTCACTTCTTGCCACCGATCTTGCCGGCCTTGCCGGCCTTGCGGCGGATCTGCTCGCCGAGGTAATGGACGCCCTTGCCCTTGTAGGGCTCGGGCTTGCGGGTGGCTCGGATGGTGGCGGCAACCTGGCCGACGAGCTCCTTGTTTATCCCGGACACCGCGAGGTGGGTCGGGTTCTCGAGCTCGAAGTTGATGCCATCCGGCGGCGCGATCTCGATCGGGTGGCTGTAACCGAGGTTCAGCTGCAGCTTGTCGCCCACCTTCGCGGCGCGATAGCCGACGCCCGTGATCTCGAGCGATTTGCGATAGCCGTCCGTCACGCCGATCACCATGTTGGCGACGAGCGTGCGGGTGAGGCCGTGGAGCTGCTTGTGATGCTTGGCCTCGCTGGGTCGCTCGACGACGATGGTCGAGCCCTCCATCGAGACGCGCATGTCGGGGTGAAGGGAGCGCGCGAGCGTGCCCTTGGGGCCCTTGACGGTGATGTCCCGACCGACGATCGAGACGTCGACGCTGGGCGGGACCTGGATGGGCAGACGGCCGATTCGTGACATCGTCGGCCTACCAGACGTACGCGAGGACTTCACCACCGAGCTGGGCCTTGTGGGCCTGCGCGCCGGTCATGATGCCCTGGCTGGTGCTGACGATGACGAGGCCGAGTCCACCCAGCACCCTGGGGATCTCGGTCTTGCGCGCATATACGCGCAGACCTGGCTTGCTGATGCGCTTGAGGCCCGAGACAACCGGGGCCTTGCCGTCGACGTATTTGAGCGTGACGCGCAGCACCTGGCGGGCGCCCTCGTGTTCCTCGCGGACCTCGGCGATGAATCCTTCCTGGAGAAGGATTCGCGCGATCTCACGCTTGGTCCGCGAGGCCGGGACGACAACGTCCGCGTGCCGCGCCCGCGACGCGTTGCGGATGCGAGTCAGCATGTCCGCAATCGGATCGGAGACGTTCATCGGTTACCTACCAGCTCGACTTTGTGACGCCGGGCAGCTCGCCCAGCAGCGCCCGCTCGCGGAAGCAGATGCGGCACAACCCAAAGCGCCGCATAAACGCGCGGGGGCGGCCGCAGACGAAGCAGCGGTGGTAGGCCTGAACCTTGAACCGCTGCGGTCGCTTCGCCTTGGCGATCATCGACTTCTTAGCCATTGCTTCTCCTCCCCGCGCCTAGACGGCAAAGGGCATGCCGAGGAGTTCGAGCAGACGCTTCGATTCCTCGTCGGTCTTCGCCGTCGTCACGATGCTGATCTCCAGCCCGCGGAGACGGTCCACCTTGTCGTAGTCGATCTCCGGGAACGCGAGTTGCTCCCGAAGCCCCAGTGAGTAGTTGCCGCGCCCGTCGAAGGATTTCGCCGGGACGCCGTGGAAGTCGCGGATGCGGGGCAGGGCGAGCCGCGTGAGCCGCTCGAGGAAGTCCCACATGCGATCGCCGCGCAGGGTCACGCGGGCGCCGATGGTGTTGCCGGTGCGCAGCCGGAACTGCGCGATCGAGCGCTTCGCCTTGGTGGTCACCGGCTTCTGACCGGTGATCGCGGTGAGGTCGCCCACGGCGGCATCAACGGCCTTGGGGTTCGTAAGCGCCTCTCCCAGACCGATGTTGACCACGATCTTGGAGAGCCGCGGGACATCCATCGGGTTGCCGTAGCCGAACTGCTTCTGCAGGGCCGGGACGGCCTCATCCTTGTAGCGCTGATGGAGGCTGCCGCTCATGCCTCTGGCTCCAGTTGCTCGCGGCAATGGCCGCACACTCGAACGCTCTGGCCGCTGCCGAGGCGCTCGTGCTTGACTCGAGTGACGCGATCGCAGCGCGGGCAGACGAGCATCACGTTGCTGGCGTCCACCGGCATCGGCTTGTCGACGATGCCGCCCTGCTGGACCTGCGGCGCGCGGTCGTTCTGAGACATCGACCGGCGCGGCTTGGTGTGGCGCTTGGCGATGTTGACGCCCGAGATCACGACGGAGAGGGGCCGGCTGGAGACGCTCCGCCAGCCCGCCTTGGTCTTCTCCTTGCCCGCCGGGTTGCGCAGGACGCGGTCGACCTTGCCGCGCTTGCCGGCATCCTTGCCGTGCAGCACGACGACGGTGTCGCCCGTCCTGATCTCGGGGACCTTGTTGGACGCGGTCCCTGGCTGCTGTGCCATCACAGCACCTCCGGCGCGAGCGAGACGATCTTCATGTAGTTGCGATCGCGCAGCTCTCGGGCGACGGGGCCGAAGATGCGCGTGCCCCGAGGATTGCCCTGGTTGTTGATCAGGACGGCGGCGTTCTCGTCGAAGCGGATGTAGCTGCCGTCGGGCCGGCCGTATTCCTTGGCGGTCCGGACGACCACCGCGCGAACGACGTCGCCCTTCTTGACGGGAGCGTTGGGGATCGCCTGCTTGACGCTGGCGATGATCACGTCACCCACGCCGGCGGTGGTCTTCCGCGAGCGGCCCATGATCCTGATGCACTGGATCGTCCGGGCGCCGGTGTTGTCGGCGACCCGGAGACGGGTGTACTGCTGGATCATTGGGCGGACTCCCGCTCATCCACAGGCTCTGCATGCGGCACGTGCCGGCCCGGATGGGCGGCGCCGTGGATGGCCTCGTCGGTCTGCTCGTCTTCGACGATCGGCTCGGTCGTGGCACCCTCGCCCGCCCGGGAGACGATGCTCACCAGCCGCCATCGCTTGGTCGCTGAGAGCGGCCGCGATTCCTCGATCAGGACGGCATCGCCGACGTGGGCCTCGTTGTCCTCGTCGTGAGCCTTAAATTTGCTGGTCTGCCGGATGACCCGCTTGTAGAGCGGATGCCGCGTCATGCGCTCGACGGACACGACGATCGTCTTGTCCATCTTGTCGCTGACAACGCGACCGACCTTGGTCTTCCGCTTGCCCTGCACTGGCGCTCCTGTCATCGCGTGATCTCCTCCGCCATGCCGGGCATCGAGCCGGAGCGAGAGCGCTCGGTGCGGCGCTCCTGCTGCACGGTGAGGATCCGCGCGATTGTTCGTCTGGTCTGGGGGATCGTGCTGTAGTCCTTGAGCTGCCGAGTGTTCAGCTGGAAGCGGGCCTGCCACAGATCCTGCTTGGCCTCGCGCAGTTGCTCCTCGAGCTCGCCGTCGGACAGGGCTCGAACCTTATCAATGTCCATCTGCCAGGCCTTCCTTCACGATGACCCTGGTAGCGACCGGAAGCTTGTGGCTGGCGAGGCGCATCGCCTCGACCGCCTCGACCTGGTCAACGCCGGCCATTTCGAACAGGATTCGGCCCGGCTTGACGACGGCGACCCAGTGGTCGGGCGCGCCCTTGCCGGATCCCATTCGGGTCTCGGCCGGCTTCTTGGTTGCCGGCTTGTCCGGGAAGATTCGGATCCAGATCTTGCCGCCGCGCTTGACCGAGCGGGTCATGGCGCGCCGGGCTGCCTCGATCTGGCGGCTGGTGATCCAGGCCGGCTCGAGGGTGGCAAGGCCGAATTCGCCGAAAGCCACCGTCGTGCCGCCCTTGGCAATGCCGGACATCCGGCCTCGCTGGACCTTGCGGTGCTTGACGCGTCGGGGCATCAACATGGCTATGACCCTCCGCCGACAACCGCGGCGGCGACGGGCTCGCGGCGCGGCTTCTCGACCGGGACTTCGCCACGGTAGATCCAGACCTTGACGCCGATCCGGCCGTAGGTCGTGAGTGCGTGCACCTGGGCGTAGCTGATGTCGGCGCGGAGCGTGCCGAGCGGGATTCGGCCTTCCTTGTCCCATTCTCGGCGAGCCATCTCGGAGCCGCCCAGGCGACCCGCGACGGCGATCTTCACGCCCTTCGCGCCGGCCTTCATCGTCCGCTGGATCGACTGCTTCATGGCCTTCTTGAAGGCGATGCGGCGAGCCAGCTGCTGGCTGATGTTGGCGGCCACGAGAGCGGCGTCCAGCTCGGGCTGGCGGATCTCCTTGACCTCGAGCTTGACCTTGCGATTGGTCAGCGCGCCGACCTGCTGACGCAACAGCTCGACGTTGGCCCCACCCTTGCCGATCACGATGCCCGGCTTGGCGGTGTGGATCGTGACCGTGACGTGGTTGATGCCGCGCTCGATCTCGACCCCGCTGACACTCGCGTTGGCCAGCCGGTTGGTTACCAGCTGGCGAATCGAGATGTCTTCCTTGAGGAGATCCGTGTAGTCCTTGTCCGCGTACCACTTCGCCGTCCAGGTGCGCGAGACACCCAGCCGGAAGCCGTACGGGTGAACCTTGTGACCCATCTAGGCCTCCCGGTCTTCGACGACGATGGTGATGTGGGTCATGGGCTTGTGGATCGGGAACGCCCGACCCTGGGCCCGCGGCTGCCAGCGCTTGTGGACGCCCGGGCCCATGTTGGCCTGTGCGTCGGCCACGACCAGGTCCTCGGCGGACAGGTTGTGGTTGTTCTCAGCGTTGGCGGTCGCGCTCTTGAGAACGCGGGCGACGTCGCGTGCGGCCGCCTGCGGCATGAACCGCAGGAGAGCGGAGGCCTCCTCGACACGCTTGCCCTTGATGGCGTTGGTGACGAGGCGGGCCTTTCGCGAGGAGCCCATCAGGTACTTGGCTGTTGCAGTTACTCGCACGTCCTGGCTCCTATTTGAGTGCGGACGAGCGTTCGGTGTGCTTCCCATGCCCGCGGAAGGTGCGGGTTGGGGAGAACTCGCCGAGACGGTGGCCGACCATGTTCTCGGTCACGTAGACCGGGATGTGCTTCTTGCCGTTGTAGACGGCAACGGTGTGCCCGATGAAATCGGGAAATATGACCGACGCCCGAGACCAGGTCTTGACGACCTTCTTCTCGTTGCGCTTGTTCATCGTCTGGACGCGGCCGAGGAGCCGCGACTCGACGAACGGTCCCTTCTTGACCGAACGCGACATGCTCTCTCTCCTCTGCCTTATGCCTTGCGATGCCGCGAGCGGACGATCAGTCTGCTCGACGACTTCTTGCCAAGGCGAGTCCGATAACCCATGGCTGGCTTGCCCCACGGCGTCTTGGGCGGCATGCCGGTGGGCGACTTGCCTTCGCCACCGCCATGCGGATGGTCCCTGGGGTTCATGACGACACCGCGGACTTCGGGCCGCTGGCCCATGTGCCTGGCGCGTCCCGCCTTGCCGAGGCTCTGGTTCTCGTGCTCCAGGTTGGAGACCTGGCCGATCGTGGCCATGCAGAGCAGCGGGACCCGGCGAACCTCGCCCGAGGGAAGACGCACCGAGGCGTAGTCCCCCTCTTTGGCAAGCAGCTGGGCCGCGGCGCCCGCGGAGCGGACGATCTGGCCACCCTTGCCCGGAACGAGCTCGATGTTGTGGATCGTGGTGCCGAGCGGGATGTTGGCCAGCGGCAGCGCGTTGCCGACCCGGGCCTCGACCTCTACACCGGCGACGATCACGTCACCGACCTTGAGGCCGTGTGGCAGCAGCATGTAGCGCTTCTCGCCGTCGGCGTAGTGGAGAAGGCCGATGCGCGCAGACCGGTTCGGGTCGTATTCGATCGTGGCCAGCCTGGCCGGCACGCCGAACTTGTCCCGCTTGAAGTCGATGATGCGGTAGTGCTGCTTCTCCCCGCCGCCACGATGGCGCACGGCGATCCGGCCCTGGTTGTTGCGGCCGGAGCCACGCTTCTGCGCTTCCAGGAGCGGCTTGTAGGGTTCCTTGGTCGTGATCTCCTCGAACGTGGACCGGGTCATGAACCGGCGGCCCGCGGAGGTGGGTTTGTAGCTACGCAGCGGCATCTCAGACTGCCTCGAAGAACTCGATCTTCTGGCCGGGGGCCAGCGTCACGATCGCCTTGCGCCACGGGGTCGTCCGGCCGGCAACCCGGCTGCGGCGCGTCCCGCCTCGCTTTTCCTTGGACTTGGTCGTCAGCACGTTCACCGCAGCGACCTTGACCTTGAAGATCTCCTCGATGGCCGCCTCGATCTGGATCTTGCTGACGTCGTCGCGAACGGCAAACGTGTACTTGCCACGCTGCGATTCGTCCATCGACTTCTCGCTGATGACGGGTCGGAGGATGATCTCGTGGGCGGAGAGGCTCACGCGTACACCTCTTCCATCTTGCTGAGGGCCGGCTGCTCGATCAGGACCGTGTCCGCGTTGAGCAGGGCTACGACGTTGAGCGAGTCGGCCCGAATGACCTCGACTCGCGGCAGGTTCCGCGCGGAGAGGATGAGGGTCTCATCCGTGCCCGGGGCCACGATCAATACGCGCCCCTCGGACCGGCCGAGGGCGTCGATCACGCCGACGAGATCGCGGGTCTTCGGCTCCTCGAGCCCGAACCCGTCGACGACGCGGATGGCGTCGTCATCGAGCTTGGCCGTCAGGGCGCCGACGAGCGCGAGCCGCCTCATCTGGCGGGGCAAGCGCTGGGCGTACGAGCGCGGCTGCGGTCCGAAGACCACGCCGCCGCCTCGAAACTGCGGGGATCGGATCGAGCCCTGGCGGGCGCGGCCGGTGCCCTTCTGACGGTACGGCTTCTTGCCGCCGCCGGAGACCTCGCCGCGTTTCTTGGTGCTGTGGGTGCCGAGGTGGCGACCGGCCAGCTGGGCGATCACCACCTGGTGGAGCACGGCGTCGTTGATCGGCGCGGCGAAGAGCTCCTCGGGGAGCTCCACCTCGCCTATCTCCTCGCCCTTGCTCGAGTAGAGGGTCGTCTTGGGCATCGCTAGGCCTTCTTCACGAGGATCAGCCCGTTGAGGGTCCCGGGGACGGAGCCCTTGACGAGCAGAAGGTTGCGCTCGGCGTCCGCGCGGACGACCCGCAGCTTCTTGACGGTGGCGCGGGCATCGCCCATGTGGCCAGCCATCCGCATCCCCTTGTAGACGCGGCCCGGCGTGGTGCCTGGGCCGATGCTGCCGGGGGCGCGATGGTGGTCCGAACCGTGGGTCTTGGGTCCGCGCTTGAAGTGGTGGCGCTTGATGTGGCCGGAGAAGCCCTTGCCCTTGCTCACGCCCGTGACGTCGACGACGTCGCCGGCGGCGAAGAGGGTCACGTCGAGCTTCTGGCCGACGGTATAGGCCGCGTCATCGGCGCCTTCGAGCCGGAACTCGCGAATGACGGCCAGCTTGGGCAGGTCTTTGAGCTGCCCCAGTTCGGGCTTGGTGAGCTTGCCCGACTCCTCGATCCCGAGCTGGACGGCCGCGTAGCCGTCGCGCTCCGGCGTCCGAAGGCGGGTGACGGTGTTCGGCTCGACGGCGACGACGCTCACCGGGATCATCGTTCCGTCGGCCTGGAAGATCTGGGTCATGCCGACCTTGCGGCCGATCAATCCAATGCTCATAGCACTCGCTCGCTGGGCCGGCTCATGCCGGCGTTGTCTCCTGCGCGCGTTCGCTCACGCACGGAAGTGCGCTCGCTCGCGTCGTCACGCGTGCGTGACGCCTCGTCGCCGCCTTGGCCGGAGCTCGGCGCAGCGGCGAGATGCTGGTGGTGGGGAAGCTTGCTCATTGCCGGGTCACATCTTGATTTCGATGTCGACGCCCGCCGCAAGCGAGAGTCGCATCAGGGCGTCGACCGTCTTCGAGGAGGGCTCAAGGATGTCGACGAGCCGCTTGTGAGTGCGGATCTCGAACTGCTCCCGGCTGTCCTTGTCGATGAACGGTGAGCGCAGGACGGTGAACTTCTCGATCCGCGTTGGTAGCGGAACGGGACCGACGACGTCCGCGCCGGTCCTCTGGGCCGTCTCCACGATCTGCGCCGCCGACTGATCCAGCAGCCGGTGGTCGTAAGCCTTGAGGCGGATCCTGATCCGCTGCCTTGCCATCACAGACTCCGGTTACTCGATGATCGAGGTGATGGCCCCGGCGCCGACGGTCCGGCCACCCTCGCGGATGGCGAAGCGCTGGCCGACCTCCAGGGCGATCGGGGTAATGAGCTCGACGG
>Ga0209777_10009127_pt1 | contig 10718 bp, 9 predicted proteins | sample FrelakmetHBP12HB_FD_187147 | JGI IMG/M metagenome (GOLD analysis project Ga0209777, IMG submission 187147) | Freshwater lake sediment microbial communities from the University of Notre Dame, USA, for methane emissions studies -HBP12 HB (SPAdes)... | ecosystem: Environmental > Aquatic >... | reverse complement strand
AATGCCGGATGGTAAAATCGAAGGTGTTGCCTATGCCGCTCACAACGGCTGGGAATACGAGAGTATCAGGAAAAAAATGATAGCCGATGGGAAGATGGCTACGCAAAATATCAACATGAAAACCTTGATTGATTATTTTAAAGCTCATCCTGATGAAGTCGATATGTATGTTAATGAAAATCCCAGATTTGTTTTTTTCAGATATGAAACAGGAGAACCAAGAGGTTCTCTCAATGAATCTGTGACACCTTTTAGAACAATTGCGACGGATAAATCCATTTATCCCAGAGCGATGTTAGCCTTTGCCGCGGTTGATCTGGACAAGCCTGTCGGGTTTGCTTTGGATCAGGATACGGGTGGCGCTATCCGGGCTGCAGGCCGTTGTGATGTTTATATGGGTGTAGGCGATGCCGCCGGTGAACTGGCCGGTAAAACATACCGCGAAGGCCGGCTTTATTATCTCTTTATCAGACCGGATAGCGAGCAGCCCCCGGAGCAAGGCGACCAGAAATAATCCGGGATAAGTCTGTTGGATTTTCTTGGATTGTCACACGACCAGAGATATGTCAGTCATAATAAGCGCGTGTCACTAATAAAATCGTTAATCGTGTTCATTTTGTTATTAAATTAACGAATAATTGACAAAAAAGCGTTAATATGCTAGGGTGCCTACTATGGCAACCAATAATTCGACAAAAAATGTTATCAAGGTTCTAAAGACTAAATACGATAAGTTGAGTAAGGGCAAAGCTTCTTTACTCAAGCTGATTGATGAATCCGAACTTCCGGAAAGTGTTTTCAATTCTAATGCCATCGAGAATTCTACTCTAACGCTCAAAGAGACCGAACGCATTTTGATGGAGATGGAAATTTCTCGCAATGTGTCGGTGCGCGAAGTGTTCGAAGCAAAGAATCTCGCGCGGGTGCTGGAATACATCAGAAATAAATCTGTTGAGCCGGAGTTTTCCATAGAATTAATTCTCCTTCTGCATAAAATGCTCATGGGCAATATCAATGATGTCATTGCCGGACGTTTCCGCAAAAAAGGAGAATACGTGCGCGTGGGTACGCATATAGCGCCAGCACCGGAACATGTGGAAAGAATGATAGAAGAAATTATTTCAGAATATTTAGCCGATCATACATCCTATTTCACCGATAGGATAGCCAGATTTCATCTGGATTTTGAAACAATCCACCCATTTAATGACGGCAACGGTAGAATGGGGCGGGTTATCATTAATTATCAGCTTGCACGTTTTGGTTTTCCCAATGTAATCATTCGCGACAAGGAGAAGCAGACTTACTATAAAGCTTTCGGCGAATATAAAGATTCAAAAAAAACGAAGACAATGGAGAAGATAATAACTTTGTCGCTGATGGAATCTCTACATAAAAGAATTACCTATCTGCAGGGTGATCAGATAAACACACTCGCGGATTATGCAAAGGCAAATAAGAAATCTATGAATGCTTTATTGAATGCGGCTCGCAGACAGACAATACCTGCTTTCCGGGAAAAAGGTGTCTGGAAAATCGGCGAATATAAAGAGTGAATTAGAAAAAATGTGAGGGGATGAAAAACAATGAAAGTTGATTTTTTCTGCTGGAGTAAGTGAACCACCTGCCGGAAAGCAAAAGAGTTTCTTTTGCAAAAGAAGGTGGAATTCAACGACAGGGATTTTTTCAAAGAGCCGTTTACGCGCGAGGAAATCAAAGCGCTGCTGCAGGGTAAACCTGCATCAGACATGTTCAGTTTCAAATCTCCCAGTTTCAAGGCGCTGAAGTTGGATCAGGCAAAACTCAAAGATAATGATTTGATTAATCTGATGCTCAAAGAGCCTCGTCTTATCCGTCGTCCGGTTGTGAAAATCGGCAAAAATATTTACTTTGGGGCGGATGCGAAGGTGTTAGAGGTGGTATTAAAATGAAACCGGTCTCACGTCGCTTCGCTCCTGGGATAGTTCCCAATCACGATATATCGTGATTGGATAGTTCGACTTACTCTTCAACCTTCGTTCCGACTAATCGGAACTAGGTTTCAGAGAGTCTCTCTACGACTAACTCTTCAAACTTCGCTATGCTCGTTTTCAGAGAGTCTCACAATCAGTCGTCCGGTTGTGAAAATCGGCAAAAATGTTTACTTTGGGGCGGACAGCAAAATATTGGAAGAGATTATTTGATATAGATGGATTAAAGGGGACTCTCTGTCCCACTACGCTTCGCTTCGGGGATAGTTCGCCTTACGCTTCAATGAGCCTTGATTTCCCCAAAATGTAATGTCCGGGAAATCTTAGAGCGAATTATCCCACCACCTTAAGGTGGCAGGGACAAACGTTGCATAACTCGTTTTACCACGGCGCTTAGCGCCTGATATAAATTAAAGGTTTTCACTATCCCACTACGCTTCGCTTCGGGGATAGTTCGCCTTACGCTTCAAACTTCATCCCGACAAGGTGGGATTCGTTTTCAGCTTGGCTCACTATGTCAAACATTAAAAACTATCCGAATCCTGTTGCCTCAGAATGTTTCTTGACAAGCCAAAACTGCCCCCTTATACTTTAACGTCTCAAAAGTAATGTCTCATTAAATGAATATAGTGGAGGAGGTATATCAGGAGAAGATGAATATGGTAAGGATGCTTCAGGAAACCACAGGGCGCTATCCGGGAAACCCGGCCATTATTTATGAAGGCAAACAAATATCCTATGAAAATCTGAACCAGTTCGTAGAGGCTCTTGCACATCACCTGCAAAAGCTCGGCGTACGGAAAGGCGATAAAGTCGCCCTCATGCTTTCTAACTGTCCGGAGTTTGTCATTTCCTATTTTGCCGCTTTAAGACTCGGAGCCATCGCCGTAACCCTGAACGTTATGTCCACCTCCTATGAACTTCAGCATCTTATCGAAAATTGCGATGCCAAAGTATTTATCACTGCGGACAACCTGGCAAAGAGATTCCAGGCCATCAAAGAAATGCTTCCCCTTTGCCAACACATGATTACTACTACTGGCTTAAATTCCGCCGGATCCCCTTTCGATGATATCATCCACAGCGGATCTGTGGCCGCGGATGCACCCACGCTTGAGGGGAATGACCCGGCAGTCATGATCTATACAGCTGGTCTTACGGGGAAACCTCTTGGCGCTGTTTTAACGTATAATAACCTCGCAACGCAGGCGGATCTGCTGCGCACCATATGCAATGGAACAAAAGACGATCGGTCCCTGGCAGTTATTCCACTTTTCCATTCCTTTGGCGCCGCGGTTAATATGCTGTGTCCCCTATGTTTGGGGGGCGCAATCGTGCTAATGGATCGCTTTACAATGGAAAGCATTCTTGCAACGATCCAAAATCAACAGGTGACTTACATCACGGCTGTTCCGCGCCTTTTTATGGGACTGCTGTTCTCCGATAAGCTTAAGGACTACAATCTCAGCTCGTTGCGCTTTGGCATCACCGGCGGGTCTCCCATGCCGCCGGAACTGTTCGCCGAGTATGAAAAACATCTCGGCATTCGGGTGCTGGAAGGGTACGGACTGACGGAAACATCCCCCTGTTGTATATTCACAATGCCCAACCTGGTGCAGAAACCCGGGTCTATAGGAACGGTTCTACCGGGTGTTGCGGCTAAGGTCTTAGATGATGCCGGTTGTGAAGTGGCAGCGGGAGTGGTCGGTGAGCTGGTCGTCCGCGGCGATGTCGTCATGCAGGGTTACTATAAGGATGAAGCAGCGACAGCTGAAGTCATACGTAACGGCTGGCTTCACACAGGCGATCTGGCCTATATGGATGAGGAAGGCTACGTTTTCCTGGTAGGTGTGAAGAAACGAATGATCATTACCAGCGGTTTCAATGTCTACCCCAAAGAGGTGGAGTTAATTCTGGATATGCATCCCGCCGTTGCTGCATCGAAAGTCGTTGGTGAAAAAGACGTCATGCGGGGAGAGATTGTCAAAGCTCTGATTGTAAAAAAGCCCGGCGACAAGACAGATGAAAAAGAAATCATACAGCATTGCCGGGTTTACCTATCTACCTATAAAGTTCCCAGGGAAGCGGTATTCGTTACAAGACTCGATTGAGGAAGGCAGTGAAACCAGCGGGACAATATTGGCAGACGTAAGGAAAGTACAAAAGAGGTGTTCATAATCCCGTGACCCTGCATGCCTGGAATAATTATGAGGTGATCATTATCCCACGGTACTATGTGCCTGGGATAGATCCACTTACGCTTCGAGCTTCGTTTCTCTCGCTTTCAGCGAGTGTCGCTAAATCTCCCTTTATCAAACGGGGAGATAGAGTTGTACATTTTTAGTGTACCCTCCTTTGTTAAAGGAGGGTAAGGGAGGATTTTATGTTTTGTACTTATTATCCCACGTCGCTACGCTCCTGGGATAGTTCGCCTTACGCTTCAAACTTCACTTTGTTCGTTTTCATCTTGGCTTACTATGGCCTATGATAAGGGATTGGCACAGAGAGTCCGTGAGATATTAGAGGAAGAACCGGGATTCGATGAAAAGAAAATGTTCGGAGGTCTTTGCTTTTTACTTTTCGGCAACATGGTCTGCGGCATTATCAAGGAAGACTTGATTGTACGGGTCGGTGTGGACAAATATGCGGAGATGTTGAAGATGCCCCATACAAAAATATTTGATCTCACCGGTAAACCGCTGAAGGGCTGGGTGATGGTTTTGCCCGAAGCGCTGGACACCGACGAAGAACTCAACGCTTGGGTGCAGATGGCCGTATCGTTTGTTCGTGCACTGCCCCCGAAGTAACTGGTATATCCCTATGTGCTTCGCACAAGGGACAATTCCACTTGCGCTTCGAACGTCGCTACGCTCGTTCTTAGTGAGTGTCATTGAAGGAGGTTACCATGGAATTAGCTGCTGCAATAAAGGGAAGAAGAAGTATTCGTAAATTCAAGGCGCAGGATGTGCCCAGAAGTATAATTACAGAGATTCTGGAAGAGGCGCGCTGGTCGCCATCATGGGGCAATACGCAGCCCTGGGATTTATATGTATTGACTGGTAAAACACTGGCAAAATTTAAAGAAATGAATCTGCGGCAAACGCTGGCCGGTGCTGCTATTGCGTCCGATGTTCCCATGCTGACAAATTGGCCAGATGCCATGAAAGCAAGGTATGGAGAGCTGGGCAAAGTTGTTTTAAGTGTGCAGGGTATAAAAAGGGAAGATAAGGAAGGACGTGATAAATACTATCAAAATATGGTTTCCATGTTTGATGCCCCTTGTCTGATTCTTGCCTGTATCTCGCGCGATAATCTTGTCGAATATCAGGTGCTGGATATCGGCCTCCTCGCCCAAACTATTTGCCTGGCTGCTCACGATAAAGGTCTCGGTACTTGTCTGCTGGCCGCAGCTGCGCGTTTCCCCGCCGAAATCAGAAAGATAGCGGCTATTCCTGATGATAAGAAAATTGTTGTGGGCATCGCTCTGGGCTATCCTGATCCGTCATTTCCTCTCAATAATTTCGAACGGAGTAGAGCGAAACTGGATGAATTCGTCCATTGGATGGAATAAATAGTAAATTCTGGAATCCGGTCTACAAGATTTTGCCGGAATAGAAGAAAGCGTCATCAACACCGTCATGCCGGCGAAAGCCGGCATCCAGAGAAAACTGAAAATACTGGATTCCGTGTCGCGCTTCGCTTGCACGGAGTGACAATAAGGGTAGTTACGACACAGTTTCTACGCCGGAATGACGAATAAGGGAGAATTATGATGAGCAGGTTCATAGACCTTTCAGTGGCGATTGAAAGCGGGCTGCCGAGCGACCCGCCTATGATGATACCAAAGATCATGTATATTAACCATGCGCTGGGGGCGGAGAGCATGAAGGCCTTTTATCCGGGACTAACCGCAGACGACCTGCCGGGCGGGCTCGGCTGGGCGGTCGAGTTTTTGGAGGTCTCAACGCACGCGGGCACGCATATGGACGCGCCCTGGCACTATCACCCCACGCAGGATAACGGCAAGCCTGCCCTGACCATCGATGAGTTTCCGTTGGAGTGGGGTGTAGGCAGTGGCGTGAAGCTCGACTTTTCCGATTTTCCCGATGGGTACAACATTACGGTCGAGGACATAAAAGTAAAACTGGATAAAATCGGTCATACACTCAGTTCGGGGGATGTATTTCTCGCGCAAAGCGGAGCGGCGCCTTGCTGGGGCACATCCGAATATCTTGTGAAAGGCTGCGGGTTCAGCCGGGCAGCAACGCTCTGGATTCTTGGCCAGGGTGTGCATGTGGTCGGGACGGACGGCTGGAGTTGGGACAGGCCGCTTCCTTTCCAGGCTAAAGAATTTGCCCGGACAAAGGATGCTTCAATTATATGGGAAGGACATTTTGCAGGTATTGAAAAGGGTTATTTCCAGATCGAAAAGCTCACAAATTTAGACCTGCTGCCGTCGACAGGTTTCAAATTTTACTGCTTCCCGGTTAAAATAAAGGGAGCGAGTGCTGGTTGGATAAGGGCAGTAGCAGAGCTTGCATAAGAGGCATTGTCCCATGGCACTACGTACCGGGGATAATTTCCAATAGCCAAAGGCCATTGGATAGTTCGTCCAACAACATAGTATCTGTCCCACATAGCTTCGCATGTGGGATAATTCGACTTGTAAATATCACTACACTGCGCTTGTGATATTTGAGTCTCATTAAAGCTTGGATCTCATTATCAGCGGGAGTCATTAAAGGAAAAGGTATGACAAAAGAAAATAAATCATTGCCGCGCAACAAAAAGGGTGATCTCCGAAAACTCGTTACTTTGATGAACAAGCAAAATAAAAGATTTATGCCGCCGTTTGAGTCAATACTCAAAATTATTGATTTATGTATCACGCCGGAAGAACTCGGCCTGCTTTTAAAAATGGGCACTGATTTGTACTCATATGAACAAGTTGCCGCTCTAAGCGGCATGAATAGTGAAAAATTCAATCCCATATTCGAATCCCTTAAACAAAAGGCATTCATAGGAATAAAAAATCCTGAGACAAGTGAAGAAAAATATACTCTGCATCCTTTTGTTGTCGGCTGGTTTGAAGGTCAAGTTTCGTTCTTAATCGGCAGACCGGAAGAAAAGGAATTCGCGCAAAGATATATGGAATTTTATAATTCAGCGCGCAATTTAAATTTCTTTCCCGTCAGGCAGATAATGAATGTTGTAAGCAAGTACGTGCCTGCAACAAATCAGAGTGTCGGTACTGTTCGCGAGTCAAAGAATGCCAAGGGGAAATCAACTATCATTATTGATGAGAAAATAGTTGCGCCGGATTCTATGATTTATCCAACCAGTTCCATTAATGATATGATCATGGAATATGGAACAAAAAGCATCATCGGTCAATTCAAAGCATGTATGTGCCGGCAGATGATGTCCAACGCTGATGATCCCTGCCGCTTGAAGATGCCCGACGATATAGGATGCATAGGTTTTGGTGAAGGCATCAAAACTTACATGAAGTATGGATATATGCGACAAATCAGCAAGGAACAGGCTTATGATATTGTACAGAAAGCAAGAGACTGCGGCGCTGTCCATACGGTATTCCACGAAATGGATGATACGAAGCTCCCACAAATCGGTATGTGCAACTGCTGCTGGGACTGCTGCGGAATATTGCGCTGCTACAATATGGGAGTCACTCCTTTGCGATATAGCTGTTATTATCAGGCGAAGATTACAGATAGTTCAAAATGCACAGGATGCGGAAAGTGTGAAAAGTACTGTCCGACTGCCGCAATATCAGTCTTAGATAAAAAAGTAGTGCTTGATATAAAGAAATGCATTGGATGCGGTCAATGCGTTCATCAGTGTGCCCGTTTTGTTGTTGAACTCATTGAGAACAAACGCACCGCATTCCTGCCGATGCTCAAAAAATCTGAGGCAAGAATAACGGTATAGATCAAGAAGCTTTTCTTTATACTTGTTTTCACGCGGGTTCTGAATAACCTAACCACCTGAAGGTGGCGACGAGGGCACACGAGGTCATCATGACCTGAGAGGTTGCACTCAAAGATAATTCAGTTGAGGATGGCAAATGGATAATGTGCTAAAGATGTTTGTCGATAATCTTGCTTAATTGAGGAAGGAATCTGATATGAATTCAAAACTGACGATTGCGAAAAAAGCCCCCGACTTTAAATTTAAAACACCCTGGGATGATGAGGTAAAATTTTATGATGCTGTCGGCAATAGTCCGGCTGTTTTGATTTTTCTGCGCTATTACGGATGCCCTGTCTGCCAGATGGAAATGGCAAAAATAAAACAGGAAACCGAACTGGTCCGTAAAAAAGGAGGGCGCGTATTTGTAGTTCTGCAAAGCGCGCCGGAAACGCTTGCTTCTTTAACCAACAAAGAAGATTGGCCGTTCACTATTATCAGTGATCCTCAAGGGAAAGTGTTTCAACTCTATGGTGTGAAAGCCGGCGGAATTATCAAGTATCTGCATCCCGCCGGTTTGATTGCGGCCATCAAGGCCATAATCCGGGGGTTCCGTCACGGCAAATTTGAAGGAAAGGAAACTCAACTTCCTGCCGCGTTCGCCATGACGGGGGATAAGCTCATCAAGTATGGTCATTATGGAGAAAACATCGGCGATATGCCCTCGCTGGCAAAAATGATAATCAGCATATAAAAGGTAACACAAGAGCTTTGCAAAACTCATCTATTAGTCATTCCGGCGAAGGCCGGAATCTAGGAAATGATTGAAAATACTGGATTCCCGCCTGCGCGGGAATGACACAAGAGGTAGGGAAATGAAATACGAAACGTGTCATCTGTCTTTGCCTCATTGTGAACGCTCGGACAGATATTCCCAACGGTGGTAAAATTTTTCCAGGGCTTCTTTATTTAAGGCAATTTCTTCTGTTAATTTACTGAGTAAAATAAAGTCGCTGAAGTTTTCAGGGTTGTTTAACTGTTCTTCCAGTAATTTAATTTTTTCGTCTAAAATTTCAATTTGTTTTTCTACGTTTTCTAGTTCCAGTTTTTCTTTATAGCTTAGTTTTGTTTTTTCTTTTTTTGGTCTTTTGTCTTTATCTGTTTTGCGGGCATCGCCGGTATTTTCTTTTTTGTTTGTTTTTAAACTTTCTTCCCATTGTTCGTAGTCGGCAAAAAGTTCCGCTTTGGTGTCAGTTGTGAAACCGATAAATAAACCGCACACTCTGGATATCAGATATCGATCATGCGAAACTATAACCAGCAAGCCGCCAAATTCCAGAAGATTTTCTTCCAGTGTTTCAATTGTTCTTATATCCAGATCATTTGTCGGTTCGTCCAACAATAAGATATCCGCGGATTCAAGCATAAGCTTGGTAATTAATATTTTTGCCTGTTCTCCGCCGGATAGCGATGCAATAGTTGAGTCCATCTGCTCCGGTGAAAAACCAAACCGTTTCATCCACGACACCATATGAACTGGTCTGTCTTTAAATATTACGGTGTCATTGCCGTCCGCTAAGAATTGTTTGATGGTTTTTTGTTGATGCAGGGATTCTCTGGATTGGTCAAAATAAACTATTTTTAAATTGTCGGCATGTTCCACGCTTCCAGAATCAGGTTCTATTTTTTTGCTGAGCAATTTTAGCAGAGTGCTTTTCCCCGCGCCGTTTCCTCCGAGTAATCCAATACGCAAGCCCGCTGTAAAGTTGGCGGTAAAGTTTTTTAAAATATCTTTTTCGCCAAATGATTTGCTGATGTTTTTGATTTTAACAAGCAGTTTGGTCTTTCTGTTGGAAGAGGTGAAATCTATTTCGGTCTTAGTTGTTCGCTTTTTGTCTTTTAAATCCGCTAATTCTTTTATTAAGTTATGGGCTTCGTCTATTCTGTATTTCGCTTTTGTCCTTCGGGCTTTGGGCCCTTTTCTTAACCACTCTATTTCCGCCCTGACTTTGTTGGACATCACGGCTTCCTGCTTGTTTTGTTGTTCAATATACTGCAGGTGTTTTTCTAAAAAATCATGATATTTGCCGTCGGATTGAAAAATATTGCCTTCGTATCTTTTGTTTATTTCAACAATTCTGTTGGCGCATCTCTCTAGTAAAAATCTGTCGTGACTGACCATTACCCACGTAAACCTGGCGGCGCCTAAAAAATTTTCCAGCCAGACCAGCGCTTGAAAGTCCAGATGATTTGTAGGTTCGTCTAAAATTAAAAGTTCCGGTTCATTAACTATCCCGCAGGCAATATCCAGGTGCTTTGACCAGCCGCCGGAAAGTGTATTAACTCTTACAGAATAATCATCAAAACCAACGATGCTTAAAGCGGTTGCTGTTTTCACATCGGCATTTTTAAAATCGGAAGTGGCCTTAACGGCAACAACATCCCACACGGAGGCGCAAGCCGGGTATGTGCTGACTTGAGGTATATAGGCTGTTTTTAAGTATTTTCTGATGGAGATATTGCCTTTATCCGCGCCCTCCATGTTCGCCATTATTTTAGTTAACGTTGTTTTCCCCGTTCCGTTATCGCCGATTATACCTATCCGGTCACCCTCGTTAACGGTCAGACAAAGATCTGTAAAAAGAGTTTTGGTGCCAAACGATTTGCTGATTTTATCAAGATTCAATAATACGGCCATGCGGGGGACTATATATAAAAACCTTTTTTACCTCCAGAGAAATTAATGTGCTGAACTGGTTTTTTCCCTTGATAATTTTCCGGTATATTGCTATTTTCATATAACATATTTTTTAAGGG
>Ga0209777_10009126_pt1 | contig 10718 bp, 11 predicted proteins | sample FrelakmetHBP12HB_FD_187147 | JGI IMG/M metagenome (GOLD analysis project Ga0209777, IMG submission 187147) | Freshwater lake sediment microbial communities from the University of Notre Dame, USA, for methane emissions studies -HBP12 HB (SPAdes)... | ecosystem: Environmental > Aquatic >... | reverse complement strand
GCACGCGAAAGGCGAGCTCATAGCCACCATGGATGCGGACTCCGAGCTGATGAGCGGCACCCTCATGGAGCTCCTGCCGATATTCGATGACAAGGAGGTCATGGCCGTCACCCCGGCGATCAAGGTGAAGCCCGGCACGGGCAAGCTCCTCGTGGAGCTGCAGCGGATAGAATACCTCATGATACTCTTCTCAAGGAAGCTCCTTTCCTTCATAGACTCCGTGCCGGTGACCCCCGGCCCGTTCAGCATGTTCAGGGCGGAGGTCTTCGGGAAGGTGGGGATGTTCGACGAGCACAACCTGGTCGAGGACCAGGAGATATGCCTGAGGATACAGGCGGCGAACTACAAGGTCCGCAGCTCCATGACCGCCATAGTGAACACGGACGTGCCGGACAACATGAAGGACCTTCTGCGCCAGAGGGTGCGCTGGCAGAGGGGCGGCCTGCGGAACTACTGGAAGTACAAGTTCCTGGTGAAGCCGGAGTACGGTGATTTCGGCATGTTCTTCGTGCCGCTCAACTACATCTCGATAATAGCGTTCTTCCTCATACTCGGGCTGCTGATAAACTCGTTCTTCGCGGTCCCGTATTACACGAAATACATCTGGCTGGACTCCATCGGGCTTAGCATCGGGCTCGTGACCATAATCGGGGCCCTGGTGATGCTCTCCACGGTGCTGTGGCTCTACCTCTCGGTCACCGCCTTCAACGAGAAAATACCCATACAGAACCTTTTCCTCTTCGTGCTTTTCTACTGGTACCTGATGGTCGGGTACAACGTGCTGACCGCGGTCAAGGAGATACGGAGGGAGCCCGCCACCTGGTGAAACTATGCTCGCGCCCAAGTTTTCCCATTCCCCTGTAATTCGCTGCCCTTCTTATGTATTCGAAGGTGATGTCGTCCCATGCCATTCCAGGGCTCCGTCAGTTTCTTGTTGTTTAACCCCGAAAGCGGAGGCCGGGTGATTAGATGGAAAGGAGCATCTCATTCAACCTTTACGCCCTCGCGCTCATCCTTACCGTGGTGGTCTTCTGCATCGGCATCTACGTCGGCTATCTCATAGACCAGGCCAACCAGCAGGAGATATCCAACGAAGTCGAAGGGATATCCCAGAAGGTCGCGGCCACGCAGCTACTGATGCTGATGGACTCCAACGATTCCTCATCATGCCCGGTATTAGGCTCGCAGCTCGACTCGATAAATTCGGACGTGGAGAAAATCGGCTACAAGCTCACCTACATGGAGGAGGAGAAGCACGTTTTCGACGTCCCTTTGAAAAAAAGCTATTTCGTGCTTGAGGCGCAGTCCTACCTGCTCTCAAAGCGCATGAAGGAGCGCTGCGGGGACAACAGCACGCTGCTCCTGTATTTCTATTCCAACTCGAACTGCTCCTCGTGCAAGCAGCAGGGCGACGACATCCTGCGCGCGCGGGACGAGACGCAGGGAAAGGTCCCGCTCGTCAGGATCTACTCGTTCGACGGGGACCTCGGCAGCCCTGTGGCTGACGGGCTCAAGGCGCAGTTCAACGTGGGCGGCTACCCATCCATTGTCGTGAACGGGAGGCTTTACTCCGGCACGATGGCTAAGGACGCGGTCGTAGCCGCGCTCTCCGGCGGATGATCCCATGCGGCTTGAGGTCACCGTGGTCCCGAAATCCGGTTCTTTCCGGGTGGAACGCAAGGAGGACGGCAGGCTCAAGGTGTACCTCAAAAGCGCGCCCGAATCCAACAAGGCGAACATCGAGCTGCTGAAGGAGATGAAAAGGCTGCTCGGAGCCGAGGTGCGCATAGTTTCCGGCCTCACGTCAAGGAGGAAGGTGCTGGAAGTCATGCTCGCCGAGCAGGATTGTTTAAAAAGGATGTCGTCGATTTAGGTATGGTGTTTCTATGGCATTACCCCTTATGGCATTACCCCTCGGAGGGTTAGGATTGGTGGCGTGTTTGGGCATCTTCGTTGTCGGAGTGCTCGTGCTCGCCGGCCTGTTCGTGCTCTTCACATACAACAGGCTCATCACGCTGCGCAACCGCGTGGACAACGCCTGGGCGCAGATAGACGTCCAGCTGAAGAGGAGGTACGACCTCATCCCGAACCTGGTGGAAACAGTCAAGGGGTACATGACGCACGAGAGGGACACGCTCACCGAGGTCACCAAGTACAGGGCGCAGCTCGTCACGGGCTCGGTGGAGGACAAGGCCCAGGCCAACAACATGCTCTCCCAGTCGCTCAAGTCCATCTTCGCGGTGGCTGAGAACTACCCGGACCTCAAGGCGAACGAGAACTTCAAGATGCTCCAGGAGGAGCTGGCCGGGACAGAGGACAAGATCTCATACATCAGGACGGCTTACAACGACTCCGTGCTTGAGTACAAGACCGCCAAGGAGAAGTTCCCGACCAGCGCGATCGCAGGCATGTTCGCAGGGACGTTCCCGGGAAAACCGTACTTCGAGGTCGCAGCGCCGGCCGAGAGGGATGCGGTAAAGGTCTCGTTCAGCCCACAGGCGCCGGCCCCGAAAGAGGTCGCGGCAGACCCTGTCGCGCCCGCGGAATCCGTTGCTCCGGCCGGGAAGCCCGCAGACGCCCCGGCGGCAAAACCAAAGGCTGCCAAAGGGGGCAGGAAGAAGTCTGCCTGAGCTTTTAGGCGGTGGATTGGCGCCATGGCGATCGCTCCAGGGGAGAAAATCAGCTTCTTCGATGCGATAGATGCCAACAAGCGCAATTCCATCCTTCTCATCCTTTTCCTTTCCATCGTCTTCATGATGATGGTCTTCGCATTCTCCTACCTCTTCGAACTGGGGATTATCGGGCCGATAATAGGGTTCGTAGCGCTCTTTTTCTATGCCATAGTCATGTACTACCAGGGAGACCAGCTCGTCCTGTCCATCAGCGGCGCGCGCCGGGTGGAGGAGAAGGACGCCCCGTTCCTCTACAACGTCGTCGAAGGGCTGGCCATCGCATCAGGGATACCGATGCCCAAGCTCTACATCGTCGACGACCCGAGTCCGAACGCGTTCGCGACAGGCCGCGACCCGCAGCATGCCTCGCTCGCGGTCACGACCGGCCTGCTCCAGATGATGAGCAAGCAGGAGCTCGAGGGCGTGGTAGCTCACGAAATTTCTCACGTTGCTAATTACGACATCAGGTTCATGACGCTCACCGTCGTGTTCGTGGGGGCCATCGCCCTGCTCTCAAGCATCGCCTGGCGCTCAATGCGATTCGGCTTCATGGGAGGCAGCAGGGACAGGCGCGGGGGCGAGCTGGGCGCCATCCTCATCATCGTGTCCGTCGCGCTCATGATACTCGCGCCCATAGCGTCCGAGCTCATCCGCTTCGCCATATCCAGGCAGAGGGAGTACCTGGCCGACGCCAACGGCGCGAAGCTCACGAGATATCCCGAGGGTCTCGCGTCCGCCCTGGAAAAGATAACGAAGGCGGGAATCCCGGTCCAGCACGCGACCGACGCGACCGCGCCGCTCTACATCGCGAGCCCGTTCCCGAACAAGATGTCGTTCCTCTTCTCCACGCACCCGGACCCCAAGGACAGGATAGCCCGGCTGCGGGCCATGTAAACCTTTTAATATCTTCATAAGGAATATTGCTATCTCAACCATGAACGCTTAGAGGTGAAATTTTATGTACGGAGTATCTCCCCAAGCATATGACCGGGCAATAACCGTTTTCTCCCCGGACGGAAGGCTTTTCCAGGTAGAGTACGCCAAGGAGGCGGTGAAGCGCGGCGCGACGGCGATCGGCATAACCGCGAGGGACGGGGTTGCGCTCGTGGCATTCAAGTCCATACACTCCAAGCTCGTGCTCCCGGAGTCGCTCAAGAAGATATTCGAGGTGGACAGCCACATCGCGGTCACCGCTTCGGGGCTGATCGCTGACGCGAGGCGCCTCGTGGACATCGCGAGGCTGGACGCCCAGAGGCACAGGATAACCTACAACGAGCCGCCGACCGTGGACAGCATATCCCGCTCGGTGTGCGACACCATGCAGGTCTACACGCAATACGGCGGCATAAGGCCGTTCGGCGTGTCCCTGCTTATCGCGGGAGTCGACAGCGCCCCGAGGCTTTTCGAGGCAGAGCCGAGCGGGGCGATGACGGCATACAAGGCGGATTCCATCGGCGCGAACAAGAAGGAAGTCGACGAGATGCTGGAGAAGCACTACAAGGACACCATGGGCGTCGACGAGGTGGTCGAGCTCGCGCTCGAGGCGCTGCGCAAGACGCAGGAGGAGAAGCTCGCGCAGGAGAACGTCGAGATCTCCCTGTGCGAAATGAAGAGCAAGAAGTGCAGGACGCTCACGGACAAGGAAGTCGCGAAGTACCTGAAGTAGATTTTTCCTTTATCTTTTATCCAATTCTCTTTTCTATTCGGTTTTCCTTACCGCTATCCTTATCGGTTTGGCGTCGTACTCGGTTTTTATGCTGACTTCAAGTTCGCCTTTGCCGGCCCTTTCCCCTTTGCCAAGTTCGCGGAGTTCGCATTTCCTGAGCAGGGCAAACCCCGATTTCGCCTCGATCCTCTGCGGCCCCTCGACTCCGGCCGAGAACCTGTATACCGCCAGTTTGGCGTCTTTCCTGCCGACACCGACCCAGTTCCCGCTTTTGGCGAATCCGCTGCATGCGAGCGCGGCGCCCTCCGTGTTCTTCACCTGCGAGGCGAGATGATAGTCATCAGGCTCCGGGCCGAACATGTGCCATTCCACCGTCTTGTCAGTCAACGCCACCAGGTTCCCCTCCCTGGGGAACCGATAATCGATGAGTTTTCCGCCTAGCGCGAGGGTCCTGGAGCCCGCCCTTATGCTGTCTTTCCCGCCCTCGGACTTTTGGCTATCTATAAGCGGGGGCCTGGAAGGCCGGGGAAGCCCCGCAGACTGTTGAGGTGGGACTGCCAGAAAGGAGCACGTGACCATCACGCAAGCGGCCAGTTTTTTCATGCGCCAGAACCCCCATTGCTCTCTTTAACGGACAACGACCCCGGCAAAAGCGGCCGGCTTTTCCGTTTTGGCAAGGTAATCAAGATGCTTGAGAAGGGCTTCCTTCTGGGCGCCTGCAGGCCCCGCGTTCACATAACGGACCTCACTCCTCGGTTTGCCGAGCGCCACCTTCACTTCCTGTTCGCCAGGCTCGCGCCCCGCGAGGGCGGGTTTTTCTTCGAGCATGATGGTCATCCGCACGTCGCCTTTCTGGATGGCACCCGCAAGGGCAGCCGGGTTATTGAGAAGCCTCGTGACATACCGGGACATGGCGCCCAAATCGCCCGCTTCGCTTTTTGGCACATTTGACCTCTCAAGCACTGCGATATGGTTCCGCATCCCGGCCTCGAACTTTACTGGAAACGCGACAGTGGTGGTCTCCACGGTTTTCTTCCCGGCTTCAGGCGGCTTTTGCACGGGAACGGGTTTTGGCAGCTGGTGTTTCGGCGCTGCTTCCGGCGGCCTCTCTTCATGCTTTTGTTCAGGAGTCTTGAACTGCGCTCCTATCCCCGACATCCCATCCGCTTCCGAAGAATTAAATCCAGTTACAACCATAATATCCCTCATATATCTTTTGTCAGAACCATTTTATAAAGATTCCCACAATACCCACAAAATACACTATTTAAAAACTTATCCTGACACTATTATATGGTAGTTATCAGAGGATTTTTATGGGTTATAAGTCTTTCGCGATGCGCAGCGGCTTCCTTCTCGCGCTCAGTACGCCCATGGCCCTGCCTTCAGCGGCGTTCTCGCAAAAGCAGGAGCCGCCCGCAGCCATCATGCGGGCGCCCGCCACCGGCTCTTACGGATACGTCCGCTCCAGGCTGGACAAGGCGATCCCCGACATGGTCGCCAGGAAGATAGCGGAATCCGGCGATTTCAGGAAAATAGCCGAGATAAACCGGCGCGCGAGGAAGCTGGAGAGGAACGCATCCCTGCTCAGGGCCCTCGCGAACGAAGAAATAGCGGCGTTTTTCGTGAGGGAGCCCGTGAAGGCGACGTGGGCGATAAACGCGATCGTGTTCTACACCGGCTTCCGCACGCGCGATTTGAAGAAGCGGGAGGAGGACATAGACCTCGCGCTTTCGGCGCTCGGCGGCCCGAAACTCGCGCCCGTCCTCTCAAAATACCCCGAAGCCTTCGTCAACATCGCCAGGGAATCCGGGCCCGACTCCTGGCAGGCGTTTGGCCAGCTCGAAGGGAAGAAAGTGGAGGGCATGGTGGCGTCCGCCATCTCACGCTTCGACGACACCGCGATCGAGCTCGGCAGGCCGCTCGACGACCTGCGGAACAGGGAGGCGGAGAGGGCAAGGTACCTCGCCACGCTCGATATCGCGCAGGTACTGGGCCTGCTCTGCTCAGACCCGTCTTTCTTCCACCCTTCCTCGAACCAACTGTTATTCAGCAGGCTCAAAAAGGATTTCAGCGGGAACCTGTCGGGGCTAAAAGAGCGCTACGGCCTGGACGGCGGCCAGGTCCGCAACATCGCCTTCAGGGCGCTCGGGAACGGAAGGATAGACGATTTCATCAATGAAAAATCAAGGGACGCTGATGCCTGGATCGCGGCCCAGGCGCTTCTCGGGTCCGCAACAGCAAAAACCGGAATATACGCCGAGAGATTCGACGGAAGGCATTTCTACCTGCTCGCGAACCATTCCGAGAAGGCCATCGGGCGGTTCCCATGGGCGCTGGGCGTCGTGGACGCGAGGATGAGGCGCCTGCAGAAGCCGCGTGATGTAGAGGAAAAGAAAATGGCGCACGCAATCGCCTACATAAGGTACCTTTTCACGAATGACCCGCGCGGGGACGAAGAGCTCATGCGGCTCGGGTTTGAAAAGGCGGCCTACGACCCGGCAAAGTACCGTGTCGCAGGCAGGATAACCGCGGTGCAGGTGTTCGACAGGCGCGACACGCAGAACAGCCACTGGAAGCTGAGCCAGGACTGGTTCAGGCGCAGGTACGGGAATCCCAGGGCCGGGCGGAGCGGGGAGCTCGTGTTCGAAGGCAGGGACGCGCGGGTCATCCTTTACATGGGCAGCAGCCAGGCCGACAACGCCCAATACATCGCCGACTGGGTCCAGAAAAACGATGCGGGGATAATAACATTCCGCGGGCACAGCAGCAGCCTGCAAAACAGCATGCCATTCGGCTTCTTCGGCAACAGGGCCGGAAGCTACGTCTTCATACTCGGGAGCTGCGGCAGCTCGGGCAGCGTCCCTGGATACATAGACGCCAACCCGGACACGGACCTCAGGCCGATCAGCTACCCATCCACAGGAAGGGGGCAGGTCACGAACACCCTGCTCGAGATCCTGCTCGGCCAGAAGGAACCTGCCGGGTTCGCGAAATTGATCGAGAGCAACGCAAGGAGGATAGAGGCGCACCAGGGCGACCCGCGCATGATAAGCGTATGGACTATCGGCGAGGGGCTGCTCCATTACGTGGCGAGGAAAACGCAGGGATGATGCCGGCAGGCCAATATTTTAATTCCCGCCGGCTTAACATGTCGAGTGGTATCATGGCTGACGCGGTCGAGCAGCGCGGGATCGAGCAACGCGGGAAAAACAAAAAGCTGGAAGCAGTGCCAGCACGAGCACCGCTCGATTTCGCCGAGGTCCGGAAGCAGATCCCGGTCATAGTGCCCGACACCGTGGTCCGGAAGATCGTCGAGGCCGGGGACCCGAAGAAGATAGGCGCCATAATCAAAGCCGCGGAGACGCTGCGCGAATATCCGGATGCGTTCCGGTTTCTCCGCAACAGGCAGGCGGCCGAATACTTCGTGAGGGTGCCGGAGAAGCTCGCCATGGAGATGAGGGCGATAGCGGCCTACGCCTCGCAGCAGACAGGCGACCCGGAGAAGGCAAGGAAACAGGTGCGGGAGGCGTTCGACTCGCTCAAGGAGGTCGTGCCGCTATTTGTCAAATACTCCGCGCTGTTCATCAACATCGCCAAGGACGCCCGGAAGGACACCGGAAGCGCCTATTCAGATTACCACGGGAAGAGCGAGCAGGAGTTCGTGCTTTCGGCCGTGCTTCTCCATGGCGGCGCGGCCGTGTGGATCGGGGCGCCGCTCGACATCTACCATGAGAACAAGAAGGACAGGGAGGAGCATCTGGGCCGCATGAGCGCCGTCGAGGTCGTGAGCATGCTCTGCTCGGACCCGGAGAATTTCTACACCTCCTCGAACCACATGATGTTCGACAGGCTCCTCCGTGACATGGGCTCCGGCAAAGGCGTAAGCGAGCTGAAGAAGAGATTCGGGCTGAGCGACGAGCACCTGAGGAATTTCATCCTCAGGGCGATAAATTACGGAAGGATGGGGGATTTCGTATCCCAGGCGAATAGGGACGCGGACGTCAGGCTCGTCGTGGACACGATAGTCGGCTCCCCGAAGGACAAAAGCGGCATATACTCGGACCAGTTCGACCCGAAATACCTCTACTGCCTTGCCAACGGGCTGGAGACCATCAAGAAATACGCGCCGGGGATATCCGGGCATATCGACAGGAGGATGGAGGCGCTCGTGAAAACCAAGGACCCAACGGATGACCAGCTCCGCATCGCCCGCGCCCTCAGGTACATCCATTTCGTCCTCACAGGCGAGGGCGATCGGGAAATGGCGGAAGTGGCGAAAAAGTCGGTGTTCGAACCGGCAAGCTACCGGGCCAGGGGGGTCCTGAACGTGGTCCAGATATTCGACAAAGAGGACACGCAGGGGAGCCACTGGGCGCTCACCCAGCGCTGGTACGGGAAGCCGGTTTCAAGGAGGAAGACGCAGGACGGCGAGGAGCTCGTCTATATGAGGGGGAACGCCAGGGTCACCCTGTTCATGGGGAGCACCAAGGCTGCCAACGCGGACTACGTCTCCGAATGGATAAAAAAGAACAACGCCGGAGTGATCACCTTCCGGGGCCACAGCTACAGCCTCGCGGAGAACATGCCCTCCTTTATATTCGCGAACAAGGCGGGCAGGTACCTGTACATACCCGGAAGCTGCGGTAGCGCCGGAAGCACCGCCGATTACATCTACAACAATCCTAACACGGACCTGAGGGTGTTCGGCAACGCGGGCACGGGAAGGGGGCAGGTGACGAACGCGCTGGTGGACATGATAATAAGCCAGAAGGCGCCGATCGAATTGGCCAGGATGCTGCGGAACAACGCGGCGAAGATAGGCGCCTACGGCGGCAGCACGGAATTCATATCCGCGTGGAGCCCCGGGGAGGCGGTCGTGTATTACACGGGCGCGCCATCAGCCGGAAGGGCGGTTGTCGCGTCCCGCTAGCGCGCTTATCTCACAATCGTCCCGCCGTGCTTCTTCCCCTCTATGGCGGCCTTCACGTCATCCATGCTCTTCCAGCCGACGAAATGAGACTCGATTTTCGAGCGGGCGATGAGCTTGCAGGCGAGGAGGTCGAAGACGAAATTCGTGCCCGCCATGCGCTTGTCCGAAGTCATTGCGAGGGCCATTAGCCCGTCGTAGGACAAGGAGTCGAACTTCCTCGCCTTCGGGTTCTTTCCGGGGTCGCTATCGTAGATGCCCGCGACGTTCGACACGTTCACGAGGCGCCTCGCGCCTATCGCCTCGGCGAGGAGGACGCAGTCCGTGTCCGTGGTTATGCCGGGAATAGTCCCGCCCATGACCACCGCCTTGTACCTTTTCGCGTACTCGCGCGCCATCCTAAAATCCCTGATGGGCTCGGAAGGGGCGCAGGCGCCCAGCGCAGCCGCCATGAGCTTGGCGTTCTGCAAGGTGGACATGATCGCTATCTCGTCCGCGTCGAACTCGCTCGCCCCGAGCTCCCTTGCCGCCTCGGCATACGTTCTCGAGGGCGGGCCTCCGCCGACCACTATCCCGAAATCATTTTTGCTCGCCATTATCATGCTGGCGAGCTCCTTCAGAAGTTTTATGTTCGGCTTGCCCCCAGGGACCACCGCGCTTCCTCCGATAGATAGTACGACATGCATAAACGCACCCGCCCAAATCTCGCAGATTAGTTTTTTTAAAGGATGCTCCATATCAGGAACCGGTGGAAACATGCCGCTACATCTGGGTATCGAAATCATAGACAAGAGCCTCAGGAAAAAAGAGGGGGAGCTGGACGCGGTCATGCTCTGCAACAGGCAGATCGTCCGCGCGTGCTCGAACGCGATAAAATCGCTCCACGCCTACGACCTCAAGGCCGCCAAGGCGCACCTGAAAGACGCGGAGAAGGACCTCAAGACCATACGCCAGTACGCGGACGCCTTCCCCGCGCAGCTCGGCCACGTGCTCCAGGAGTACGCTGAGGCGAGGATCGTGCTTTCGGCCATCGAGAAGAAGAAAATCCCGTCCTATGGCGAACTCGACGTGGGCGAGATATCGTACCTGAACGGCCTGCTGGATGCCGTCGGCGAGCTCAAGCGGGAGATGTACGAATCCCTGCGCAGGGGCAACCGCCACGAGGCGAAATACTATTTCTCCATGATGGAGCAGATATACGACGAGCTGCTCCCGTTGCGCTTCTCTAACGCCGTGCTGCCCGAATTCAGGCACAAGCAGGACGTCGCGCGCATGCAGATAGAGCAGGCGAGGGGCGAGCTCCTCGGAGTGGGCTACATAGCCGAGATAGCCGAGGAGAAGAAGGATGAGGGGAAAGGCGGCTAACTAGAATTCCCCTACCAGCTCCTCAAGGATATCGTCGCTCGTGACGATGCCGATGACGCTGCCCGGGGCGTCGGTCACGAAGGCC
>Ga0209777_10009125_pt1 | contig 10719 bp, 9 predicted proteins | sample FrelakmetHBP12HB_FD_187147 | JGI IMG/M metagenome (GOLD analysis project Ga0209777, IMG submission 187147) | Freshwater lake sediment microbial communities from the University of Notre Dame, USA, for methane emissions studies -HBP12 HB (SPAdes)... | ecosystem: Environmental > Aquatic >... | reverse complement strand
ACACCGGTAAGGTGCTTGGCTTATTCTAAACGATTGGTAGGGGCACGATGGTTCGTGCCCCTACGGTCTTAAACTGATGGATATCGATCCCGCCGCGCTGACCATTTCTTCTGCTGGTGAGGCGCTCCGCCGCCACGACTTCTCCTCGCTCGAGCTGACCGAAGCCTGTTTCCATCAGATTGAGCACCTCAACACGGGGATTAACGCCTTCATCACCCCCACGCCCGAACTGGCTGTTCAGGCAGCCCTTCAAGCGGACGCACTTCTATCCCTACAGCCATCCAATTTGAATGACCTTGCCTTGCTTGGCCTCCCGCTTGCATTGAAAGACCTGTTCGAGACGGCCGGAGTCCTTACGACCGCTGGTTCAAAGTTCTTTGCCGATAACATTCCCGCCGAGGACGCCGAAGCGGTCTTGAAACTCAAACTGGCCGGGGCTGTCATTGTTGGCAAGACCAATACTCACGAGATTGCCCTGGGTGTTACAGGTGTCAATCCGCACTATGGGGCGGTGAAAAACCCCTGGGATCAGACCTGCATTACCGGTGGTTCCTCCAGCGGATCTGCGGCAGCCGTCGCAACCGGGATGTGCCTGGCCGCTTTGGGCACCGATACCGGTGGCTCCATCCGCATCCCGGCCTCCCTCTGTGGGGTGGTTGGGTTGAAACCTACCTATGGACGGGTGAGTACCCGCGGCGTGGTCCCGCTCTCCTGGAACCTCGACCACATTGGCCCGCTGGCGCTCACGGTTAAGGATGCGGCATTGTTGATAAAGGTGCTGGCCGGGTTTGACCCGCACGATCCCGCTTCTGCGGATGTACCCGTGGATGATTACCTGGCTCATCTTGAAGATGGTATCAAAGGCGGTCGGGTAGCCCTGGGGGTGGGGGAGTACATCGAAATCTCTGACCCTGAAGTTCTGGCGGCAATCGACGCTGCGGCACAGGTTTTCAAAGACTTGGGAGCGCAGATGGAGAAAGTGGACTTGTCCTGGATCGCTGACCTGGCGCAGGCCAATACCCGCATGACTCAGGCGGACGCGGCCGCTTTCCATCGTGAACGTCTGGCCGCCCACCCGGACTGGTTCGGTGAGGATGTGCTCAAGCGTCTGCAGACCGGGGCGGAACTCACTTCGAGCGAATACTCGCTCGCCCGGCGGACCCAGGCCGAGGGTCGTCGCCGCTTCGAGATGTTCTTCACCAAATACGATTCGCTTCTTCTGCCAACCACCCCCATCCCCGCTCCGCCCATTGAAGAGACGGGTGCTATCGAGGCTGCCCGCCAGTTGACCCGTTTCACCTCGCCTTTCAATCTGGCTGGTCTCCCAGCCCTCTCCGTCCCGTGCGGCTTTACTGGGAGTGGGCTGCCGGTCGGTTTGCAAATTGTCTCAAAGCACTGGGGGGAAGCGAAGCTATTGCAGACCGCTTATGCCTTCGAGCAGGCCACGGCCTGGCACCTGCTTCGGTCGGATCTGGTTAAAACACAAAGGGGATAAACATCTTCGTCTTTTTCATGTACTCGGTGTATTCCTCCCCGAACTTGTCTAGGCACTCAGCCTCGTCGGCACACGCCGTATTATATAGGAAGGCCGTGGCGACCGCTGCGAAACAGCCGCCCAGCAGCCCGGGGGCCTTGAAGAAGATCCCCCAATCCAAGAGGAACAGCGAAGCATAAAGTGGGTGGCGAATGAATCGGTAGATGCCGCTCTGGACCAATTGTGTGGTCGCTTCGAGGGCATCCGTTGGCTTCCCGGCATGCCGGAGTAGGGATACTCCTGCGATGACCAGTATTAGCGATGTGATGAGAAGGATCCACGAAATGATCTGGTACCAGGCAAACGGATGGACAAACCAACTGCGCACGTTCATCAGGAACATACCTAGGATTGCTTCCCAGGCGAAGAAACGGTAGAAACCGTGCGAACCGGGCCGGCGCAAGGATGGGAAAGAAATCCAGATGATGATAAGGGATCCGGCGACAAAAAGGATTACTTCGGTCATTGGCTATTACTTCTGTAGGCAGGCAAGAATACCCTGTACCGCTCCCTTGGGCTCGCCTGATGTGATTACCAGCACCGGGACGGTTGCGGCTGTGTAAACATCGGAGACGTTGCCCATCTTCCAATGCCTGGTCAGGATGCCGACCGCATTCACGTCGTTGGCAATGGCTTGCAACATCTCGTCAGGACCCGCAGCCAATCGCGCCGTGGGTGTAATTGGGCTGCCCTCCAGGACGGTTTGTTCAAAGATTTGCTGAACGTCCTCGCCGGAGGAAAAGACCCAAACCTGTACCTGACTGCTCGAGCCGTTGACCTCCTGCCAGTCCTGGATCCGCCCGGTGAATAATCCCCGCACCTGCTCAGTAGTCAGCGCATTGATCGTGTTCTGGCGATTAACGATGACCAGGAGGTCCTCGCTGCCAATCTGGTAGGCTGGGGAGGTCAGGTTATCTGGCAGCCCAATGCGGATAGCCAGATCATCGGATTGTAAGTCCATGAGGTCTGCAGCACGCTGCTCGGCATTGACCACATTCGGGTTGGCGCAGTCATAAAGGCCTGCCAGCCAGGGGACACTCGCAGAAGTGTACTGGACGGTGAGCTGTTCCACCGCTGCGGTCGGCGCAGCGGAATTGCAGCTTGGCAGCAGGAAACAGGTGAGGATGATAAAGGCGAGGCAGCGCTTCATTTCCTACCATTCGCGCAGGATGGTAGCCAGCAATTTTACCCGTTCCGGCAGGCTGTCCTTGAGGATGAACTCCCGTTCGGAATGTTCGCCATCGCCAACCGCGCCCAATCCGTCCAGGATCGGGATGCCCAGCGGGGCAACGAAATTGGCGTCTGAGGCACCGCCGGTGCCACTGGCTCGGATGTCCATGCCGATTCCGGCTGCCAGCATCCGGGCCTTCTCGAAAGTAGCTTTCATCATCTCGTTGGAGGGCATCGGAGGGCGGTTGAGCTCGCCGCTTACCTCGATCGTGGTCCCATCCAGGGCCGGCTTGAGAGCGTGCAGGGCGGCAATGATACGCTCGGCTTCACCGGGTTTCATCACGCGCAGGTCCACTTCAGCGATGGCTTCTGCGGGGACGACGTTGGTGGCCGTACCGCCGCGAATAATACCGACATTGAGGGTCGTGCCCTGGTCGTAGTCGGTCAGCTTCTGGATCGCCAGTACCTGGCGGGCCAGCTCTTCGATGGCGTTGCGGCCTACCTGGTGATCGCTGCCTGCATGGGCTGCCCGCCCGCGAACGGTGACGACGAAGTCTCCCACGCCCTTACGCCAGGTCTTGACGGCTCCATCCGGCATGGCCGGCTCTAGCACCAACACCAGGGCGGATTGACGCGCCAGTGCCTCGATCAGCGGACGGGAAGTCGGGCTGCCGATTTCCTCATCGGAGGTGAACAGGGCCGTAATGGGCCGGACCGGCAGCTGGCGTGTCTCCGCTAGCGCTGCGAGAGCCGTCAACCCGATGACGATCCCACCCTTCATGTCTTCGGTCCCGGGACCCATGATCTGGCCGTTTACCTCGCGGAAGGGCATCCGCTTAAGCGTGCCAACCGGATGAACAGTGTCCATGTGAGCCAGAAGCAGGATGCCGTCTTGGCCTTCACCCCAGCGCGCTTCAACCAGATCGCCGACAGCTGTCTGGGGGTGAAGCGTAACCGACGCTCCCTGGCGGTGGCATTCCGTGGCCACGATTACCCCGACACGGTCAACGCCGGCTTTATCATCGGAGGGGGATTCGGTCTCTACCAGTCGTTTGAGTAGGGAGAACATGTCAGGAGTACGAACGGCAAAGTCAGACATTGGATGAACCTTTTAGATCAGAGCAAAAACGAGGCAAACCGCCCCGACGACCGCACAGTAAATTGCGAAGATATAGAACGAATGATTGTTCAGATAGCTCAGCAACCATTTGATCGACAGCCAGCCGACGATGGCAGCGACGATGAATCCGACCACCAGCAGAGGCAGGAATGAGCCGAGGTTGGACATTTTAAGCAAATCGAGGGACTCGTAGCCTCCAGCCGCCAGCATGACCGGCGCGGACATCAGGAAAGCAAAGCGGGCTGCGGAAGGGCGGTCGAAGCCGCGCGCCATACCACCCGCCATGGTTGTGCCCGAACGGGAGGCTCCGGGAAATACGGAAAGAACCTGCGCCACGCCGAAGAAGAGTGAATCCAACCAGTTGATTGAGTCCAGTTTGCGGTTGCGCTTCCCCAGCCACTCGACCAGTCCAAGTACGACGGCAGTAATGAGGAGGCGTATGGCGGATTCCAAGAGCGGGTTTGTAAAAAGTTTCTCAACTGCCTGCTTGAGTAAAAAACCTGCCAGTAATGCCGGAATAGTCGCCAGTACGATCAGCCAGCCGAGCCGCGCGTTAAAATCTTCAATAGGTTTACGCTGGATCAGGCCGCGTACGACCGCTTTTATGATCTTCCATAAATCCTTCCAGAAATAGACGATGAGTGCAATCGTTGTTCCCAGCTCAATGAGTACATTATATGAAAATAGGGCAGGGTCAGCAGGCGGGATTTGTAAAAGATGCTCAGCTATCAGCAGATGAGCAGTGGACGATACCGGGATGAATTCGGTTAGTCCCTGGAGAATGCCAAGGATAAACGAGGAAAAGATAGTCATTTTGTCTCCTGAAAAAAAAGAATTGAACACGAAGGAAAATCCTTCGGCCTTGCTCAGGTCAGGCCTAGGTATTAATTACGCTTCGGTTACGATGGTGCGTACGCGTTGGATAAATCTCTTTCTGCATTCCCTTTCCACTGCGCTAGCCAGGTAGGGACTTTACTTTCAAATGTACCGTTTTGGATGGAAACGCGGATATCTTTCACGAGTTGCACCAGGGCATGCAAATTGTGGATGGAAAGCAATGTCCCTGCCAGCAGCTCTTTTGCCACGATCAGATGCCGCAGGTACGCACGCGTGAATGTCCGGCAGGTGTAGCAGGTGCAGGTCTCGTCAATCGAACGCGGGTCGCGGGCGAATGCCGCGTTCATCAGGTTGAGCCGCCCCTCGGATGAAAAGGCTGCGTTATGACGGGCCAGCCGGGTGGGCAGGACGCAGTCGAAGATATCCACGCCGCGGACGATGCTATTGATCAGGTCTTCGGGTGTGCCTACGCCCATCAGGTAACGCGGTTTATTCTCTGGCAGGAGCGGAGCCAGTAGATCGAGTGTGGCGTACATCTCGTCTTTGGTCTCGCCGACCGAGAGGCCCCCGATGGCGATGCCAGGAAAAGGCAGGGAGGCAATGAATTGGGCCGAGGCAATCCTCAGGTCAGGGTTGACCCCGCCTTGTATGATCCCAAAAAGCGCCTGGTCGGAACGTGTCTTTACCGTAAGACAACGTTCAGCCCAGCGGTGGGTCCGTTCCATGGCGATCTCGCTGTAGGCATGGTCATTGGGGTCGGAGCATTCGTCGAAGGCCATGATGATATCGGCGCCCAGGTTCTCCTGGATTTGGATGGACTTCTCGGGAGTGAAGCGGTGCGCCGAACCATCAATGTGACTCTTGAAAGTGACGCCGTCGTCGTCAATTTTGCGGGTACGGGCCAGCGAGAAGACCTGGTAACCGCCCGAATCAGTCAGGATGGGATGAGGCCATTGCATGAACTTGTGCAGGCCACCCAGATCGCATATGAGTTCATCCCCGGGGCGCAGGTATAGGTGGTATGTGTTGGAAAGGATGAGCGAGGCGCCCAATTCATCCAGTTGGGCTGGTGTGAGGGTTTTGACGGTGGCCTGCGTGCCCACCGGTGCAAAAACCGGTGTTTCGATGTCACCGTGAGGGGTATGGAAGACCCCGGTGCGGGCACGGCCCTGGGAGGCGAGGACTTTATATTCAAACATCGGGACGATTATACCCGACTGCGATTGGTGTTATGATTGACTTTTGTTAAACACCTTTACGCTGTCAAAAAAAAATCAGAAGGTACTATGGCTATGACAACTGCATTGATTACCGATAGTACGTGTGATATACCCCAGGCCATGATCGACCAGTACGGAATTACTGTCATTCCACAACTCGTGGTCTGGGGGGATGAACTGTTGCGCGACCGGATTGACCTGACCCCCGAAGACTTCTACGAACGTCTCGAACGGGACCCGGTTTGGCCAACTACAACCCTCCCAAGTCCAGCTGATTTCGAGAAAGTATACCGGGAGGCCATTGCAGGTGGAGCACAGGAAATCGTTATGCTGACGGTCAGCAGCGCCATGAGCGGGACCTTTCAACTTGCCGAACAGGTGGGACAGCAAATGGATATTCCTGTCCATGTGGTGGATTCCAAAGGTCCGACCTTGAGCCTGGGCTGGCAGGTGTTAGCAGCAGCGCGCATGCGTGAGCTGGGAGGCAGCGCGGCCAAAATGATCGATGCTGCAGCCAGGGTGCGCGATAAGCTCGTGCAAATCGTTTGCCTGGATACCCTTGAGTACCTCCATCGTGGCGGACGGATTGGAAGCGCCACCCGTTTCATCGGCAGCCTGCTGGACATCAAGCCTTTGGTGCAGATCAACCACAAGACCGGCTTGGTGGAGTCCTGCGGGCAGGCACGTACGCGCAGGAAATCCATCGAAACATTGGTGAGCCGCTTTTTCGAACAACTTGCCCCGGAGAAACCGAAGCGGGTGGCCGTGCTGCACGGTAATGCCTTGCCCGAAGCCCAGGCGTTGGCCGATCGGATCAAGAAAGATTACAACCCGCTGGAATTGCTTGTTAACATTACCGGGCCGGTGCTGGGTATCCACACAGGTCCGCGGGCGCTGGCATTATGCGGGTACACGGAACAGTGATTATTTATTCACTGTTTCTCCATGGCTAATAAATTATTCGCCACTGCTCAGACCAGCCTTGCGAAGGTTATGTATCCGGCATAACTGTGGATTAAACCAGGCTGGGAATACCAGGGTGGGGCAAAACCTTCGCAAGGGTGAGCAAAATCAATTATTCACTCTATGCGCTGAAATGCTTGATAAAAACACGCCTGCGCTTGTGCTGTCGCTTCTCGTAGTGTTTCCATTGACCCTGGACATCCTGGTTCGTCTCGAGTTCTGGGTTGGATTCCACTTTTGTAATGCCGAGTTTGCTAAATACGCCATGCATTTTGTTCATCAAGATGGCATTGACGCCTTTTCCCTGATATTCCGACCGGACGGCGACCAGGTACAGATCTGCCCGGTCGTTCTTTTTGAGCGCCCTCAGGAGATAAATAAACCCAAACGGGAAAAGATTCCCTTTCGTTTTTTGGAGCGCCAGGGACAATGATGGCATGACGACGCCAAAGGCAACCATGCGGTTATCCTCGTCCATGACCATCGGTACGAAGTCGGGGGTCACGAAACCAAAGTATTGATTGATGTAAGCATCGATCTGTTTTTCGGTTAACGGTACCGTACCGTACAGATGCTTGTATTCATCATCCAGCAATCCGAACAGCTCTTTGGCATATTTCAGCAGTTCTTTCTTGTTACGCAATTCCAATATCTTAAGCTTGTTGCGCCGAAGGGAAATATCCGCGATGCGGGCGATGGTTTCGTTGGGTTCGGGCGGAACCGTAAACTCATATTCCATCCAGTCGGTATCTTTGACATACCCCAGTTTTTCCATGTGTTTTGGGTAATAAGGATGGTTATAGATGGTGGCAAGCGTGGAAAGCTCATCGAAGCCATCCACGAGCATTCCCTCCCGGTCCAGATCGGTGAAGCCGAGCGGACCATGCACGGCGGTCATGCCAGTCTCCTTTGCCCAAGATTCAACCGACTTCATCAGGGCCTCGGACACGGTCGGATCGTCAATGAAATCAATCCAGCCAAAACGCAGGTAGCGTTGTCCCCATTTTTCGATGTGCCGTTTGTTAAGGATGGCGGCTACACGGCCGACAATACGGCCGTCCCGAAAGGCCAGCCAATAGCGCGCCTCGCAGTGCTCGAAAGCGGGATTCTTATCCCGGCGCAAAGTGTTAAGTTCGTCGAACAGGAGCGTAGGAACCCAATTTGGGTTTCCGCGATACAGATCGAAGGGAAAATGGATGAATGATTTTAACTCTTTCAGCGTGGTTACTTCTTTGATTTGTAAATCCATAGAGTTATCCTTTCCTAGTTTTTGGCACTTTTTACCTGCGGCGGTTTCGACCCCAACCCTGCTTTTTAGGCTTTGCAGCAGGCGCACTTTCGCTGGAAGGCAGGTCGACAGGGGCGTGGAGGGTTTGCTGGTAGTACTCATCCAGAAGCATGGCGATGATGGGCAATTCTTCTTCGCTCTCGGCCAAGCTGCGGGCGAGCGGCGTAAACCGGCGCGAGCGTTCGGTCTGGAGCTTATCCCGCCCACGCAGGCGCGCTTCGAGCAGGGCGGTGGTTCGTTCGGTCACTACAACGGCCACATCCGCGTCGGAGGGGATGGGCCGTTCTTCGAAGGGGATGCTGAAGGTTCTGGCAATCTTGTCGAGCGTGTACTTTTCCAGCCGGTTGACCAGGGAGATGGCTACACCGCTGGCTCCGAGACGCCCGGTCCGCCCGGCGCGGTGGATGTAGGCTTCCAGCTCGTCAGGCGGCTCGTACTGGATGACATGCGACAGGGCGGGGATATCCAACCCGCGGGCAGCCACATCGGTGGCGACCAGAAAGCGCAGGGTCCCGTTGCGGACACGGTCAAGTACCCGCTCGCGATCCGATTGGGAGAGATCGGCGCTCAACTCGTCGGCGTCGTAGCCGAAACGCTGCAAGACCACCGAAACGTAATGAACCCGGGCCTTGGTATTGCAGAAGATGATGGCGGAAGTGGGGTTTTCGATCTCGATCAGGCGCACCAAACTGCGGTCCTTGTCCATGCCGGGCACGATGTAAAAGACATGCTCGGTCTCGGTGACATGGATATGGTCGGTGCTCAGGCTGAGAAATTCCCCATCGCGGATGAACTCCTGCGCCGTGCGCAGAACCGAATCCGGGAAGGTGGCTGAGAACATGCTTGTGTGGATGGGGTGTTTGGGCAGATAGCGCTGAACTTCGCGCATATCGGGATAGAAGCCCATCGAGAGCATGCGGTCAGCCTCATCGTAAACCACCGTTTTCAGGTTTTCGAGCGAGAAGGTACGTTTAAGCAAGTGGTCGAGCACCCGCCCCGGCGTGCCGATGACGATGTGTGCGCCGGTTTTGAGCGCCGAGGTTTGCACGCCGTAGCCCACACCGCCGTAGACAGCAACTGTACGCAGGCCTGTCCCTCCGCAAACTTTTTCCGCTTCCTGCCAGACCTGGCGCGCCAGCTCGCGGGTGGGGACTAGGATGAGGGCTTGGCAAACCGGGCGGGCTGGGTCGAGGCGTGTCAGCATGGGCAGCAAGAACACGCCGGTCTTGCCGCTGCCGGTGCGGGCCTGGAGCATCATATTGCGCCCGGCCAGCAGATAAGGGATGGCACGCGCCTGGACCGGCACTAGCGAAGTCCAGCCGAGGCGGGCGGCGGCCTCGCGCAAGGGACCGGGCAGCTGCTCTAGGGTGATCTCAGCCAGCGGGTTGCGCGGCTGGCCGGGGGAAGAGGATATATTATTTTCCATAAACGTAGTATATCAAAAGATACCTTCACAAGAAGGGCATCGGGAGAAGCGGTTTCTCTAAAAACTGACCCGGACAGAGGTAGAGGATAGACTTCACAGCATACCCCCAAGGGTTGGGGTGCAGAGATGATGGAGGCCAGGGGTGGGGGGTAAGTAAAAAAATTGTCAAAACAATGAGGAACAACCCCCCTTTCCAAAGGAAGGACATCGGGATGATCGGTAGCGCCTTCTTTACTTGGGATAATCCATCGCAGTAGCGTTGCAGGCGTTCTGAATTAAAGTCACTTAAAGTGTAAATTACGAGGAACAAATACCCTACTTCCTTCGGGTACTGTACGGGGACCTTCACCCAAAGGGATACCATCGGGTATGATGCCCCCATGTGGGGATGCTATGCTTTGCGATCGGCGTTTACAGATGTCAAGTGTTCTCCTGGGAGGTTTTTTCATAAGCCAGGCTGATGACGGCTGAATGCTTCGCTCTGGATTTGTTCCTGAGAAACTTGACTACTCAGGCCGGCCTTGCGAAGGTCCGATTTCTGGCAAGACTACGCATAAGCCCAAGCTTTTCACACGAAAGGAATGCCAGGGTGCGATATAACCTTCGCAAGGGTGAGCGCTGGATCGGCCAGGTATGCTGGGAAATTAAAATATTTGTTAAAACGAAGAGGAACGAATGACTGAATCAGTGGTGGATTTCTTCGAAATATTCAGTTGAAAAGGTGCAAAAAAGCGGCAGGAAAATCACCAATACCCTTGCCAAGAATATTATAGAACATATGTGCTATTAAGTCAAGATAAAGAATAGGAAGTGGAATTAGGGAGCAGATAACCAGGATCAAGTAATGGGTGATGGGGTGAGAGATGAAGATATCGGCGCTTCATTAAAAATATCGCTATAAGTAAACCGTGCGAAGGTCCGTCAGATTGGTTGACTTAAATCTTCTTTGGTCATAAACTTCACAAACGGTCATAGCAATCCTGCATGGAGGGATCGCCATGGCCTTCGGAAGTATCTCCCGGCTCTTTCGGGATTCGCACTGACATTTGGTTTGGATTGATCCTGCTGACCGCAGGGCGTAATCATTATTTTGTGCAAAGGAGCGTATCAATGAGTGTCATCGAAGTTTCCAATCTGACCAAGTATTACGGTAAAGCACGG
>Ga0209777_10009124_pt1 | contig 10719 bp, 11 predicted proteins | sample FrelakmetHBP12HB_FD_187147 | JGI IMG/M metagenome (GOLD analysis project Ga0209777, IMG submission 187147) | Freshwater lake sediment microbial communities from the University of Notre Dame, USA, for methane emissions studies -HBP12 HB (SPAdes)... | ecosystem: Environmental > Aquatic >... | reverse complement strand
GGCGAGGTGGTCATTGCCGACAACGGTCAGGGCCAGTACGGCTCGACTGGCCGTGGAGGCAGCCTGAGTTATGCTCTAAACAACGCAAAAGACAAAGCCCAATCCATGCAGGTGGTGGCTGACTCCTTCCCTGATCAAAAGGTATCGACCTATCTCTGGGATACGATCACCAATAAGAAGGTCGGTGAATATGCGAAGGGTGATATGGCCGACGGCTACATCCTATCCGGTCCGCCTGATGAACGGACTAAAATAGCCGTCACCTACCCCAAGTTCCAGACCAAATACGGTACTTACATCAGTTTTAAGCTGGGCGTCTGGGATGCCGCCAATGGGAGCTACAACTCCCAGCGGCTCAAGGTGTTAAACGTTCCCGTACTCAAAACACACGCAATCTACGGTGTAACGGCCTGCGTCAAGCACTACATGGGAGTGGGCTCCGATATGCAGAGCCGGGAGGCAGGCGGCAGGTCTCATAATTCCGTGGGCTCCGGGGGCATGGGAACAGAGATGGCCCAGACACGATTTCCCGACCTGAACATCCTGGATGCCATCTGGATTAACGCCCACCCCGGAAGTGGGCCCAGCACCTCGTATGAGCAAGCCAGCCATACGGGCATAATCGCGGCCAGTGTCGATCCCGCGGCCCTGGACTATTGGGCTGCTAAAAATATCCTCATGCCGGCTGCCCGGGATCTGGGCCATGATGATCTGCAGTCCCTGGATCCGGACAACACCTCGCCCGGCTCCTTCGGTGAATGGCTGAGGCTTTCCTTGGCCGAGATACAAAAAGCAGGGCACAGGGCCACGGTGAGTGAAGAGAGCATGAATGTCTATTTCATATAAAATAGATTAAGGCAAGATTGCAAAAGCCCTTGCAGGGAACCCAGATCCACCCTCGGGTTTTGGAAAGGCAACCACGATCAAAGCTCCATATTCAGGCACCTTGTCTAGATTAGCGAGCAGTTCTATCTGGAAATGGTCTCGTCCCAGGATATAGGACTCCAGCGTGTAGTTATCTTTAGTCGTCTGGAGTCCAGGATCTGTATCGGTAGTCTCATGACCAGATGCCGTGATCTTCCTATCCTCATAGAGGTAGCGCAGCACCTCCATGCTCCAGCCCGGATAATGGAATGTCCCATTGCGGTCTCTATTCAGCATGGCAGTCTGGTTGGGCCAGCGTTTGGACCAGTCCGTCCGAAGAGCCACGAAGCATCCTTCCGGTATCTTGCCATATCTGGATTCCCATGCATTCACGTCATCCATATTGATGGTATAATCCGGATTTGCCGACACCTTCTGATGTATATCCAGCACTACTAAGGGCAGCACCATCTCCTTGACGTCTATCTGATCAACTGTGCGTTTCCCTTGATGGAAATGTATAGGAGCGTCAACATGGGTGCCCCATTGTCCTACAAGGATGAACTTCTGGGCCAAAAAGCCTGAGGTGCTGAAGTTAAAGACCGTCTCTACATCCTCATTGGGAAAGTCCTCCCAATGTGGTATTCCCGGTCTGAAGCTATGGGTCAAGTCTACATAATCCTTTGATTTTAGTATATCAAAAACCAGCCAGAGAGATGGATTTTCGAGAGAAGAATTGTTTTCTAAATTGTCTGCCACTTGGTAAGCACTAGGGTCGGACGGTGCATTCAAACCCGCAGACAAGGGCAGCAGCAATAATACGATAAGAAGAATCGACCGGATGCATGCAATCAAAATGCGCTTAAACGATTTTCTCATAACCTTATGACCCATCCCCGTGCCTCACCGATTTAATTCTTCGCTCTTGGTTTATATGGATTTTCCAGTCATTGGCTTTCGGAAACGATCTCGAAGCCCTCCCTTTGCCAGCCCGCTATCCCGCCGGCCAGATCATAAAGCTCCAGAAATCCCAACGATTTCATGAGCGCTGCCGCTCGCCCCGATCTAACGCCGGTGCGACAGTAGACCAGATAAGCATTGCCGCGATCAAGCACGGCCAGCTCATCGGCAAACGAGGTGGATCTGAAGTCCAGATTAATTGAGCCGTTCAGGTGGCCGGAGCTGTATTCCTGCAAAGTTCTCACATCCAGGATCCCCAGGCATCTCCCATCTGAAGAAGTATCCCCGCATTGCGGACCGGAGAGCCGCTCGATAAGATCCCGGCATTCCGCTGGACATAGCTGTTTGACGATGCATTCTTCTGCATCGGCAGGATGCTCCGCATTTGTAGGGGAAGTCTGCTCCAATTTTTCAGACATATCCTACACCCGCCAGATCTCCCTGGGGAGAAGGGTCAGCCTCTCCGGCCCATTGGGTCCGACGAGGAAGGTATCCTCAATTCCCACCACGCCTTCTCCTGGATAGATCATCTTCGGCTCTACGGCAATGGTCATGTTCTCCACAATCTCGTGGTCCACGGGACCGATTACCGGATACTCATCTATCTGCAGACCCACCCCGTGTCCCACAAATCCGGCTTTGCTCCCATGGGGCCCTCCCAGGAAATCCTGATAGCCCATTCTCGTCCCTTCCGTTTCAGAGAGGCTCCATATCTCGCGGCTCTTCTTGCCGGGATGAAGCTCGCTGGCAATGACTTCTTCGATTCGCAGGGCGGCCTGGTGCGCCTCCTCCAATTTTGACGGCAGCTTTCCTAAGGAGAATATGCGCGTCTCATCGGCGATGTAGCCGTTGTAGCATCCGGCATAGTCCACCAGCACAGGCTCATTGCGCTTGATCCTGGCAAATCCCGGCCCCTGGGCAAAAAAAAGGGACATGCCCTTTCCGCCCGTGGGAGAGGATACGCTGCTAGGCATTGCGGCACCTGCGCCGGCCATGAGGTGGCCCATGGGAAGAGCCTGGTTAAACCGTCTAAATGCCACCTTGCCCTGATGGCCCTGGAGTCTCATGGTGCTTTCTACCTCAACGGCCAGATCAATCTCGCGCATGCCCTCTTTAAGGTGGTCCGCAACAGAGGCGATTCCCTTATCCAAAATGCGGGCCGCCTCGCGAATGAGCCGAATCTCAAAATCAGACTTCACAGATCGAATGTGCTTGATATTCTCAGAGATATCGGAAAAATGGACTTCCTCGCCCAAAGCCTTTGCCAACCGGGCATAATTATTGTAAGGGAGCACATCCGTTTCCAGGCCGATTCTCGCGCTGGAAGGTAGATCCAGATCTGTTTTGAGAGATTTAAGGCTCTTTTGCGGCTGCACAGGGAGAGGCGATTCCTGCCTGGCCCTCTCCAGGCTTTTTTTGATCATGAGGGTTGGTAGACCGACCCGGGGAATGTAGATCAGACCTTCTTGGGCTGTGCCCGAGAAATAGCCCAGGTCCGTGGATTCAAACAATATGGCACCGTCCAGTTCGCCCATCCGGTCTTGCAGCCTCTTTATCCTGGCATCGATCTCCGAACGCGGATGCAAAACATACTCCATTTAATCCACCCTATTCATCCTATCCAATCCATTTTCATATTTAGTTCCAATCTCCTCTTCCAGGTCAAGAAGGTATCTTTTTAAAACCGCCGTCCTGGCAGAGGCAAACTTTTTTCCGCTCTTTGTATGCATGCCCGATTCCAGTTTGAGCAGCTTTTTGTAGAAATGATCCAGATTCCATTTCGTGTCATCAGGCTCTCTGGCCCGACAGAAGGGATCGTCGGGATGGCAAAGCTCTCTTCCCAGTGCTCCTCCCGTGATAAATACCCTGGCAATTCCGATGGCTCCAATGGCATCCAGCCGGTCGGCATCCTGAAGTATCCTGGCCTCCAGAGTAACCGGAACAATTTTTCCGGAAAAGCGGTGCACATCGATTGCATAGAGCACTTTCTCTCTTGCTTGCTCTTCCAGCCCGATCGACTCCAGGAAAGCCTCCACTGCCCTTTTGCCCTGGCTCTCCGACTCGCCCTGCTTTGAGGTGTGCTTTTTTTCCGATCCCACATCATGCAAGAGCGCCGCTAGCAACAGCACCTGCATATCCGCGCCCTCCTCCTGGCCAATGATCCTGGCATTTTTGTAAACTCGAGAGATGTGCGAGAAATCATGGGCGGGATCGGCACCCCGATACATGGACATGATATCGTTAATCCAGGGTTCGGGAACAAATTCGTGAGAGGCCATCAAGATGGTTTTGCTCCCTTGGAATAAATAATCTGTTTATGCTTGATTTCCTACCAAACTTTTTATAATATCCGGTACAAATTAACAGCAATTAATTCTCAGTGTCAAAGAGGTGTTCTTTGCATGTTACACAAGGATAAAAAATCGATAAGTACAAAGGCTTCGTCCTTCTGGACCACTAAAGCGTTTGCGGCAATGATGTTGCTTATCATGCTGGCATTGCCCGCTGCTGCACACCCACCGGCCCAGGTGAGTCTTGCCTATGACAGCCAGAATCAGAGCTTAAATGTAACAACGACCCATATCGTATCAAATCCCTCCAGCCATTATGTCTTCAAGATTGACGTCCTGAAAAATGGCGTGCAAGTCTTAACCAAAGAATACACGAGCCAGCCCACGTCGTCCACATTTAGTTATAACTATTCCCTAAATGCCAGCAAGGGCGACGTTCTCAAAGCTACTGCCTACTGCATCATTGCCGGTAGTAAGTCCGCTGAGATCACAGTTGAGGATGCAAAGCTGGTAGTGCAGCAGGCTGGAGTCAAAAATACAACCAACGGCAATACATCGCTCCCTTTAGAACTGATCAAGCTACCACCAGGCTTTAAGATCGAGATCTATGCCGAGAATCTGACTTACGCCAGATCAATGACCTTGAGCCCCGAGGGAACGCTCTATGTGGGCACGCGCCGCCCATTTGAGACCCTTGACTCTCCCAATGGCTCTGCTCTTTATGCCATTGTGGATAAGAATAATATCAACCATGCTGAGGCAAGCGAGATCTATGTCATTGCAGAGGGTCTGAACAATCCCAATGGCGTGGCCTTTAAGGATGGATCTCTTTACGTGGCGGAGATCAACCGCATCATCAGATTCGATGATATCGAGGCCCAGTTGGCCAGCCCGAAAGAGCCGGTCACAATCAAAGAGCTGCCCGAGTACCTTATGCACGGCTGGCGGTACATCGGCTTTGGGCCGGATGGAAAGCTCTACCTGGCCATGGGAGCAAACTGCAACGTCTGCCAACATGATGATGAGCTGAATGCCACCATTGTGCGCATGAACCCGGATGGCAGCGATATGGAGATCTTTGCCAAGGGCGTTAGAAACTCGGTGGGCTTTGACTGGGACCCAGCAACCGGAGAGCTATGGTTTACCGACAACGGCAGAGACCTGCTGGGCAATGACGTGCCATCGGACGAACTGAACCATGCTCCGGTGCAGGGCCTGAACTTCGGCTTCCCCACCTGCCACTCGGGCAGCATTCCTGACCCGGATCTGGGCTCAGATAAGAATTACACCTGCAACACAATGGTTCCGCCAGCCTGGATGATGGGGCCGCATGTTGCGCCTTTGGGAATGAGATTTTACACAGGCACACAGTTCCCGGAGGAGTATCGGGGCCAGATATTCATCGCCGAGCATGGCTCCTGGAACAGGGACGCACCCATCGGCTACCGTTTGGCGCTGGTTCGTCTGCAGAACAATACTGCTGTCGGCCATGAGGTATTCGCAGAAGGCTGGCTGCAAAATGGAACTGCCTGGGGAAGACCCGTTGATATGCAGACTCTAAAAGACGGATCAATGCTGGTATCCGACGATCTGAACAGTGTCATCTACCGGATCAGCTACAGCCCGTCTTGAAGATAAGATCCGGCACCAGGGAGGATCTCATCTTCTTTTTCTATTTTTCCTGTTGTGATGCCATATTTGGCTGACATTTTTGGTCGTCGCTTAACTTGACTACTTCACATTGAGTTACTATTATCTTCTTTTTCATCAACAATAGCTGGAGGCCTTCTGCCCGAGGTTCGCCAGCCGGGATAGGAAAGAGCCCATCCCTATTCTACGGAAACAGGCCTCACCCCCCAAATCCTCTGCCTTCCTGGCACTCCTGCGCTCCAGAACCAGGAGGACCAGGCAGCCCACAATGCAGAGCAGCCCGGCCAACATGAAGGTTGTGGAAAAGCCCATCTGGCTGGCCACTGCTGCGCCTGCCGCGCCCGTGGCCGCGGTCCCCATGCCTGTAGAAGTGTGGTAAATGGACCACTGGAAGCTTTCCCTGCCTCGGTCCAGATTCACGGACCACAGGCCAAGCCAGGTGGGATAGGCCAGGCCGCTGCCCAATCCATAAACCACCTCTGCCAGGTAAATCTGATAGATGCTGTTTGCCGAGAGGTAGATTATGGGAACGCTGGCCATGAGCAGCGTTCCCAAGATCAGCCACCTCTCTTTTCCGGCATGACTGTCCACATAATGCCCAAAGGGCAGTTGCACCAACGACTTGGTGAGCATGAAGAGAGCGCTCGCCATGCCTGCAGTTATCATCGTCCCTCCGGCCACACCGCCATCGTTAATGTAAATGGCCAATATGGGCTGGATCAGCCCAAATCCCGTCAGAACGAATATGTCCGAGAGCAGGAGCAGTTTCATTGTGCGATTCATCATAGCGAGTCACCTCCCAATTTCATAATATTTTTTTTATAATACTGTTTGACGAAAATATCAATAACACGAATTCGCATATTGAAAAGATTGTCAAAGGCCAAAGCTAGAAAAATGTCCGTTCTAAACCAGATTTTAGAGTGATGCAGTAGACAGTAATGCTTAGCTTCATCAACTAGTTGTTGGGTTGAAAGACTATATAAACCTATCTGTAGCGAGACTATGCTAATGAGTACCATGCGATGCTTCTGACAGCCGACCCCGAAAAATAAGGAAGCTAAAGCCTATGACGTAAAGAAAACCGAAAAGCACCGTAACAACTGGGCACGGATAAGACATAAATATGAATCCCATGCAATAGAAAATTGTGTACAAACAGATAGAACAGGCTCTGGAGAAGATCGACTCTTCCAGCAAGCCGAAACAAGAAAAGATCAAAGCCATCTTAAAAAGATATGCGATGAACGAGATTTGCCTTGACGAGGCTTACTACGATCTCTTAGAAGATGGGCTGATCCCCATGCCCCAAAGGTGCGGCATGTCCGCCAAGCTTCCCGTCACAGAAGAGGACGAGAAAAGGCTCAAAGAGAAGATTAAAACCGCGCTTCCGGATTAAGCCGAACGCTGCATTTTCCTGGCAGGCAAGCAAGCAAGGTGAAAAAGAGGCTGATGATTTGTGATTGAAAAAAGTGACGCCATGATGCAGCAGGAAAAGTTGACAGAAGAGATTCTGAAGCATAAACCTAAACATGCCAGATAAGGTGGCCCCATACAACCCTGGCATGGTCTCGCCTTTCTGGCCTTTTCTATTCGTACTGATGGTAGTAGTAGGTTACCTAATTCATGGATAAAGTGATATAGTCAGCACGTGCAACCATTTTGCATGAGCATTGCTGACCGCATCAGCTCCATCGAGCTGAGAGATCTGCTTTTATCGCTGGTAGCTCTGGTTGTTGCCTTTTGTGTGCTGATGAACGGGAAGAGAATTCCCGGTTTGGAGACGATCCTCATCATCACGGTGGGCGTAGGCACCGGCTTTTTGCTGCACGAGATGGCACATAAGTTCGTAGCACTGCACTTTGGTTACTTTGCTGAATACAGGGCCAACTGGATGGGGCTTATTATCGCCGTGGCCGCGTCCTTCGCAGGATTCATCTTTGCCGCACCGGGAGCAGTTATGATTAGCAAGCCCACTGCTACGCAGGAATTCTATATGCAGGATTCCTTCGGCCAGGAGGAGCTGAGGCAAGAGATAAAAAAGGAGACTCTCTGGATATCCCTGGCCGGGCCCATGACCAACATCGTCTTAACTGCATTCTTCTTTCTCGCACTATTGCTCGCGCCATCGAGCAGCACAGCCGCTATGGCGGCTAACTTCGCCTTATTTATCAACCTCACCTTAGCGGCCTTCAACTTGCTTCCCTTCGGCCCCCTGGACGGCAAGAAGATCTTTGACAGCAACCGCACCGTGTGGCTGCTGGTGGGCTTGCCTACAATTCTGCTGGCGTTGCCGGTCTACTTTGGCATGATATGATTCTTGAGGAGCAACTATATTTATTTCCTGAACAGCAAAGGAATGCAAGGGATGTGAAAGACAGATGTCTAAAGAAGAAACCATGGAAGAGATAGCAGAGACGCTTGCCTCCATCAACGACAGCCTGGAAGGAATCAATGCAGAGCTTGAGGATATCTGCATGTCGAGCAAGATGCTGATATTTTTCAAGATGATTGAACTCCGGCCAGAGATGAAGGAGAAGCTTGGGCCTTTGATCGATGACCTGGCTGAGTCTATGGATTTGGGCATGGGTGAAGAACCAGAAAAGGAATGAATGCCAAAGGCGGACCTTTCAGGAAAGGCCGCCTTTTATAAAAATTTTTAAAATCTAAGAGCAGCTAATTATCAAACACCGCACCCTCCGCCGCAGCCTCCTCCGCCCGCCGTCGAGGTTGTGCTGCCCCTCGACCCGGAGATGGGATACATGATGTTCGTGTATCCGGCCAGGTTGTTATTTGTCCTATCTCTGGCATAACCGGATAGATCAAGAATCTTTTTGCCGGAAAACTGAGACGTTCCGGCGCCTGGCACCACAATTGATGGACTGACCAGAGAAGAATTTTCCATTGAGGTACCATTAATCGAGCTGTTATTCAATGAAGAGTTGTTTGTTGGTACCTGAATGGCCTGAGAGCCGCCCAGGGCCTGTACGGCTTTTCCGCTGGAGGCAGAAGATGCCGCCAAATTCAGATCACCCATATACACCATCGCTCCGCCCGGTGACCACTGGGCAGAGGCATTAAAGGCCAGGGCAATGAACATGACACCCAGAGCCAAGGCCGCATATTTTGCATTTGCAGATAACATAAGTATCGATTCCCATAGATAAAATATATTTTGATTCTAAAGATGACCTTAAAAAATAAGGGTTATGTGCCCGCAGGGAGCACATAATCTACGGCTTTACTTCTTGGGTGGCCAGAAATCCTTCATCCAGCCGATGATGCGTCCGGAGTCTTCTGGGCCGACCATGATCTTGGTCTTCCCCTGGAAGAGGTCCTCCAGCTCGCCGGAGAACTTGGCAGCCATTCCGGGCAGAACCATTGCAGGATACTTCTGGTCCTCCCACTTGAAGGCAGCCTCATTGAAGGAATCCAGGATCTTGGTCGGGCTCAACTGGCCGCCGGCCACAGACGCCTGCACGCCGATTCCGTCGGTATTGATGGCAATGATGTAGGCATCGATACCATTGGAGGCGATATCCGACTCTACTGTGTAGTAGGTCAGGGCAAAGTTCGTGGTCAAGAAGACCGGGGACTCAGGCCCTGGCTTGCCAACCTTGTAGATGCCGGGCTTGACCTGCACGGGCGTCCTCGGATCGGTGTAGATGTTGAAGCGCAGATGCATATCCGGCATCATGCTGTGAGCCTCAAGCGAGTGCTTGATCATAATGGCTCCGCCGCGGATGACGAATGCAGCGGTGAGCACAGACTCCCAGTACGATGCGCGTACCGGATCATCCGTGGTCAGCCAGGCGTTGATGGGCAGCACCATGACTGGATAGGATATATCCCTCTGAGCCTCTTCCACAGCCGCTCTGCGCAGATTGATGAAGTTGAGCAGGGTCTGCTGCAGCAATTTACCGTTGGGTGCCGTTCCTGGGTCTAAGATGAGATCGGTGAGGCCCATGCCGGCAAAGGTGACGGCCATGGACTTCAGGCCATCCAGATCGAAGGGCACGCTGAGGGTCACTGGCACCTTATAGTCAAAGGCGAGCTGTGCGACCTCCTTCCAGTTGTCCTTGTTGGCGGCGTAGATGAGGGGATTGACCTTGGCGGCGACCTCAAGTCCAGCCTTAAGAACGGCGGGATTAAAGGAGCAGAGGATGAGCGGGAAGTCCGAATTGGCCATGACCGTCTTGACACAGGCTGCGAACTTAGCCGGGTCATCACTTACGGAACGTACCGCAATCATCTCTACGTTTTGCCACTTGCCGATGTAGAACTTGCGCCAGGTAGAGATCTTCTTGACGCGCTCTACTAGCTTTGCCTCATCCATGTTGTCGGCTACATCGTAGGCAAATGGCGGCTTGTTGAAGAAGGTCATCTGGTGGCGGTACATGATGTCCTCGCCGCCAACCTTGACCTGCTTTTCTCCGACGCCAATGTGTATCATCTTAAGCTCAGGAGCGACGATGCTCCTTAGAGTCTCAAGCTTCTTGGCGTACTTCTTCTCATCTACCAGTGGAGTGCACTCCTCTACCTTCCTGGTCCTGGAGATCAGGCCAGCGGCATAGGCCATGCAGGTCTCCTCTCCGCACTTCTTACAGTTGGTCTGTGGAAGCTGCTTGTAAAGGTTAAGCGGGCTAGTTTCCTTCATTGTCTCTCACACCCCCATCTTGAGCCAGGCGGCAGTATCGGGCGTCTTAGCCTCAATTCTTCCCATCAGGGACTGAGTGATCTCATGCACATAGGCAACAGCCGTTGGGTGCATCATCATGAAGATGTCCACACCGGCCATGGCCAGAGAATATCCTGTCAAAATCTCCCAGATTGGGCCTCTAAGCATGCGGTCTCCCCAGTCGGAGTCGTCCTTGTTGGGTGAGCGGACCATCCAGGACTCTCTGACACCCCAGGCGTTGGTGGTGCCGGAGGACATGGGGAAAGTCAGCTCTTC
>Ga0209777_10009123_pt1 | contig 10720 bp, 10 predicted proteins | sample FrelakmetHBP12HB_FD_187147 | JGI IMG/M metagenome (GOLD analysis project Ga0209777, IMG submission 187147) | Freshwater lake sediment microbial communities from the University of Notre Dame, USA, for methane emissions studies -HBP12 HB (SPAdes)... | ecosystem: Environmental > Aquatic >... | reverse complement strand
CTTCCGATCTCTCCCCTTTTACAAGCAACCCCATGTTCTGGGTGCCGAGACCGTCAACATCCTTTGACGGCAATATCCAATTGATCACATTTTCTTCAACTATATGGTCTGGCATCGGGAGCTGCACAAGTATCCCATGGACGCTATTATCCTTGTTTAGCTTTTCGACAAGTTTGATAATGTCTGATTCTTTGGTGTTCGCCGGTAATTTGTGCGCCTCAGATATTATCCCAACCTCCGCGCAGGCCTTTTCCTTGTTTGAGACATATATGTGAGATGCTGGGTCGTCCCCCACAAGCACCACAACGAGCTTGGGGTTGACGCCCTTTGCCTTAAGCGCAGAAACCTCGCTTTTCAAGGATTCTCTTATCTCTTTTGCTCTTGCCTTGCCATCAATTATCTTCGACATTGGTTATCCACACCTCTTATCCACAAGTGCATAATGTTTCACGCCTGTCCGCCGAAGCCATAGAATGTTTCACGTGAAACATTGGCGAAGGCGGATGAAACATTGCTACTTCCCAACACAAAACTCCTCAAATATCCTGTCTAAGATCTCATCACTGACCACTTCTCCGGTTACTTCCCCCAGCGCTGCGATCGCCCCCTTCAGGTCAATGGATACGAAGTCTGCCTGCATCCCTTTTTCTGCCGAGCCCAGCGACCTTTCGATGCATTCTTTTGCCCTGATCAGTGCTTCCTTCTGCCTTAAGTTTACCATTACTTCGGGGTTCTCTGCCACTACTTTATTCTCTAAGATAGTATCGATTATCACACTCTCGAGCTTCCCCATTCCCCCGCCGTTCAAAGCCGAAACCTCGACACCCTCAATGCCGCCAGACTTTGTTGAAATGTCTTTTAGTTTGAGCTTGTGCTGCAGGTCCGCCTTGTTAAGCACTATTATCCTCCTGCTGTTCTTGGTCCTAGTTAATAGGTCCGAGTCTTCTTTGGTCAACGGCTTGGATATGTCTATGATCAATAGAACAATGTCCGCCAGCTCTATCGCCTTAAGGGCTCTGTCAATGCCCAGCCTTTCGGTTATGCTCTCCGAATGCCTTATCCCTGCGGTATCAAGTACTCTAGCGGGGATCCCTTTGAGATTAAGGGTTTCTTCGATAATGTCCCTCGTGGTCCCAGGTTCATCTGTAACTATGGCCCTTTCCTCCCTCACAAGTGCATTCAATAGGCTTGATTTGCCTACATTCGGCTTCCCGACGATAGCTATCGATATCCCCTCCCTGTATATCTTCCCCATGTGGGCGGTTTCGATAAGTGTGTTTACGGTTTTCAGCGCCGACTCCAGTGTCTTCTTTTCCTTTTTGGTGTCAATTTCCGGGATCTCATCAGGGAAGTCTATTGAGGCCTCTATCTCGGCAATAAGGCCTATTAGGTCGTCCCTGGTTGCCTTAATTTTTGATGAAAGCGAACCTTTCAGTTGGGAGGCAGCCAGTAGCGAGCCCTCTTTAGTTTTGGCCCTAATAAGGTCTATTACGGCTTCTGCTTGGGCAAGGTCAATCTTCCCGTTCAAGAACGCCCTTTTTGTGAACTCCCCACGCCTGGCAAGCCTTGCTCCGGCTTTTATAGTCAAATCCAAGACATTCTTAAGCACAGCCCCTCCCCCATGGCAGCTTATCTCAACAACATCCTCCCCCGTATAGCTCTTGGGAGAAGCCATATAAGAAACAACTACCTGGTCTACCTCTTTAGAGTTATCCACAACCCAGCCGTTATGTACCTTATGGCTTATTATACCTTCTTTTGAGGATGGTTTGAATATGGCTTTGATGACCTTGAGAGAATCCGGACCGCTTATCCTGACAACTCCTATGCCCCCTTCTCCCCCTAGAGGTGTGGCAATGGCGGCAATAGTATCAGAAAGCATAGGCTTCACCTTAGTCTATGCAGTAGGTTCAGAGCCCTTCGGCGCTATGATTGTTTGCCTTCCGGAACCCTCCCCCCTGCTGTATGAGGTCAATCCCGGGAAGCTTTCCTGTATATACATGTGGACGATCCTTCTATCGGCTGCCGACATCGGAGGCATGGCCTTTTCCTTCCCAGTCTTTTCAACGTCCCTGGCAACGACTTCAGCATCCTGGGTAACCATTTTTTGCCTCTTTTCCCTGTAACCCTCGGCGTCTACAAGGACCCTAACTCTTTTTGCATGCTTCTTGCTCAGTATTAGCGAGGCAAGGTATTGCAGGGAATCGATCGATGATCCTGCCCTCCCGATTATCCTTCCCATGTCCTCCCCTTTAATATCAAGGTTAACGGTGTCCCCTTCCTCCGTTTTAATAGATACCAGTGTCATAAATCCCATCTTGTCCAGGATCTCCTGTACAACCGTCCTTGCCTCCTCCCCCATCGGCAACCTAGGAGATACCTCCACTTCCGCTTCTTTCCCGCCAAATACCCCCAAAACCCCGCCCTCCGCTTCGCTTAATACCTTTACATCAACTTCATCCCTTGTCTTGCCCAACACCTGTAAGGCCATTGTGATGGCTTCCTCTACCGTCTTTCCCTTCATTTTAACGCTTCCTGTCATATTTAATCCCCCCTATTTTCTTAGAATATACAACTGCTGAGCCACTGTCAGCAGATTTTGGACTACCCAGTAAAGCTGTACTCCTGACGGGAACGAAACGCTTATGAAGGCAATGAATGCCGGCATGAAATAAAGCATGCTCTTCTGTTGTTTTGCTGCCCCAGGCATAGTCGAAGAAGACCAGTAAGTTGAAAGCCCTATCAGGAAGACTAGTATATAGGTCGAATCGGGCTTTGACAGGTTGGCTAGCCACAATATCTGAGCTTTTGAGCCCGCTTCGGCCAGTATAAGTTTGAATTCCTTGCTTGTAAGGGCAAAAAACAAAGCTAAAAAGACGGGTATTTGAAGCAGCATAGGCAGACATCCGCCCAGGGGGTTTACCCCCTCGGTCTTATATAGCTCCATCGTTTCCTTCTGAAGTTTGTCTGGTTGTTCCTTAAGTTTCTTTTGGAGGGCTTCCAGCTTCGGCTGGAGCTTCTGCATGGCCTCCATCTGCTTTGTGGACTGCAGGGTAAGAGGGTAAAGGGCTATTTTTGCGGCAACCGTAAGAAAAATGATCGCTAGCCCCCAATTCCCACTTAAGGCGAAGAAAAACTTGAGCGCTTCAAGCATCCATAATGATAAAGTGTGTATTATGTTCATAAGTGTTTCACGCCCGCCTTGCCTCGCTCATTTCATAAATGTTTCACGTGAAACATCCTGCGGCGAGGCAGGTGAACAATCCTCTACCTTACCGGATCGTATCCTCCTTTAAAGAACTGGTTGCACCTTAAAACCCTCAATAGCGCCATCCCAAGGCCCTTCAGCGGGCCGTATTTCTCGATCGCAGCCATCGAGTAATCCGAACAGCTTGGGTGGTGCCTGCAGGAGCTTTTTAGTAGGGGAGAGGCAAGCTTTTTATATGCTGATATGAGAAATAATATAGATCTTTTTACCAAAAACCCACCTTCAAGTCCTGCTTAAGCCGCTTCCTGTCTATAATATTCCTGCTGTGTGTGTAATAGTGCTTAAGTCTGTCAATATCTCTGATGTCTTTGCTTCCCTGGCCGGCCCCTTCGGTATTATCACTATCTCTGGATTCTCTTTGAATTTGCCAGCGACCGACCTGAACGCCTCCCGAATCTTCCTTTTTACCCTGTTCCGCTCTACTGCTCCGCCGAACTTGCTGTTCACTATTATGCCCAGCTTAAGCGTCCCGGAGCCCTTTTCCACGATCAAGGCCAAAAACTCTCCGTTATATCTTTTTCCCTTTTCAAAAACCCTGTTGAACTCGATCTTGTTCTTTATACTTTCGGGCCGCATTTACGGCACCAATCGTTTTCTTCCCTTGCGTATTCTTCTTTGCAAAGTTCTTTTAAGTCTGGACCTGTATCCGTGGCCTCTTTTCTTTCTTGTGTTGCTGGGCTGGAAAGTTCTTTTTGTCATTGGTCCTTCCTCCGATCAAAATGATTTACGGATTATATTGCATCTAATAAAATTTGTCAACAAAGCAACAGGGAGGTACAAAATAAGAGATGTAAGACGCGAGGGTAGGGGACTTTCGCGTCTCAAATTCATGTTGCATTTATCCACAGGCTTTGATAGAATTGCTTTTGACAATGCAACTTGATCCAGTGTCCCTCATGATTTATTTGAGCGTGCACTTTAAATACTTATCCACAAGAGAATGGTTCCTGTGGACAACTTTGAGTTGACTTGTTTTTTCTTGTAATATCAATAAATATTTGGTGTTTTTGGCTTTTGTTTGGTAGTTAGCTGTGTATAAGTTGTGGAAAGGATACTTTCTGGTTTTATGGATCTAAACACATTATGGAATGACCTTCTGATGTCTGTTGAGAAAAGCGTGAGCAAGCCTATTTACGGAGCGCTTCTTTCCTCGGCCAAACCCCTATCTTTTGTTAATGGCAAGGTCACGGTTGCCGTTCCAAACGAAGTTTTAAGGGACTGGCTATCTGAAAGCGCGTCAAGATCTATACAGGCAATATTAAACAAGAGCGGAGTTTCGGATGTGGCCTTTGTTGTCGGCCCCAAGGAACTGTTTGTTACTCCACCCCTTGAGAATTCCGGATATCAGATCACCCTTCCTCCCGTCCCACCAATTAATGCAGGGAATATATATCTCAATCCGAAATATACATTCGATACTTTCGTCGTCGGCCACGGAAATAGGTTCGCGCACGCCGCTTCGCAGGCCGTGGCGGAAGCTCCAGCTAAAGCTTACAATCCCCTTTTCATATACGGCGGCGTCGGTCTCGGAAAGACGCACCTGATGCAGGCGATCGCTCATTATGTCATCAGAAGCAACCGTGCCGCGAAAGTTATGTATGTTACGTCAGAAAAATTCACCAATGACCTCATTAATTCGATCTCAAGCAACACGACGGAGTCCTTTAGGAAAAAGTACAGGTCTGTTGACCTTCTCATGATAGACGACATTCAGTTCCTGGCCGGAAAGGACAGGACGAAAGAGGAGTTCTTCCACACGTTCAACACGCTTCATGAAGCAAGCAAGCAGATAGTTATCTCCAGTGATCGTCCCCCCAAAGAGATCCCGACGCTGGAAGAGAGGTTGTGGTCTCGCTTCGAATGGGGTTTGATCGCCGATATTCAGCCTCCGGACCTTGAAACAAGGATCGCCATCCTTAAAAAGAAGTCCGAGCTCGAAGAGTTGGCCGTTCCGCAGGAAGTCCTTACGCTGATAGCCACAAAAATGGTCTCGAACATAAGGGAACTTGAGGGAGCCCTCATTAAAGTAATCGCTTACGCGTCCCTTACCGGGGAGGAGATCGCCATGTCCATGGCTGAAAGCATTTTAAAGGACATTATGTCTCCCGCAAAGGATCGGTCTCATGTTGACATTGACCTTATAAAGAAAGTTACGGCAGAATACTATAGCATAAAAATTGACGATATGACGGCAAAAACCCGAAAGAGGGAAATCACCACTGCCAGGCAGGTGGCCATGTATCTGGCGCGCACAATGACCAATGCATCCCTCCCGAAGATCGGCGAGGAATTCGGGGGAAGGGACCACACGACCGTTATGCATGCCAATGATAAAATAGCAGAAGAACTAAAGACCAACCCTGAGATCGAAGAGGCCGTTAAGTCTATCTCGGGAAATATTAAAAAGTATATCCCTGGCGGCGGATAAACTATCAATAACTTGTTGAAAACTTATCGTTTTAGCCGAACAGAGTTATCAACAAAGAATTTAACAGACAACTGGGGAATATTTTGGTAGAATTCTGATTGATGTGCAGGGTTTTTAGACCCTTATCAACATATTAGAACCTACTACTACTACTGTATTTATACATATATAATACAGTAACACTAATAGGGTAATATTATTGTGTGTGGAAAAGAAATGGGGGAGTAAAAAATGGAATTTAAATGTGACAAAGAAAGTCTGTACCAGGGAGTCCAAAGCGTTGAAAGGATAGTTTCCACAAGAAGCACGTTGCCTATCATAGGGAACATCTTATTAGAGGCAAGCAAAACAAAATTGAAGATATCAGCAAATAATCTGGAAATAGGCATGGAGGTATTCATAAAGGCCAGCATAGACGAAGAAGGCGCAGTACTTGTCCCAGCAAAGATTTTTTCTGGATTAGTGTCAAAGCTTCCTGATACAGAGATCATCGTTAAGACCATGGAAAAAGGGCTCGTAAGGATCTCATATAAGCAGTCAAATTTCAATATAAACGGCCTATCGCCGGATGAATTTCCCACGCTTCCAAAGGTCAAAGAGGGGAAGACCCTTTCGATAAACGCAAAACTCTTCTCAGATATGATAGACCAAACGGTCTTCTCGGTATCCATGAGCGAGGACAAGTATGTTCTGAGCGGGGTCTTGATGGAATTCGGGAAATCTCAGGTATCCGGCGATGCATCGAACCTAAGAATGGTCTCTACGGATGGTTACAGACTTTCGAAAAGAGCGAGCAAGACCGAGAAGGCGCTTTCTTTTGAATCCAGCGTGATAGTTCCGGCAAAGGCCCTGATCGAGATGGGCAGGGTGATACAGGCGGACCTGTCCGGAGACGTCGAAATAACGCTGGGCGCGGACCACATAGCTTTCAGGTACAAGGACACATTGGTAGTATCAAGGCTTATACAGGGTCAATTCCCGGATTACAGGCAAGTAATACCCAAGGGGAGCGAGATAAAGGTGAACATGAACAACAAAACTTTCCTTTCCGCCATAGAACGGGCTGCGGTCATAGCATCGAGCAGCGCCAATATTATCAAATTAGAGGTAATAAGCGGGAAGATGCACGTGATAGCCAGCGCTCCGGACGTTGGAAACGTTAACGAAATTATAGAAGCAGAGATAAAAGGAGGCGAAAGGGCCGTCGTCGCCTTTAATGTCAGGCTTATCATTGATGCTCTTAAGGTAATGAAAGAGGAAAAGATCGTGCTGGAACTATCCGGACCTCTTAGCCCGGGCTTAATGCGCCCGGTCGGAGGGGATGATTATACTTATATAATCATGCCAATAAGGGTGGCAGAAACATCAACGTAGCGAGAATGCGCATAAAAAACCTTAAACTTAATAACTTTAGGAACTTTGCGGAAGGGGAGGTTGCCATAGGCGACGGGATAACCGTTTTTTACGGCGGGGTGGGGGAGGGAAAAACGAACCTCATCGAAGCGATATCCCTTCTCTCTGTTGGCAGGTCTTACAGGACATCGGAAACACAGCAGGTGATAAGCTGGGGGAAAAACGAGGCTTATGTCAGAGGGGAGGGTGGGGGCATAGGCGGCGAGCTCGCCGTCGCCATAAAGGTCACAAAGACGGGGAAAAAGATCGAATTGAACGGGGAGAACAACAAGAAATCCATAGACCTGATGGGCGGACTGACCTCGGTCATATTTCATTCGGAAGACATAGCGATCGTTGGAGGGGGCCCCCAAGCAAGGCGAAGATATCTAGATCTGGCCCTTTCCCAATCAAGCAAGAACTATGCGTACAACCTTGGGGAGTACTATAAGATTTTAAAACAGAGGAACAGCGCGCTTTTAAAGTGTTCGCAGGCGGACATAGCCGCGTGGGACGAACAGCTTTCACAGACAGGTTCATGGATAACCCAGGTAAGAACCAGGGTGCTTGGCGAAATATCCCAGACGGCCAGCCAGATAATTCGATCACTTGTCGGAGAGGACCAAAAACTCGAGATCATTTATACCCCGTCAGGGGCCGTTGACCCGGAAAGTTTTAAATTCAGGCTATCAAAAGCGATGAATATTGACATGTCCAGGGGCGCAACATCGATCGGCCCCCACAGGGATGACTTCAAGCTTTTGCTTTCAGGGGTTGACGCGAGATATTATGCATCTTCTGGAGAGAAAAAAACGATCGTTCTTGCGCTAAAGCTTGCGGAGGTCGAATTCATCCGTTCGGTAACAGGGGAAAAGCCGATCCTATTGCTGGACGATGTGTTTTCGACGCTCGACATTAAACGCAGCAAGGCGCTTTTAAGCGTCACCGGCGACGGATCCCAGTGCATAATAACGCTGACGGACCTGAATTTATTGATGAACGAATTCAAGTCCGGAGCAAAACTGTATGAAGTGGCCAAAGGAAGGATCAAACAGTCCACATAAACATGGTCGTTCAAATTAAAGAGTTATTAAACAACATACTCGAAGGAAACCAAGGGATACCAAGGGCTTCGTGGGAGCTCAAGATCTCGAGCGCATGGGCCAAGGTCAATCCTTCGGGTGTCGCACAAAACTCCTCTCCCGACAAGCTGGTGGGAGGAGTGCTTTATATTAACGCGAAAAACTCCGCCTGGGCGCAACAAATAAACCTGCTGAAACCCGAGATCATCCTTAAGCTGAATGCGATGATTGGGGAGCAGGCTGTAAAGGACATAAGACTTAAAACCGGTTTCACGAGAGAGGCCACAAAGAAAACAGAGGATAAGCCGAAAAACATTTGTCAGGTTTGCGGGGTTGAATATTTCGGCGAAGGCGGCTTGTGTCCCACATGCTTAAGGCAAAATAAAAACGAGAAAAATATTCGGCTCATCAGGCTGGTTGAAAACAATCCAAGAATAAAACTTGAAGAGGCAAAAAGCTTCGATGCGGGCATTACTGCAGTCGAGCTTCATAGGACCAAAAGAGAGGTCGTGGCCAGGAAGGCCGATCGAGATTTCAGGGAAAGGAGAAAACGTGGCCGGGAAAAAACCAACTAAACAAAGCGCCCCTAAGCCGAAAGGCTCAGATTATGATGCCTCAAAGATAAAGATCCTTGGAGGGATCGAAGCTGTAAGAAAAAGACCGAGCATGTACATCGGCTCCACGGGCAAGCCGGGGCTGCACCATTTGGTCTACGAGGTTGTTGACAACAGCATAGATGAGGCGCTCGCAGGCTACTGCGATACTATCACCGTAATAATACATAAGGACAATTCTGTGACGGTTGAAGACAACGGCAGGGGCATCCCCATAGACATGCACAAGGAAGCGAAAAAACCCGCAGCAGAAGTCGTGTTAACAACGCTCCATGCCGGGGGAAAATTCGGCACAGGCTCCTATAAGGTCTCTGGCGGACTGCATGGGGTGGGAGTCTCTGTCGTGAACGCTCTTTCAGAGTGGATGGAAGTTGAGATCAAAAGGGATAATAAGGTCTACACACAAAGGTTTGAACGCGGAAAGGCAAGGTCACCGAAGGTCGTATCCGCAAAAACCCCGGAGGGACAAACGGGCACCATAGTAACGTTCAAGGCGGACAAGGAGATATTCGATGAAGTTGATTATGACTACCCGACGATAAAGCACAGGCTGCAGGAAGTAGCATACCTCAACAAGGGAACAAAGATAATACTGAAAGATGAGAGGGATAAAAAAGAAGAAACTTTCAAATATGACGGCGGGATCGTTTCTTATGTTGAACATCTGAACAAGGGCAAGGCGGCCCTGTATGTGCCTCCCATATACATGTCGCAGGAAAAAGAAGGGCTTTTCATTGAGCTGGCGATGCAGCACTGCAAGGAATATTACGACGAGAACATCTTTTCTTTCGTTAACTGCATTAACACCAAAGAGGGCGGAACGCACATGGTCGGCTTCAAAACCGCGCTGACTAGGTCGATCAACAATTACGCAAAGAAGAACGAGCTGATAAAGGGAGAAGAAACGCTTTCCGGTGATGATGTGCGCGAAGGGCTTACTGCGGTCCTGAATTTGAGGATCTCGGATCCCCAATTCGAGGGGCAGACAAAAACAAAGCTCGGCAACAGCGAGGTCAAGGGCGTTGTGGATTCCATTGTTGACGCCGAAATGGAAAGATACCTGGACAAGAACCCGTCCATAGCAAGGTCGTTGGTAGAAAAAACTCTGGTTGCTTACAGGGTGAGGGCTGCGGCGCGCAAGGCTCAGGAGATCGAGAGAAAGAAATCAGCGCTGGACACTGCAACGCTGCCCGGAAAACTTGCGGATTGCAGCGAGAGGGATCCGGCAAAGAGCGAGCTTTTCATAGTTGAGGGAGATTCTGCCGGAGGATCAGCTAAGCAGGGCAGGAACAGGGAATTCCAGGCGATACTACCGCTCAGAGGAAAGATACTTAATGTAGAGAAAGCAAGGCTCGACAAGATACTGACGAATGAAGAGATCAGGGTAATGATAACAGCAATTGGCCCTGGCGTCATATCTGGCATGAAAGGGGACGGCAACGGGGCGAAGGATGAGGAGCTTTCTACTGAAGAGATCGCGAAAAGATTGCGGTACCATAAAATAATAATAATGACCGATGCCGATGTTGACGGCGCCCACATACGAACGCTGCTTCTTACGTTCTTCTACAGGTACGCAAGGGATATCGTGGAGAACGGGAATGTTTACATTGCCCAACCCCCGCTATTCCTTGTCAGCAAAGGGAAAGCCCAGCACTGGGTCTATAATGAAGCAGAGCTCGAAAAGCTCCTTAAACAGATGGGGAAGGATGGCATCGGCATCCAAAGATACAAAGGCTTGGGAGAAATGAACCCAACACAGCTTTGGGAAACTACAATGGACCCGGAAAGAAGGACTCTATTGAAGATAGAGATCGAAGACGCGGAAGATGCAGACGATATTTTCAAGGTCCTCATGGGCAGCGAAGTCGAGCCCAGGCGCGAGTTTATCATGGAATACGCAAAGAAAGTGAGATGGCTTGACATATAATGGCGG
>Ga0209777_10009122_pt1 | contig 10722 bp, 9 predicted proteins | sample FrelakmetHBP12HB_FD_187147 | JGI IMG/M metagenome (GOLD analysis project Ga0209777, IMG submission 187147) | Freshwater lake sediment microbial communities from the University of Notre Dame, USA, for methane emissions studies -HBP12 HB (SPAdes)... | ecosystem: Environmental > Aquatic >... | reverse complement strand
ACGTGCTTTTTTTCAGCCCTTTTAAAAATTTCCTCGCAAGCCAATGCTTCCATCTGAATTTTTATCTGCCCCGGATCGTCAAAGGATCTTTGAAAGCAGTTATAATCAAGATAAATAATGCTCACAGTATAGTTCCGTTTGGTTTTTAATTATACCAGGGAAACGCTCTTGATTCACTTGTGTTCAATTCAAAGCTTTGTTGTGAGTATAGAAAGCAGCGGCTTACGTGTCAATTAAAATAACATTAAAACATGTTATTAATCCTTTAGGCAAAGGTTGAAATTCATTCAAATTTCTCACACAGCGCGGTACTAAAAAAACAGGCAGTCGGAATAAAAATTCCAACTGCCATTCTATGTTATTTTTCTGGCGCGCCTGGAGGGACTCGAACCCCCAACCTACGGCTTAGAAGGCCGTTGCTCTATCCTGCTGAGCTACAGGCGCTTAGTTGCAAAATATCATTGATTTGTTGTTATGTCAAACAGTTAGAGGTTTCTTGCAGGCACAAGCGTCTGATACAGGGAAACATATTGTTCGGTCACAGACTCCAAAGAGAATTTTTCCGCCGCAGTTTTTCGAGCTTGCGCGCCGAGGGTCTTTGCCAGGTCTTCATCCTGTAAGATTTTCTTCATCGCCTGATACAGCTGCCCCACATTGTCCGGCTCGATCAGAATGCCGTTCACATTGTCCTGGACAAGGTCAATGGTGCCGCCCACCCGGGTCGCCACAACCGGCAGGCCGCAGGCCATGGCTTCAAGCAGGACATTGGAAAGCCCTTCGGAGAACGAGGGAAGCACAAACACGGAAGATTTCTGCAGATACGGAACAATCTCCTCTGCCTCCCCGCAGAAATTGACCGTATCAGAAATGCCCTTTTCGCGGGCTAGGTTTTGCAGCTTTTCTCTGTCAGGCCCGTCACCGATTATATTGAGCTGAAGATTCTTCATTTCATCTCTCAGCTGTTTAAACCCTTCCAGCAGGATGTGCACCCCCTTCATATAATCCAGTCTTCCGACAAAGGTTATGGTTTGCCGGTTCCCGGTAACCGGCGCTGGTTTAAAAAAGCCGGTGTCCACCCCGTTGGGTATGTGCGCAACCTGCGCCTGCGAAAAGCCCGCAGATAGAGCCTCCGCTGAGGATTGGGAGCATACGGTAATAACACGGTCTGCGCCAAGGATTCTCATTAATAACCAATTTCCCAGCAAAACTTTTTTAATCATTATAAAATCGCTGAGCAGCCCGGTGGCCCCAACTTTTATAATCACCTTTTTATTGAACAGTGCTTTCATCATGATGGCGGCAATGGAGTGGAAGCCCTGCAGCAGGTGGCAGTGAATAATATCGTAGCTCCGGCGTTTTTTCAGAAGGAACCACAGGACGGAGAAGAGGTACGTGAGCGCAAACCATTTTCCCCAGGGAAGGGGCCTGACCGCCCGATAGATCGGAACGCCCCGGATTACTTCATGCGAAGGAAGCCCTTTGAACTTCCTGGTAAGTACGAAAACCTGTACGCCGCGCCGGATCAATTGTTCGGCAAGCTGCAGGGCCTGCTGCTCTGCACCACCGAGATGGGGATGGAAAAAGGAAATAATCATTAAGACGCGCGGCTGCATTTCAGATCCTTACGCTTTTGCCTGCTTCTGTTTTACCGAGAAAACAATAACACCGATGCCCGCAAAAAGCCCGATGACAATTGCCAGCGGGATGCCAATCCGGGGCACGTAATAATAGAGCAGCAGCCCTGCCGCTGCGCGCCATTTATCAAGAGGCGGCGTGGCAGCGTCAATCCACCGAAGCGATGGAATGCGCCCACTCAGAAGATCCCATACCCCTGTATACGGGTGAGACAGAAAATCATTTGCCATGATAATCTGAAATTCATGGAAAAGATCCAGGTAATTTTTCTGCGGAAAAGACGGGGGCAGGCGCCGGTACTGGTCATTCTTAATCTTCAGGTAGAGGTTATGCAGATCAAGGGTTGAAAAGCAGGAACCTTTTTCGCAATAACTGAAATCATACAGGGGGTCCATGTAGACCCACTTCTGCTGCTCTTCTGACCACACTTCTGCTGCGTAGTGGCCGTCTCCTGCCGCACTGCGCAGATGTATCATGCGCGCATTGAGACCAGCGCTGACACAGGCACTGACAAACACCGCTGCGTGCTCATCACACAAAAAGGCCGCCCGGGGATTGCTCCGTGCTTCCTGCAGAATGGCAGCGGCATTCCAGTTTGAATCCTTCCGCGGATTGCCGAAGGGAATGGCTGCCTTAACCCAGGAGCGCAGGGCTAGAAATTTCTGCCACTCATCATGTTGTGCCGCCGCCACCGGAAGCGTCTGTTCGCGCATAAAGGTCATTCCCGGCGCAGTATATGGTTCAAACCTGAATGGTATATCCCGGAGGGTGCGGTATGTGAGTGAAGGCATGACCGAGATCTTATTATTTTTTATTTCAATTGCATAATGTGCGGCAGCGGTCTCTTCGCCAAACAGGTTCTGTGCCTTGATAAAAAAACCCGTACTTTGCCCCTGCGGCGATAGCACGAGCGTATCCCCGTCCAGCTTTTTCCAGCCACCCCCCGGCACCATCTTTATATAGTAAGCGGCGAAATTCGGCACCGTGTGAGCTGCATGGAACTCCGCAGCGCCTTCGCTGCCTGCCGGTGCTATGAAAACCTGGTTTATCTTCCAGTAAAAGTCCTCAACCGCGCCCGACTCCCTGCAGGTTATATCCATCACGAGCGGATGCCGCTGACGCTGCAGCCCGCGCAGCAGCGGTATTGCAGCCAGGCAGGCAAGTGCGGCAATGATGCATACGGTTCGCAGTCTGGTCCTGTTCATAGTGCTCTATACCATCACTAACAGATAGCCGGGGTATCCTGTTTTTTATCTGTCAGAAGGCCGGGTTCTTTTTTAGAAAAATCGTGCTAACCTTCTTTTAATGAGCGCACCGTAAAACAGCATCCAGTAAAAAAGATACCACAGCAGCAGGTCCTCGCGCCTGAAATACTGGATGGCATGGTAGCAGCGATACACCAGGGGTTTTCCGAGCAGTGCCATGACAATGCGGATGCCCAGCAGCAGGATATATCTTAGATTGACTCCTGCAGCATCCCGTTTCAGGCGCTGGTGGAATTTTTGCATCCGCGCGGAAAACGATTCAGGCATGATTCATTAAGTCCTGATACAGGTTTGAATATTGACGGGCAACGCTGTCTAGTGAAAAGCTTTCTTTGATCCTCTGCCGGGCATTTTCCCCGAGCCTGCATGCTCTATCAGGATTTTTTATTACCTGCATCATGGCCGCAGCCAGCGCTTCAGGATCTTCAGAGGCAATAAGAACGCCGCTCTTTTCATGCTCCACCACATCAACAGTTCCGCTGATGCGCGTGGCGATAACCGGCAGCTCTAATGACATGGCCTCAAGCAGGACATTGGAGAGGCCCTCGGCCCGGCTCGGCAGAAGCAGGCAGTGGGCATCATGATATACATCCTGAATGTTTTCAGTATGAGAGTAAAAGCGCACTACTGACTGCACGCCGCATTCCTGTGCCATCTTCCGGTAGTCATACTCAGGGTAGTCCAGGCCATATAACCGCAACTCCATTGTTTGTTCATCGATACCTTTTTGCAACAGCTTCCTGAGAGCCATCAAAGCGATATCAATGCCCTTCTGGGGAGTCCTTCTGCCGATGAGCAGAAACACGGTTTTTGAGCGCACGGGAAACGGCCTGCTCCGTTCAAATTCATCCGTATCAACGCCATTAGGTATGCTGTATATATGTTCTGACGGGAACCCGTGTACCTGCAATTCTTTCTTTATCTCGGTGCTGATGGCGATCACCGCATCCGTTTGATGTAGGATATTTTGCACCCGGCGGTATCCTTTAAATTGGGAAAATACGGTAAGATCACCCACCTCGCCGGCGCAGGCTATTTTTAATATGCTTTTTTTCCCGAACCACCAGGCTGCCAGGGCGTCGACAACGGCATGGTTAAAGCACTGATGGGAGTGAATAATGTCATAGGAATGCCGTTTTCTGACTAAAAACCTGAACTGCTTTCCGATGTCGCGGTACGTCCAGTAGGAGAGCGGAAAGTCAACACGATGCACAGAAATGCCGTTGATTATCTCAAACGGCAGGGATTGGGGGACACGCCTCTGGGTTAATACCGCTACCTGGTGGCCGAGCCCGATCAGTTTGCCGGCAAGGCGCTCTACCTGCATCTCTGCCCCGCTTGCTATGGGCCGGAACTGGTGAATGACCATCAACACTCGTGGAAGCATAGGCTGCCTGCCGGGGGTGATAATGTTTCATCGATAAACATGAGGTGCCACAGCTCGAGCATGAGCAGGTTCCAGATCAGGTACTGCCACTGCTCCCCCCGCTGGTGGCGCTGCAGCATCTGCTCAATATAGTCTCTTTTGAAATAGCCCCGATCAAGAGCCCGCTTGCTGAGCAGGATGTCAAAAGCCATATCCTTCAGCTCGTGGCGAAACCAGTGGTCCAGGGGAACGCCGAAGCCCATCTTGGGGCGATATATAACATCGCGCGGCAGGTAGGGCTCAACCGCCTTTTTTAAAATATATTTCCCTTCCCGGCCATCTTTCAACTTGAGGTCTGAAGGTATCCGGGCCGCGAATTCCATGAATGTGTGGTCAAGAAACGGCGAGCGCGCTTCCAGCGAATAGGCCATGGAGGCAATGTCAACCTTAGGCATGAGCGTGTCCGGCAGATACAGCCCGAAATCAACGGACAGTGTGGCATCAAGAAAATCAGCGGCTTCTGCGGCGCGGTATTTATCCAGCATGATGTCCACTGACAGGGTGTGCCCGGTGCACTTTTTCATCTCGGCAGTATAGAGCTGGGTCTTATACAGCTCATGAAAATGGGTAATGCGGTAGTAATACAGCAGGCGCTTCTGGTTGAGCGCCAGGAAGCGCCGCGCATTCTTCACCAGCCCGTCCGCAGGACGCAGGAAGGCATAAAGAGAGCTGCGCTGTTTCAGCCAGCGCTTCAGTAAATAGGCTGGGCCGGGCTGAAGCGCAAAGTCCCCGGTATTGGTGTAGCGCGGATAGCCGGCAAAGTTTTCATCTCCGCCGTCGCCGTTCAGTATGACCGTCACGTGCTGCCGCGCCAGCCTGCTCACATAAAAAGTGGGGATTGCGGAGGAATCGGCAAACGGCTCATTGTAGTACCAGACCAGCTCGGGGAAGATGGCCTGTGCCTCAGGTTTGACAATAAATTCATGGTGGTCCGTATGGTAGCGCTCTGCCACCATGCGTGCATAGGGCAACTCATTATATTCATCATGCTCAAAGCCGATGGAAAACGTTTTGACCGGCTGGTTCATGAGCCCGGCCATCAGCGCGGTGATAATCGAGGAATCTATGCCCCCTGAAAGAAATGCACCCAGGGGCACATCGCTCATCAGGCGGATTTTTACTGCTTCGCGCAGGCGCTCAATGATTTCTTCCTGCAGTCTGTCCAGCGCTTTTCCATCCGGCACTGAAAGTTTGTCAGTATAGGACAGCTTCCAGTAGCAGGCTGGCTGTTCACCGCCATTTTTGATCAGCAGGCAGTGGGCCGGGGGAAGTTTTTTTATTCCCCTGAATGCGCAGTATGGTGCGGGGACGGATTGATAACTGAGGTAGTGGTGTATGGCCTCAATATCAACCTCTCTGGCGAAGGCAGGATCCTGAAGAATTGCTTTGATCTCAGAGGCAAACATGACGCGGTCGGGAAGGTCGGCATAAAACAGCGGTTTCTTTCCCACCCGGTCCCTGGCCAGAAACAGGGTTTTAGCAGTGTCGTCCCACACGGCAAAAGCAAACATCCCGCGCAAACGCTTTACGCAGGCTGCTCCTTCCTCTTCCCAGAGATGCACAATAACCTCGGTATCAGTGCGGGAGCGAAACTGATGGCCTTTGGCAAGGAGGTACTCTTTTATTTCGGGAAAATTATAAATTTCCCCGTTGAAGGTGACCCATACCGTTTGATTTTCGTTAGGCATGGGCTGGTTGCCGAGAGGACTTAAATCGATGATTGAAAGGCGGGTGTGCCCGAGGCCGGCATTTTTGTTAGTCCAGATCCCGTTATAATCAGGGCCGCGATGATTGAGAACGCGGCCCATTTTTCTCAGCAGGTCGGCTTCAACCGTGCGCTCAGGATTCTTATAGACGATTCCATAAATGCCGCACATAATGATAGATGTAGTAACCTATGTTCTTTTCTTTTTAAACAGATACTCAATATTTGCTTCGCCGGCTTTGACCTTCATGCGCTCAAGCCCCAGCGTCCCCTCGCAAAATCTGCATATCTCCTCCTGCGTTGCCGGCTCATAGGGCCATCCTCCCAGCCAGTCTTTTACATCGGTCCAGAATTCCATGCCCCGGCTTGTTTTATAATTTTTTATATACGCAATTGACTGCTTAACACGGCCGAGGGATGCTGTTTTAAAAAATGTACGCCACACATAGAAAAATTCCATGAGCTTTTTCCCCAGCCATGTAGAGCGATTATATTTTTTCTTAATGTCTATCCAGTATGGTGTATCAGGGGTCTTGTCATAGATGGCTATATAAAAAATGCTGCCCGGCTTTAAAAACGTGGCAGCATTCCTGATTGCCTGCCATACATTGCCCGTGTGATGGAGCACCCCCCATGAATAGACAATATCTGCAGGCTCAACCGTGCGTATAAAATTGTCATCCAGTATTGAGCCCTGGGCAATCTGCCAGTTCGCCGGGCTTCCGTACATCTCGTGGATCTTTTTTGTGGTGGCAACAGATGAATGATCATAGTCAAAACTTATAATTTTTTGGGCCTCTGCCTTTAAAACTGCCAGCGAATGGAGGCCGCTGCCGCATCCAATATCAAGAAAGTATTTGCCCCTTAAATTTTTTACTTCCAAAAAATCAAGGATATGCTTCTGCGCTATTGCAACCCGTTCTTCACTGAAATAATTATTTATAAAATTTTCCCAGTTTTTTCCAAAAGCAAAAGGCGTTGAATTGACCGTCATGCTACCCCCTTATGAACAATTTGACAAATTTAAACAGAAAAGAATCCTGTATTTTTTTAGCAAACCGATAGGTTTCACTCGCCAGGATGCTTTCATAGTGCTCCCTGACCTGATTGTAAAGCTTCTCCATTTGTTCACCCATTTGCACATAATTTTTATGACTTTCGGTAATTATAATATTCTGAAAAAAAGATTGCAGATACAGGTCTTCAATTCTTGCTTCCTTTTCGTGCAGAATGGCCTGGAGCAGCCTGTAGTGGCAGCCCGCCTTCTGCAGGTCAGGCTCTTTACGGGCTACATATAAATTTATTTGCAACGAAGAATCGTTTTTTATAATGGCATTCGGGGCAAAGCAGCGGGGCTCAAGATAGGGGCGTAGTTCGTCATGTAAAATATAGCCCTCTTTGAGAAATTTTTTCATCCAGTGCACCAGCGGTCGATTGTTCGTGTGATACGCACCAAACTCGCCAGGGGGAGTAACGCTAAAAACGATAACGTTGCTGGCATCTACGCAGCTTCGTATTATATTGTCTTCATGCTCCGCACTCACCATGTCAAGCAGTCCGAGGCAAAGGCATATATCATATTTTCTCGGGGAGATGTATTGTTCATGCCCTGTGCCCGGAATGTGCTTTTCAGCAGTTGTCTGGGATTCAATCTCATAAACTCCCTGGAGTTCAGGAACACCAGCCTCATGAAATGCCTGCAGAAAAGACACTCCTTCGCTGCCGATTGCTATAATGCTTTGCGGGGCGAATTTGTTCATCAGCTGCGGAATAAGCCACTTGCCCATTGTTTCCAGATTGACCGTGTATTCTGAAAGATTATTCTGGGGGGAGGGGAAAAATGACTTTTTCGCATCGCATTTGCGCTGTAGTAAAGCGATAGAGTTGTAGATTGTCGAGTAGCGGTCATGCATGAGCACAAAATCATCCCGGCATTCCAGAAATGCAAAAAGTGCCCGCCGCACGTTTGAACCCCACATGCCCATAATATCATGCAGGGCTATTATCCCGCCTGGCGCAAGGTGCTGAACTGATAGCAGTACATCGGCGAGCACCGTGTCGGTATAATGCAGGCCGTCAATGAATATAAAATCAAAAGGGCCGTTGGACTCGCAGACATCGTGTCCGATAACGGAAATCTGAAAGTCGGTGCGCACATTAACTGAGGCGAATGTTTCCTTTGTTGAAAAGCCGCCGGCGTGAAAAACAATCTTACTGTCAACGCCAAGACGCTGAGCCGCCTTTCGGGCTAGATCCTGGGTTTTAACTGTCGTATCTGCAGTATACAGTTTCGACTGCATGGAAGACATTTCAACCACCAGCGGAAAATTCGGATCAATGGTATGTATGCGCGACGATGCAGGTGCATGCAGGGCCATGATAAGCGTTGAAAGGCCCACAAAGGTTCCCACCTCAAGAATGTTCCTTGGCTGCAGTTGTTCTATTGCGGTAGCCAGCATAGCCGAGTCCGGCTCAGGGAGCGTCCATTGCTGGATTAACTCCGGGGGGTAGCCGAGTTCTGTAAAGGCCGCTAAAACTGCGTCAAAAGCGGCTTTAGGGCTCAATTGAGGGTTTTCAGAACGCTCTGATGGTTGCATTGTGAATTACTTCTTCGTGCCCAGAACATGATATGCGCATTTGGGATTTTCATGGGCATTGAGCGTCACGACACTTTCAAGCCCATTGGTTTTGTACCAGTTGTGAATCGTTTCTTCCGGAACAGTCCAGTTATAAAACGTATTGAGCATATCAAGATTATTAATTGCATTCTCGGGACAGTCCGAAATGTCATAGGCATACTGCAATTTTTCTTCCAAGGTGGATAATTGTGTGTGATAGTGCTTCCGTTTAGCTAAAATGTCCGGCGAATTATGATAGGTCGGCGCGTAAATCATAGTATATAATTGCCCTCCGCGCTTCACGGCTATCGCGGCATTCTCAAATGCCTCTTTTGGATCATGTGTGCACATAACCACCCCCCAGCAAATGACAAAATCAAAGGCCGAATGCAAATCTTTACGTCTGGTTTTTATATCAAAAATGCTCAGTGCTTCAACATCATCATTAAACCGTCGCGTGGATTTGAGCCCATGTTCCGATACATCAATGGATTTCACTGTTGCACCAAGGGTTAGTAATGTTTTTGTCCACCGTCCGGCGCCACAGCCTATGTCCAAGCATCGTTTGCCATCGAAATGATCGATCGAAAATTTCGGATCCAGGTAGAGCCGACCCCCTATATTCCTTTGCTCTTCAGGTATAAAAAAATCGAGCAGTTTTTTTGCGTAAAATGCCGCAGCGCCAATTTTTTTTCGTTCTATGAAATTTTTGACCCCCGTAAGCTCGTATATCCTGTCATCTATCCAGGGATCATCGGTCTCAACACCTGTGTGACTGCAAAAACCTATCTTTTTCTCCCCGAAAAGCTTCCACTCATAATCAAACTGGATACTATAATCCACAGGTTCATAAAGCCCGCTGTATTCATCCTTCCAGATAACCCGGTCATCATCAAAATGAGGACTTCTTGTTTTTTTTTGTTCGATTACCATCATTTTACCTTTTTATAAACGTGTGTGGGATCGTCTGCATCAAGCACCTATTTAATTACAAATCACACGCCAAAGCAGTATATGAGAAATTTAAAAGCTGCAGTTCAATGGCCTGCTTAAAAATTGTGCTCACTCGAAGCATACGAATCCCGTATTTCGATACCCTTTATTTTCTTTTTTTGATAGCTTCAGCTGGTGAGCCAACCGCAACAGAGTAGGCGGGGATATTGCTCTTGACAAGCGAACCTGCCCCAATCACAGAGCCCCGGCCAATTGTTATTCCATCAAGAATAGTCACGCGGGCACCAATCCAGACATCATCTTCAATAACAATGCCTTTTGCTGTTTCGCCCTGCTGACTAATAGATATATCAGTGTGCTCAAAGTTATGGTTTGCAGGGATTATAATACAGGAAGTTGCTATCCGCACATCGTTTCCAATTGTAAGCCCGCCATGACCATAAATGACGCAATATGGTCCAAATCCAACCCTATCGCCAATCAGAATTTTACCACCAATGGGATAGAGTACTGTGCCTTTTTGAATAAAACAGCTATCTCCAATGATGACTTCGCCGCCGAACGTTGCAATAATTTCAGCGCTTGGATCTATCGAGAAATTTTGCCCGATTTTGACAGCCCCTTCAATTATTGGTTTTGCAGCAGCATCCGGAAGTCCAAGAAACTGCAAGGCCTTCATTCGTAATCGAGATAGCAAATTGCTAACAAACTGCATATGCGGCATCGTTAAATATAGTTACCAACGGCCTAACTTATCGCATCAAGGGCACGGGTTTACAGTTTCAGTTAAGCGCAAAGTCGCTACGTGCACTACTGAGAAAAACCTAAACCCCCTTCGTCTCTGTTTCAATTGCAATATCCTCAAGTGCACTGACATTAAATCTAGCATCAAGATTAACCAAAGAGGTAGTGTACAATTTATCATCGCTTCTTACTTCAAACTGGAGAGCATCATATCTGAAATCATATTTGAGACCATTTGCCTGTGCTGTACCAAAGGTCATAAAATATTCCCCGGGACCAAGCCATATCGTCAGACACAGCCTTGTTTCAAGAATATTTCCCCTTTTCTGAGCAGGGATAGAAATATTGTTAATCTTTGTGTCTGTACCAAAGACT
>Ga0209777_10009121_pt1 | contig 10723 bp, 6 predicted proteins | sample FrelakmetHBP12HB_FD_187147 | JGI IMG/M metagenome (GOLD analysis project Ga0209777, IMG submission 187147) | Freshwater lake sediment microbial communities from the University of Notre Dame, USA, for methane emissions studies -HBP12 HB (SPAdes)... | ecosystem: Environmental > Aquatic >... | reverse complement strand
CCCCGAGCCTCGAGCTGCAGGCGCTCTGCCGGCCGTCGGGCGTCAAATTCAAGTCGTGGTCCTTCCCCGAGCTCCCCGGAGCCCACCCCGCAGAACTCCGCCGTGAAGCTCTTCAGCCGCGTATCCGAAAGCTCAATCAAAGACTTCGACCAAGGCCGTGACGATCGCTATCTGCGTCACTCAGGCCAGAGCTGAGTCCATCGGTTCGGGCGCCGCTGCGGTCAAGACCCCGCCGAAAGCGCGGCCTTTCGTGGTACCTCTTGCGCCGTTCGGCGCTGGGCCACGTGACGCGTGCCGCTTCACTCGGCGGCTCATCCGCCAATTCACACGGCAAGTCATCCACCAACTCAGTCGACGAGTCAATCGGCAGGTCACTCGGCAACTCATCCATGGACTCAATCACCGTCTCACCTGCCAAGTCACACGCCGACTAACTAACCATGTCACTCGGCATCTCACTTAGCGAGTCAGCCCACAATTCACCCGGCAAGTCACCCGAACAATCACTTGCCGACTCACTTTACGAGTCACTCGCCGACTTACTCGGGAGGTCACTCAGAGAACGACTCAGGGGGTCACCCCAGGAGTCACTGGGGGAGTGAATCTCCCGGGGCTGGGGAAAGCTAAGTAGTATGAATACTATCGCTAGTATTATCAATGCTTTAAATAGAATCAGCGCGGCATCTGACAGGAGTGGCCTTGCAGTATGAAGTAGGCTTGTGAAACGGACACCGAGAATGGAGGTTCACGATGACTGACCCGACAAAGAGAGCAGAACGATGGAGAGCAAAGTACGATGTTGAGCGAGCGCAGATACGCTGAACGACCTTCGTGATGACATGGCCAAGCGCCACGAGACAGCCATGACCCGGGTCTGCGCGATGGAGACCAAGGTCAAAGAAGTCATTAACGCTGCTGGCGTTTCGACCTCGCAGTATGTCCCCTATATCAACTTCGGCCGGCAACTCCACAAGCTCAGCCGTCAGCAGGGCATCTCGGGCGAGAACTCTGCGATGGCGGCCCAGGTGCTTCTGGACAAATGGGCAGCCCGTGGTTGCGACCCGAAGGTCCTGGCCAAGATTAGGACGGACGTCTTCGACATCGCGGAGCCGACTGCGTAGGCCCTTCGCTCTACCATCTTGGACTCGGTGCGGCCCGAAGGCCGCCCCTGTTCGACTTCTGCTCTACTTCCGCGTTGCCGTCGTCGTCGCTCAGTTTCGTTCGACCCCTTTAGTAGGACGGCGTCGCCCTATCAGGAGTCCGGAACTCGGCAACCGGGAGTCAGACAGGACGGGGTCCCGCGCCCGGACGTCAGGTCATCATCTGCTGTCCCTTGCTTCCCTTGTTCCGGCCCTTCGCCGTAGGGTTGCAGGAGCATTAGAAACGCCTGTTCGCAACCAGTTGACAACCATCAGTGGGGTAACTACAATTCAATGTCGAGGCAAACGGCCTTCCGGCCGTAATTCACAACCCGTCGCCATCGCTGACCGGAACGTCGTTGTGAGGAACCGGTTCCGTCCTTCTGTGTTCCTAGCTGCCTATGGGCTTGTTGCCCCGATCCCTTTACCGACCGCGGCTCGTACCTCGGCCGCCAAGGTAGTTCTGACCGACTGATAGCGAGGCGTGACCCCCTAGGCGCGGCCCTCACCGGGCCGCGCCGGTTTTAGTCTGGACAAATCTGCGGCCACCGTCTATTATCTCGCGGCATGCGACAGGCAACGGGACCGCGGCCAACGGGCTGGGGCGACCCTCCCGCAACCGCCCCGACCCTTGACGCCGTTCGGAAAGCCTCTGAGCGGCTGAGGGGTGTCGCTAAGCGCACCCCGCTGACCCCGTTCGGGCGCAAGGACAGCGGAATCCTGCTCAAGTCCGAGGTCGGACAACCGACAGGTTCGTTCAAGATTCGCGGCGTCTACAACTGGGCGGCGGGGCTTTCGCCCGAGGAGGTCCGGCGCGGGTTCTCCACTTTCAGCGCGGGGAACACGGCGCTGGCGCTCGCGCACTGCGCGCAGGTCTTCGGCACAGCCTGCCGCAGCATGCTGCCCGACTACGCGCCGGAAATCAAGGTGCAGGCGTTGCGGAAGCTCGGAGTCGACACCGTGCTTGTCCCGTTCGATGCGATAGCTGACTTCATCTTCAGCGCCGGGTGGCGGGACGAACCCTATGCCTTCCTGCACCCGTGGACTGAGCCGGCGATGATTACCGGACATGCGACCCTTGGCCTGGAGATCATCGAGGACCTGCCTGACGTCCAGACCGTCTATGTGCCGGTCGGCGGCGGCGCGCTGGCTTGCGGTGTCGGCTGCGCAGTCGGGATGCTCAACCCCGCGGCCAGAATCGTCGGGGTTCAAACCGAGTCATACCCCTCCCTCGCGCAGAGCTTCCACGCGGGCAGGCCGGTTTGGATCGAACCCCGGCCCACCATCTGCGATGGCGTTGCGGTCCCGTTCACCACCGACCAGCTCTATCCCTTGCTCCGGGAAACCGTAGACAGCGTTGCGGTGGTGTCCGAGGAACAGGTACGGACGGCGATCCGCGTCCTGGCGCGGGAGGGCAAGGTGGTTGCGGAAGGCGCCGGCGCGCTCGCGCTGGCCGCAGCCCTTGACACTCCACTGGAAGACCGCGGCCTCTCCGTCTGCCTGGTCACGGGCGGAAACATCCCCGGCGCGCTGCTCGACGAACTGCTGGGCGCCGACCCGAGGTGAGGTATGGCTCATCGCAATGACCTTGACAAAGAGGCCGTGCCGAATAGCATAACTGCGTGCAGAATTCTATCTGCGCGGGTTGTCACCGTCGGGGTGCCCGACCGGGAATGAACGAGGTCGTGCTGCTCTTCCCGGAGTCGGCGCTGTTCGTGATGCTGTTCCGGTAAGGCCGTGTACTGACATGAAAAGGAGTCGCTAGATGACGAAACTTCACTGGAGCTACAAGGACGTATTCCGCGCCCTGCGTCTCGGCTTCTCGGCCAAGAAGGTCTGGATGATGTCCCTCGGCCTGCTCGTCGGGTTCGCGGGGTACACAATCCTCACCTATATCGCCTATGCAGCCGCCGGCACCGACTTCCTGACGGTTTGGCAGACGTTCCGGCTGCTGCCGTTCCCGTCGCCGGTTGACTACGCGTTCCCCTGGTACTCATGGGTCATATTCGCGGCCGCGGTGGCGTGGTTCCTCTGCGTACTGCTTGTCACCGGCACCGCGGTGTCCAAGGTTGCCTACGAACAACTGCGCGGCGACGAGTTCTATGAGTCGAAGGAAGCATTCCGCTTCGCATTCAAGAACAGCTCGGCAGTGCTTGCGAGCCCGCTCTTAATCCTGGCCTTCGTCGCACTGATCGTGGTCTTCGGACTCATCTTCAGCCTGCTTGGTGCGATACCTGCGGCCGGCGAGATCTTTGTCGGACTGCTGGCGATTCTCGCCTTTGTCGCGTCTCTCTTCATCGTCTACCTGCTCGTGGTCTTCATCTTTTCGCTACTGCTTGGTCCCAGCGTCGTCGGTGCCACCCACTCCGACACGTTCGATACCCTTTTCGAGGTCTTCTCCTGCGTCAACGAGCAACCGGCACGTCTCGTCTGGTACACGGCCACGATTGCCTTGCTCGGCAAGGCCGGCTCGTTCTTTCTCGGGCTCGCGAGCAGCGCTGCCGGCAGAATCGGCTACGCTATCACCGGAGCTTTCATGGGCGAGAAGCTGGCCGACGTCATGACCAACGCGGCGTATTATTTCAAACTGGCGGCCCCGGATTGGTGCCCGCAGTTGTTCCACCAGTCTTTCCTCGCGGAAATGAACCTCTATGGCTTCCCTCAAATCTACCTACCCGGCGAGTACCTCCCGCTCGGCTGGAGCCATGATATCGCCGCGCTGCTCATCGGCGTTCTCTTCTACGTCATTGCCATCATGGTAGTGGGATATGGCCTCTCGGTCTGGTTCACGGGCATGACCCTCAACTTCGCGGTCCTCGCCTACAAGAAAGACGAGAAGAACGTGCTTGAGCTCCCGGAAGACGAAGAAGAGCTGATTGAGCCGGTGCCGAATCCTGAGCTTGATGACCTCAAACCCAAGCCGGCCGCCGAAGAGCCGGCGAAGAAAGACTGACTTCGAGCGACGACTAGGCGCATAACCTCTCGCATTTCAACAAGTTAGCTGAAGGGCGCGCAGTTCTTGTCCGCTAACGGCTACCGGGCTGTAATCAAGGGCCAAATCCAAGGGCTGGGGTTCCGGCCTCATGTCTATCGCTTGGCCAAGGCCCTCGGTGTACGAGGGTTCATCCGCAATTCGAGCAGCGGGGTTATCATCTCGGCACAAGGCAAGAACGCCCGCCGGTTCCTTGACCAACTCCGGCAAGCCCCACCCCCGCTGGCAGTCATCACGTCATTCCGCATCACCTCGGTACGGGCTCGATCGTGCAAGGGTTTCAGCATCAAGCCGAGCCGCGCCGGAATCGGGGCAGGGGTCGATGTTCTGCCCGACCTGGCCACCTGCCGGGACTGCCGCCGCGAAATCGAGGACCCGCGGAACCGCCGTTACGGGTACGCCTTCACCAACTGCACGCAATGCGGCCCGCGCTACACGATCATCGAGCACCTTCCCTATGACCGGCCCAATACGACAATGACGGGCTTCCTGATGTGCCCGCAATGCCGAAGTGAATACATGGACCCCACCGACCGTCGCCACCACGCGCAGCCCATCGCCTGCCCGGTCTGCGGTCCCAAGCTTGCCGTCGCGCCAGCCAACGCAAGGCTATCCCCCATCGAGGCTGCGGCGGAGGCTCTGCTCCGTGGAAAGATCGTCGCCATCAAGAGCTTGGGCGGGTACCAACTTGCCTGTGACGCCACCAACAGCCGTGCCGTAGAGCGGCTCCGGAGACGCAAGCACCGCCCTTCGAAGCCGTTCGCTTTGATGTGTGAGAGCGCAGCGGTGACCCGTAAGTTCTGCCTTGTCTCTCCCGCAGCCAGGGCGGCCCTGCTTTCGGCCGCCGCGCCAATCGTGCTGCTCCCGAAGTCGCTGCGGCCGGCTATCCCAGTGGCTGAGTCGGTCGCCCCGCGAAACTCCCGCCTTGGCGTCATGCTGACCTATACGCCCCTGCACGTGGTTCTTTTCGCAAGACTGCGGCGACTGACCGGCAAGGCGGCGGTGCTCGTGATGACGAGCGCCAACCGGAAAGACGACCCGATCATCGCTGAGGCCCGGAGGCTGTCGGAAGAACTGCCCGGCGTACCTGACTTGGTTCTAACCCACGACCGGCCGATTGCCAACCGCTGCGATGACTCGGTGGTGCTGGCGGGGACGGCCGGGCCGCTGCTGATGGTCCGGCGCGCGCGCGGGTCTGCGCCTCAGCCCGTTCCGCTGGGTCGGATGTTTCACGTGAAACACCAGGTTCTCGCGGTCGGGGGCGAGTTCAAGAACGCCTTCGCGCTCGCCAGCGGCGGCCGAGCGTTCCTCAGCCCACACATCGGCACGGTCGCGACCGCGATTGGAGAATCATTCTGGCGCGAGGCTTTCGCACGGTATGCAGAGTGGACCGGCATCGAGCCGGAGGCCATTGTAGCGGACGTGCACCCCGACTATGCGTCAACCCGGCTCGCAGAACACCTATCCCGAGATCTCGGGCTGCCGCTCATCCGGGTGCAGCACCACTACGCGCACATCCTGTCAGTCATGGCAGAGCACGACCTGTCCGGACCGGCGCTTGGCCTCGCGTTTGACGGCACCGGGTACGGAGCAGACGGCTCAATATGGGGAGGGGAGTTCCTGCTGGTGCGGGATGTAGCTAATTGGCAGCGCGTTGGTCACTTAGGCTATCTCAACCTGGCGAATGCGGGCGATGAACTCGCTGACCCGGCGCGGGTTGCGCGGGCCTACCTGGAGCAGGCTCGCGCCTTAGGAATGCCCAGCGCCAAACGTCCCGCAGCAGCCGGACAGGCTCTCCTTCAGACGTCCTCGGTCGGGCGTCTGTTCGATGCGGTCGCGGCGATAACCGGAGCCTGCCGAGCCGCGACTTTCGACGGAGAGGCCCCGTCAGCGCTGGAGTCTCTGGCCGACCCCAGTGAGAACGGCCACTGGTTCTCCGACGACCTGCTCGATCTCTCGGCCTCCCCCGCACTGCTGCTGCCGGAGCCCATTCTCCTGAATGTTGCACGTGAAACAGCGGCGGGCGTAGACCCGGCAGCGGCCGCGGCCCGGTTCCACAATACGCTCTCCAAGGCCTCGGTCCGGCTCGCCGACGTACTCTGCGATCGACACTCAGTCACGACCGTCTGTCTCTCCGGCGGCTCATTCCAGAATTCGCTGCTTCGAAGTCAGGTCGTAGCCGGACTCCGTTCTCATGGAAGACGGGTGCACTGGAACCAGGCGGTTCCGCTGAATGACGGCGGCATCGCCTACGGCCAGGTTGCTGCCGCCGCCTGCGCGGAACGCCCCGCTCCTGACTCCTGACGAGCGGCGCCAGCGTTTTTCCTCCGCGGTGCCAGACTGAACTTGACACTCGGAGCCGTGGGTTTAGAATCGTCGCTGGCAGACTAGCGACCCTACAATCCGTTCCTTACGACTGCTGACGCGCCGTCGGCGTGTTGCTTTTTGCCGCGCTCCGAGGCAGCGCGGGAATGTGGACGGTTTGGTGGATAACCGGCCGAGGTAAGTTCCTCGTCCGAGGTCGTCAAGGCTTTCAAGACGCGATATTCTCCGAAAGGGGCTGCAGATGGGTGTGGCTGACAGCGGCGTGCAACCGCGCGTTGGGCACGAATCTTTGCCCGACGCCGAGAGACTCTGGGCAGATATTCTCGACTACATGAGGCCGCGCGTAAGTCGAGAAGGATTCGAGACTTGGCTCGTCCCAACCCGAGGCTGTGTGTTATCGAACGGTGTTCTGGCAGTGGAGGTCCCCAATTCCTTCTTTGCCGACTGGCTGAGCCAGCACTACTCGGCGGAAGTCCGGGCTGCCATGGCCAATGTCTCTCAACAGGAATTGTCGGTTTCCTTCCGCCCGCGCGATGCGGCCGATACGGGCGTGCTGATACGTCGTGCCCCGGCACGACGTCCGGTAGCGAAGCAGAATGGTTACCGTCTCCAGGCGCATTTGTCCTTTGAGCACTTCGTCGTGGGCGAGTCGAACCGCCTCGCTGTGGCCGCGGCCCGCAGCGTTGCCGAGCGGCCGGGCGTCAACTACAACCCGCTCTTCATCTATGGCGGCGTCGGGCTGGGAAAAACCCACCTCTCTCAGGCAATCGGCAATCTAGCGCTCGCGGCAAAGCCGAGGCTGAAAGTCTATTACACTGCCGCCGACGACCTCTTCCTTGAGCTTATTCAGGCCATCGAAAAGAACACCCGCCTTGAGTTCAAGAACAAGTACCGTTGCCTCGACCTCCTGCTGCTCGACGACGTTCACTATCTGGTCGGAAAGGAGCGCTTGCAGGAGGAGGTTTTCTACATCTTCAATTCGCTCCACGATGCAGGTAGCCAGATCGTCTTCACCAGCGACCGTCCGCCGCAGGATATCCCCGCGCTCGAAGGCAGGCTCACATCCAGGCTCGGCTCGGGTTTAGTCGTTGATATCCAGGCGCCGGAGCTCGAAACGCGCATCGCCATACTCAAGCAGAAGGCGGCCATGGACCGGGCCGACCTCCCCGATGATGTCGCCTACTTCATTGCTGCACGCGTCCGCACGAGCGTCCGCGCACTTGAGGGAAGCTGGATACGTCTGCTTGCGCTTGCCTCGCTTGATGGTCGTCCCATCACGGTTTCCCTGGCTGAGGAGGCGCTCAAGGATCTGGTCCGGGAAGAAGAGCCGGTCGACCATAACCTTATCATAAAGGTCTGCGCCGAGCACTTCGGTGTGACACTGAATGATATCACCAACGGCGGTCGGACCAAGCAATTGGCGCTCGCGCGGCAGGTGGCCATGTACTTGCTCAGGGCAATGCTCACCCTGTCATTAAAGGAAATCGGCGGTCTCTTTGGCAACAAAGACCACACGACGGTGATGCACGCAGTCAAACGCGTAGGTGACCTAAGGACCAAAGACCCGGCTTTCGCCGCAAGGCTGGAGAAGCTGTCGAAGGGGATAAACCGTGGGGAACAGCGTTAACCTAACTGTGGACAGTTGACGGCATACCGACCATCCACTCACCGTCAACATTCCCTCATCAGCCCACGCATCGTGTAAGAACCACAAAGTGATAACTTTGTGCCGGTTCCACACATACTCACAACCCAACAACAACAACAGTCATTCTTTCTATATAGGATTGTTGAGTACAATGAAGCATGACCGCTCCCGTCATCTGATTATTACTACATACCATCTTTAATACTACATATCCGTCACTATTCGACGATGGTGCGCTCTTCCCGGCGGAAAACTCTCCGATCCGCTACCGTTGAATGGCCCCGGTTTGAGTAGACTTCGCTATCCCGCCGCTCTTTTTGACTTGGACGGCACCCTTATCGACTCAGGACAGGACATCGTCCGATCTGTCAGGCATGCGCTTAGCCAAGTCTTCTCTGACCGCGAACTGCCCGCAGACGAGGACGTACTCGTCCTCATCGGACTGCCGCTCGAGTCGGTAGTTCGTGAGCTCGGCTACCCGGCAGACAAGGAGAGCACGCGGCGCTTCGCCGATGTCTACCGGGCCTACTACGCCGAGCATTACAACGACAACACCAAGGTCTACCCGGGCATAAGGGAGCTGCTCGAGGAGCTGCAAGGCGCCGGCGTGAAGCTGGCGCTGGTGACAACGAAGCACCAGATACAGGCTGAGTTCACGCTGGCGGGTATCGGACTCGCCTGTTACTTCGACTACGTCCACGGCTGGCACGAGGGAAGGAAGCACAAACCGGATCCAGAGCCGGTCCTCAACTCGTTGCGCCGGCTGGACGTTCAACCGGGTGCGGCGATCATGGTTGGCGATTCCGAGCTCGATATTCAAGCGGCGAAGGCAGCCGGGGTTGACACTTGTGCAGTAACCTACGGATTCAGGCCGGCCTGGTTTCTGCGGTCATTCCACCCCGATTTCCTCGTCGCGCGTCCCGCCGACGTCGCCCCGGTTGTCATATCGCAGGAGAGTGATTGAGGCAGACGGTTGGCGCACAATACGCCATCCGCTGCCGCACAAGACGTCGTCACTACCCCGAGACACTCGGCACCTGCGCGCGCTGGTCTGTAACCGACAGGTAGGCAATAAGATACGCGGCCGTCCAGTTCAGCGGCGGCGGAACGGAAGCTGCAAGTATACCAACTTCATGGTGGTTCCGAAGATCCGAGAGTGCCATCACCAGCCGACACTTGACTGCAGTGGGAGCGGCCGTAGAATGCAGGCCGATGCTGGTTGTCCGGGCTAGAGGCCAAGAGCCGCGGTCGTCGTGGCGCGCGCTTCACAGACGGCCAACCGTGTCGTCAGATGACGCCAAACGGATCTAGTCCCGCATTTCCCTTCGTTGCCGAAGTTGCCTTCCAGGCGGGCGACATCGTCTTCGCCACGGACCGGTTCGGAAGCGTCGTCTACTGGAACAAGGAGGCCGAGGCAATCTCAGGCTACAGAGTCGAGGACGTGCTGGGGAAGCCATACACGCTCGCCTGTCGGCTGGAGCCGGACGGCGCGACCCTGGATCTCTCGGCAATCCTCGCGGGGCGCGACTTTGCGGGCGGGATCCGCTGCCGTTCGCGGAGTGGAGAAGAGGTCGCACTTTACCTGTTTGCGACGGCAGGCTACAATTCCGCCGGCAGCCCGGCCGGGGTCGTGTTCGTCGGCCGGGACGTAACCGGCCTCTGGCAGGCCGAGGAGGCCGCCCAGGCATCGGCCGACAAGTACCGGGTGCTCTTCGAGCACACCCTTGACTCAGTGGCAATTGCCGACATGGGCGGAAAAGTGCTCGAGGCCAACCCCGCATGCCTGCGGCTGTACGGCTGCACGGTCCAGGACGTCGAGAAGATGAACCTATCCGACGCGGTAGCGCCGGAAGACCGCCGCGCTGCCGCCGACGCGCTGGCCATGCTGGCTGCGGGCCGGCTGGTGACCAAGACCATCAGGATGCGCAGGAAGGATGGCACGCGGTTCGTGGTCGACCTCATTGCATCGGTCACGGTGGTCGGCGGTGAGCGACGGATAGTGTGGGTCACCCGCGACGTGACCGATCGCGTCCGCGCCGAGCAGGCGCGGAGCCAATCGGAGCGGATGTACCGTGCGGTTTTCGAATCGGCAAACGACGCGGTGTTCATCGAGTCGGTTGACGGACACATTCTCGACGTCAACCGCAACGGCTGCGAACTGCTCGGGTACGGGAAGGGCGAGCTGGCGAGGATGAGCGTGTCGGACCTGGTTCCGCCCGATGCGCGCGCCTGGCTGACGCACGTGACCGACGCGATTCTCCGCGACGGGACGTTCCGGTCCGAAGCGGTCAGGGTGCACAACGGTGGTCGCCACATACCGGTGGACATCAGTGCCTCGACGATGGAACTCGACGGCCGGACGGTGATTCTGTCAATCGTGCGAGATATCACCGAGCGCAAACTCACCGAGCAGGCCCTGCGCGAGAGCGAGGGGAAGTTCCGCAGCGTTTCCGAGCAATCGCCCAACATGATATTCATCAACAACCGGGGCCGGGTGGTCTATGCCAACCAGAAGAGCGCCGATGTCATGGGGTACACCCGAGAAGAATTCTACTCCCCCGGATTCGACTTCCTCCAGCTCATCGCGCCGGAGTCGGCGGAGCTGATCAAGGGGGTATA
>Ga0209777_10009120_pt1 | contig 10724 bp, 9 predicted proteins | sample FrelakmetHBP12HB_FD_187147 | JGI IMG/M metagenome (GOLD analysis project Ga0209777, IMG submission 187147) | Freshwater lake sediment microbial communities from the University of Notre Dame, USA, for methane emissions studies -HBP12 HB (SPAdes)... | ecosystem: Environmental > Aquatic >... | reverse complement strand
GTGAAATACGTTGATATCATCAGGAACTCCGAGGGCGAAGGCAGGAAGCTAATCAGTTAGTGACGCTGAGGAACGACAGCTAGGGGAGCGAAAGGGATTAGAGACCCCTGTAGTCCTAGCCGTAAACTTTGCTTGCTAGGGGTTAGAATTTATTTTCTGGCCCCGTAAGCTAACGCGTTAAGCAAGCCGCCTGGGGAGTACGGCCGCAAGGCTAAAACTCAAAGGAATTGACGGGGACCCGCACAACCAGTGGAGCATGTGGTTTAATTCGAGACGAAACGAAGAACCTTACCAAGCCTTGACATACTACCGTTTTAGGCGACTAGAAATAGACGCCGATCTTTAGAAATATTGATGGTAGAACAGGTGTTGCATGGCCGTCGTCAGCTCGTGCCGTAGGGTGTTCCCTTCAGTGGGGTAACGAGCGCAACCCTTGCCCTGAGTTGAATATTCTCAGGGGACTTCTTAAATTTATTTTAGGAGGAAGTGAGGACGACGTCAGGTCAGCATGGCCCTTATAGCTTGGGCTACACACATGCTACAATGGAGCCGACAGAGGGTATAGCCAAGTCGTAAGACGGAGCTAATCCCAAAAACGGCTTCTCAGTGGGGATTGGGGGCTGCAATTCGCCCCCATGAACGCGGAATTGGTAGTAATCGCGAATCAGCTACGTCGCGGTGAATACGTTCTCGGGTCTTGTACACACCGCCCGTCAAGTGAGTAAAGTTGGAAATACCTTAAATCCCATTGAATGGGATCAAGGTAGAGCCAGCGATAAGCACTAAGTCGTAACAAGGTATCCGTACTGGAAGGTGCGGATGGATCACCTCCTTTCTAAGGAGTGTGAATTTACACACCCGGTTTTTAAGACTGCTGTTTTGACCTCCTTACATTGGTAGGGAAATAAAACGGAGTCAAACGCTTCCGGCCATATCTTGAATGCACGCAGACAAATATTGTGAATTTGTCCAATTAATTAACTTTTGTCCGATCTTTAGGATTTTTGAAGTCAAAACAAAATCCCGCTTTTACGGCGGGATTTTTTGTGGGGAAAACATTTTTGCCAAAAAATAACCGGCACTTTTTTGATCCCAGAGGGGTCGCAAGGTGCCGGTATTGGCTAAAACGGGAAATTATGTGTTGTCAGAAACTTGGACAAAATCGGAAGGATTCATCCCAACCCTTGCCGGATAGTGTCCCATACGAAAACCACGCGCCGCGATTAGCAATTATCTGAACATAGCCTAAACCATCGGTTGAAAAGAGGATCATGCTCACAGGGTCTTTCAAATATGGAAGGAGTTGAACTCCACCTAGGTTGAACACGCTATTTGCGGGCTTGCCGCAGTATGTAACGATTTTATACCTGCCGATAGTCATTCCGTAATATGCGCCTCCCGGTCCGGGAAGAAGCCCGCACGGATTAACTCCGTCGCAGTATGGAATCGGCATATAAGGAAATATTTTCATTTCCAAATTGTCGGTCCCACTTTCCCCAGGTAAACGTATTGCAATCCCGAAAAAATCTTTGATCGGATTATGGCCTGACTGGCAGCCGGGCAGGGGACTTTGTAAGGGAATATAATTTCCCCACATATCCATTGCCATACAATGTGCCACCGGCGAATCAGGCACAACCAAATTGGCATCATTGAAGGCCGGCGATAGCCACGGATCCGTTACCTTCTCGTTGAAGACTTCAGTAATGGCAGCATCGATTTTCGGTTTCTGAACGAGCCACTCAGCTTCAATTGCCGCATCCTGCGGGCTTAAAGTGGGCGTTCCCGTCGGTTCGGGAGTGGCTGTCGGTGCGGGTGTGGCGGCAGTGAGAGGAATAAAAGTCGGTATTGCCTGTGCCGGTGTAACCTGAACTGAGCTGCAGGCAGAAAGTACCAGAACCACAATTACCAGAACGGTTAATAAAGAACTGATCTTCATAACATTTCTCCTTTCGGTACAAAAATTTTCCCGTTATTTTAAAGAACGTGCAGATTGTAGCAGAAAACGTCTGGAAGTCAATTACTATGAGACAACAAGCTTTGCTTATAAGACTTTGAGACTTTCAAGCTTGGCTTACTGGGGCCTTGACTGGCCAAGTTCTACTTATCGGTTGGTGATTTGGGGGCCGGTGGGACTGAAGGAGCGGGTGGTTGGTTATGATAATTGGTTCTGCCAAAGCGGGGAGGCCCACCAAATCTCTGGTGAGGCGGATGTGGCGAGTATGGACGTCGGCCAGCCGGTGGGCCTGGAGGAGGTCCATAGGGTCTTGGTGTGGTGGACTGGATCGGGGTGTGGCTGTAATCCCTAACCTGCGGATGCTGCATCGGGGAAGGTGGCGGGGTAGCCGGAATCGGTGTCTGGCTGCCAAAATTTCCCGTTAATACTTCTTCTTTACTGGTCATTTTCGTCCAGCGCTCCCTACTGGCCTGTATTACTTTTTCTCTGTTTTCATTATTGGAAATGGGTAAGGGAAGGGTGGTTGCTACAAAGGGTCGTGTTACTTGGCCGTCAATAGTCATCTTGGCTGCAATTTGATATTTACCCAAATTTATAAGGTCCTGAGCCGTGAAGACTTCGGCAAATTCTTTGAAGAGAATATCGGCGTCGCTTGCCCCGACGGCAAAGGTCATAACCGTTCCGGCATTGCCGAGAATTGCCTGGATGACTTCCGGTGGAATCTGGGCCATATACTGGTTGGCAAGCATAATATCCAAGCGGTATTTTCGGGCTTCGGACATAATTTTAATGAAACTTCCCGTGGCAAAGTTCTGGAACTCGTCAACGTATAAATAGAAATCCTTTCTTTCTGCTTCCGGCATTGAAACTCTATGCATTGCGGCCAGTTGGAATTTGGTGATAAGCATGGCGCCAAGAAGTGCGGCATTGTCTTCTCCGAGGCGTCCCTGAGACATATTGGCAATCAGAATTTTGCCGTCATTCATGACATCATCAAGTTTAATTGAACTTTTGGGATGTCCGATCACGGTTCTAATAAGGGGTGAGGTTACAAACTGCCCGACTTTGTTCAAAATGGGGGAGATGGCTTCCTGTTGAAGTCTTTCGGGCATCTTGTCAAATTCGTCAACCCAGAATTGGCGCATTGTTTCATCCATAATTGTGCCTTCAATTCTTTGTCTGAAGAGTTTATTGGTGAGTAGGAGCGGAACGTCTTTCAAAGTTGAATTTGGGACTTGGGCCAGAGTAAAAAGGGAATTTCTCAAAATGTACTCCAAACGCGGGCCCCAGGAAAAACCAAAGAGTTTATTGAAAATTGAAACGATTCCGGAAACCACCAATTCTGCCTCTTCTTTGTTGGTTACCTCCAAGGGGTTAATGGCGATCGGGTATTCGGTATCGGCGGGGTTAAAATAAATTACATCATTAATTCTGCTTTTGGGAATGTAATCAAGAATTATTTCGCTTAGGTCTCCGTGGGGGTCGATAATGGCCATGCCGCGGTCTTTTTTAATGTCGTCAATTGCCATATTGGCAATTAGAGTTGATTTTCCGGTTCCGGTTTTCCCGATTGCCCAGATGTGGCGGCGCCTGTCAATATCCTTAATCCCGAAAATAGTTTCCCGGTTTTTGAAAACAGTACGGCCGAAAAAATTGATGTGAAGCTTATCCTCCTCGGTTGCCGTAATGGCACTTGGTAGATTTTCTGGGGGTTCCGAAAGAACTTTGGTTCCCCAGGCAATTCCTGTTACCTTAATTTTGTCGCTGGGCAAGTGCCAGAGAGTTGCCAACTCCAAAATATTCAGAACGCTTCCGCCGGTGACTTTTCGCTCTAGGGCATTCCCGGTAATATTTTTTGCAGCAAAAAGACCGGGTTTAACAGTTCCAAAATGATTGCCGTCAGCCCTTGTATAAACACCAAAAGCACTGACCAGTTCCATTAGGGATTTATTCGTGTCGCTGATGAGGCGTATTGAGGTCTTAAAACCCGGGTAAGAAATTTTCTCAGTTATTATCATTTTGTCCGCTCTCGGGGACCAAACCCCAGTCTCATTTTTAGTACCGTGGTCGGCGTAAGAGGCGCCTTTTGACTGCCAACCGGACCCAGTTGACTCGAGTGCTATCTGGATAACAATGAGCTCGGTCGGCTCGGCTTTTGAAAGAACCGAAAGAACAGAAGAGAGGGGATCAACGTCCGTGAACTTGTCATATGTACCGATGGGATAATAGTTGCCTTTGCTGAGCTTTAGTTCCTTAATAATCAAGGGGACTGCGGCTAAAGGGTCTGCGATTTTCTCAATGACAACCAGCGGATAGTTACTTTGAAGTTGAGCCTGGATGAAAGGAACAAGAGAATTGTCGCAGGTAATCATAAACTGAATCTGTTGATTGACCGATGCAATCTCAAGAGCCAAAGCAAGGGGGCGGGTGCCGAAAAGTTTTTGGATCGAAGAAACCGAATTAATCTGGGTTAAAGCCGACAAAAAAGTCTTCGCGGCTTCGGGGGTGACTTCGATATTGCGCGGCAGCTTCAAAAAAAGAGTGGTCAGGGAACTTTCCATACGATGATAGTTACATTATATATAGAATATATTTTGTTTGCTTGGACAAGCCCACGTTCAATACTTCTTTGCTTGTCCAAAGAAATATTGGGAAGAAAAGACACCCACAATGATTTATTAGGTTGAGGTTTTTGTTCGTTCATACTTTGTTTTTCGAACTCCCTTCGTGTGCGCTCGGTCGGACTACTCAAACTTTTGAATTGTATTCACTCACAAAAACCCAAGTCTAAAAATTAAGTGGGTTAAGGGGAAAAATAGGCAAAAAAATCCCCGCATTTGGAAAGAAAACAAATTTCCATTTGCGGGGTTGAGCGGACTAGCGCAGGTAAATAATTGTATCCTCGCTCGTACCGTGGTATTCTTTGATTTTCGAAGCGAAATTGACCGCCCATTTGCGTAGGGGGACTAAGAAAACCATTTGTACTGGTACTGAGTCCCAGTTTAAAAGAGCGAGATCTTCTCCTTCGGGATTGGTCAAGAGCCACTCACCGGGGAATTTTTCCGCGGAATACACAGTGATCCCCGCGGGAGCGCCTGATTCCATCAGAATTTCCTGGATCGCAGTCCGGTCGCGTTCGTCAGGTTCTTCTAAGAGCTTAATATTTGGCATTTTTGCCTCCTTGGTTGATGAGAAAATTAGAATTTTCCGAGCCAATAATCAATGTTCCATTTGCCGTTCATATAAGCCACAACGGACAAATCCGCCAGATTAATTGTTTCTGCCGGGTCCTGGTTGTCGATGGATAAGAGAGTAATACAGCGGGTACCGTTACAACTAAATGGGCCACGGATTACAATAACACCTTTAATGGAATTGTTTGGTCCGTGGATCCAAAGCGGCCGGCCTTCTTTGATTTGATCTTGATTTTCGATTTGACCCTTGTGCAGCTTTGGCCTTATAAAGGTTGTTGACGAATCCGGTTTAACCATTGTGATCTGGTCGATCATACGATCCTCCTTTTTTAAATTTTAGTGTACCTCACGAAAATTTCGCGATTGGGGGAAGTATAATATAGGGTAGGGAGGAAGTCAATTTTGGGTGGGTGCGCATGGGATCGAACCATGGACATCGTTCTTATAGAAAAAAGTTCGCTCTGCTGGTGGGCCGGCATGGGATCGAACCATGGACCTCGTTCTTATCAGGAACGCGCTCTACCACTGAGCCACCGGCCCAGCTATGCGAACTTTTTTATATGTCAAACTTCGTTTGTCATCAACAATGCGCTCTACCACTGAGCCACGCACCCCCGAACTCTGCTATTTTAGCATTTGCAAAGCAAATGGCCAAGCTCCTGTAATTTGATTCCCGGATCTGCTTCTTATATACTTCCGCTGTCTGCATTGCAGACAGCTCTTTTCAATCCAAAAACGTTCATTTTCCTAAAGGAGGAAGAAATGGCAGATTTGATATTCAGACAAAGAGGCCCGGCCTCATACAGACATTCCCTGATCGGTTTTTTGAAGAAGGCCAAATGGGAGAACCCCGAATGGAAAGCTTTCAGGGCCTCCAAGGTTTCAGAACCAATTGATCTATCCTGGTTCAATGGTACCAAAGCCCTGTTTGTGGTTTTCTCGCACGGTGTGCCGGTTATGGCAATCCACCCTGACGATCCATTCAAGATCGCGTTATTTGACGCCTCGGCCATGGTTGAGATCAGGCAGGTGCTGCAGGATTTCGAATCCAAAGAGAAAGTTCTGGTCGAGTACCGAACATATTCCTAAAGGAGGAAGAAATGGCCAAAAAAGTTTGGATTCCGAAAATTTCCGATAAGGAGCTCAACGAGCTTGCTTTGCGCATCAAGCCGGTGGTTGAAGTCTACAGCAAAGGAAAGTGTTACATTGGGTCGGTTGGCCTACGTGACAGCGCCTTTATGTGGAGTCCCAAGCCGGCTAAAAAAAGCCGAGGGTTAAAGCCCATCCGCGATATTAGGACGTACCACACCTGGTCATATTATGGTTTTTTTAAACCATCAATTGCTGAAGTCATTGCCCAGATTCCCAAGGAACTTTTGGACCGGGTTGTCGCGTTCGAGATCGTCAAATGGCCTGAAACAGCAGATGATCTGAATAAGGAGCTTAAGGCGCTCAACGCCGGCTATCATGTGGCTACAACCAGACTCTATACAAAAGAATAGACAGTTCACAAAAGAGCCAATACCTGGAGAAGATCCAAACAATCAACTCCAGGTTTTTTATTGGTCCAAACTCCTCTTGACGCTTCATTTTATACACGGTATAATTCTCCTTACGTTTTGAGTTCGGAAACTTAATGCAAACCTTAAAGAAATTTTTCAAAAAAATCTTAGCGGCCCTGCGTGGCTGAAGATTAAAGGTATTTAAGTCTTAAACCGACCTCTAAACGGTCGGTTTTTTTGTATGAAAATACTGTCGGATAAGGAAAAGCTGGATGCACTTTACAAGAAGCTAGTCGAGGCCGAGGAAAAATATAAGTTTAAACTTAAAAATTTCCGAGGCGTTGCCCACGAGAGCGCAATGGGGGAATTATCTTTCAGCGAGCTGAAAGTTAGGGAAGATTTTGTACAAAGCTTGAAGTCAGAAATAGCCGCATTGGAGGCTAAAATGGGCATAAAAAGCGGGCCCAAAGTTTAACTGGCTGAACACCTCATTTGCAATGAGGAGGTAGTGGGTTCGACCCCCACTGGGTCCACTTAAAGCTTACTGGAGTCTATGGGAAGGTTCGATTCCTTCCAAGTTTGCACTGATCCGCCGAGAGGCGGTGAATAGAACTTTAAAATTTGAAAATTTAGTGTCTTTTTATAATTAAATGCAGGTAGATTTTGAGGATCTATCTGTAACTTTCCCCTAAAGTAGGGAAAGTTTAGAAGAGGAAGGTCGCGTCCTATATCCATATTCTTTTTGAATGTGGAGTGTGGGATCGCAAGTTTAAAAATGCAGACAGTGAATGCCTTGCTTCTTATCTCCGAAAAAGGACGTACATAGCCACGAAAGTCGCCGGGTAGCTGCTACGAAGCTTTGATCCGACGGTGTCCGAATGGGGAAACCCGTCCAGCTTTGCTGGACACTCATGCTCCAAAGAGTGCTCGCAAGAGTGTTTATAAGGCATGAGGGGAAACCGCCCGAACTGAAACATCTCAGTAGGGCGAGGAAAATAAATCAAATCGAGATTCCGCCAGTAGCGGCGAGCGAAAACGGAATAGTCTAAACCGTCCTACGCACTTTGCTCCGCAAAGAGCTTCGGATCGGCAAGCCTTAAGCTAAATTGAGGCAAGCCATTCCGTAGCTCGGCACGAAGTGAAGAGCGCAGGATGGTGTTGCGGGAGCCCAATGTGGGATTAGTATTTAATAGCAGAATGGCCTGGAATGGCCAATCATAGGGAGTGAAAATCTCGTATGCAAAATTAAATATTACCCTAGGGATTTCCCAAGTACTACGAGGCACATACCTTGTAGGAATCGGGGGGAACCATCCTCCAAGACTAAATAAGATAAGAGAGCGATAGTGAACTAGTACCGTGAGGGAAAGGTGAAAAGCTGGGCGAGACGCCCAATGAAATAGAACCTGAAACTGTTTGCAGACAAACCGTGAGAGCCCCGTTTACGGGGTGATCGCGTGCCTATTGAAGAATGAGCCGGCGAGTTTTCAATTATTTCCAGTCTAAGTCGTCTATGACGACGGAGGCGTAGGGAAACCGAGTGTTAATAGCGCGTTAGAAATAATTGGAAGACCCGAAGCCAGGTGAGCTAACCGCGAGCAGGGTGAATACTGAGGAAACTCAGTAAGAGGCCCGAACCCGTTGTTGTTGCAATAACATGGGATGACTTGTGGTTAGGGGCAATATACTTATCGAACCTGGAGATAGCTGGTTCTCCCCGAAAGGTCTATGGGGACCGTGGTATGTAAAGTTCTGTTGGCTGTAGAGCACTGGATGGGTGAGAGAGCGTAAGCAATTTTACTCAATCAAACTCCGAATGCCGGCGTGAATTATCATACTAGAAAGCCGCATCGGGCTAAGCTGATGCGACGAAAGGGAAACAACCCTTGACTCTCAGTTAAGGCCTCTAAATTACATCTAAGTTTGAAAGGAAGTTTCTTTTCTCAGACAGCCAGGAGGTTGGCTCAGAAGCAGCCACCCTTTAAAGATAGCGTAACAGCTCACTGGTCGATGGGAGGGAGCGCCCAAGATTTATCGAGGATAAGATGTATGCCGAAGCTAGAGATTTTTTTCGCCCTCGGGCGGAAGGAGTGGTAGGGGAGCGTTCCAACAGCGGTGAAGCTCTGGCCGTAAGGCCGGGTGGAGCGGTTGGGAGTGAGAATGTCGGCTTGAGTAGCGCACAACGCTAGTGAGAATCTAGCGCGTCGAATGTCCAAGGTTTCCACTGCAAGATTCGTTCTCAGTGGGTTATTCGGTACCTAAGGCGAGGCCGTTTTGGCGTAGTCGAATGGATGATTGGTTAAAATTCCAATATTTATGTTAAATCGTTATCAACTAGGGATTGACTAAGCAGGAATTTCGGAGCTTTTTCGTGAAGTAAAGTGCAAAAACTAAAACAGTTGTGATTGGAAAATCCGTCACGGCGTCTAATTAAGGTTATGCAAAGTCTTCCGCGAGGGAGGCGATTCCGGACGTTTCAGCTTACGAGAAAAGATTCGTAGTGAGAGTTGACATAAGCCGTACCGCAAACCGACACAGGTGGACTGGGGGAGAACCCTAAGACGATCGAGAGACAAATCCTCAAGGAACTCGGCAAAAAAACTACCCGTAACCTAGGGAGATGGGTTGCCTGGCCTTAAAACCAGGTAGCATCTAAAGTTTATTAGTCGACTGTTTATCAAAAACACAGGTCCGTGCAAAGGCGAAAGCCGACGTATACGGGCTGACGCTTGTCCAGTGCCAGTAAGTTAAGAGGAGGAGTAGTAGCCGCAAGGTTACCGCCCCGAATTTAAGCTCTGGTGAACGGCAGCAGTAACTATGAAGCAGTTGTAGTTATGTAGGTATCAGTGTGAATCCTACCGTCCACAGAAAAAGGACGCAAAAGTTAACTAAATGCTGGAACATCCGTGCCGTACAAACGGTTGAAGTATCTGACGCTACCATGTAGAATGGTAATAATGCGATCAGTGCGGAAAATCAGCAGGAAAGATTTTTTTGGAAGAGATCTCAATTTTTTCTTAAGTGGTTTTGTTGAGGGCGAAGGAAGTTTTAATGTTTCATTACGCCGAAAAATCGATTATAAAGTCGATTGGCAGGCAGTAATGAGCTTTAATGTTTCCCAAAAAGATCCGTCAGTTCTTAAAATTCTGAAGGATCAATTGGGTTGCGGAATTATAAAAGTCCGCAAAAATGACAATCTTCATTCATTCGATGTAACAAGTCCTAAAGAAATTATTGAGAAAGTTATACCATTTTTTCAAAGGTATCCTGTTCTTTCTGAATCAAAAAAGAGAAATTTTGCAATTTTTTGCAAGATAGCATCTTTGATGGAAAGGGGAGAACACAGAAACTTGTCCGGTTTAAGGAAGATTCTCGAACTTCGAGAAAAACTTAATATCGGTAAAGGGAGAACAAGAAAATATGGTATTTACGATATTTTTCCAAAGAAAAATCCTCAGAGACTACACGTTAACTAGCTAAATTTCGTTAATTTGGCTAATGATATAGTCCTATCTTACGAGCGATCGTAAGTCTACGTAAATTCAAAAGTCGTAGCATTGTAAAATATGAACTGTTCTAAGGTGGAATTAAAACTGCCTTAGTAAAATTTAACTATTTGCTGGAACAACTCTAGTATCCGAAAGTACCGAAAGCGGTGATAATCTTATCGGTGGAGTCAATCAGCAGGGAAGATTCCTTAAGAGTAATCAAAGGAAAACCCTCAGAGACTAAACGTTAAACCTTTTTAGGTAGTGAAAACTTCTAATCAGGAAGATATAGTCCCGACTGCATAGCGATATGCAGGGACATCCTCAATTTGAGAAATGTCCACAATCCTATTTTAGGATGAAGATTTCAAGCGAAGTTCCTTGCCAGGTGAGTTCTGGCCCGCATGAATAGCGTAACGAGCTAATAACTGTCTTGAGGATTTACTCGGCGAAATAGCGATGGCTGTGAAGACGCGGCCTACTTCTACATGGACAAAAAGACCCCGTGGAGCTTTACTGCAGGTAGATATTGCTTTCATATTTTTTGATTGTCTAGAATAGGTGGGAGCCGCAAGGAGACCTT
>Ga0209777_10009119_pt1 | contig 10725 bp, 7 predicted proteins | sample FrelakmetHBP12HB_FD_187147 | JGI IMG/M metagenome (GOLD analysis project Ga0209777, IMG submission 187147) | Freshwater lake sediment microbial communities from the University of Notre Dame, USA, for methane emissions studies -HBP12 HB (SPAdes)... | ecosystem: Environmental > Aquatic >... | reverse complement strand
GCACGCAGGCCGCGAGCAGCAAGCCCGCCCAGGCGATGGCGTGCAGCCATTTTACCGAGTTCCTTGAGTTCTTCATGGCATGTTTCCTTGTGGGTTGTTGTCCGCCCGATCCACGGACTGCGCTGGATCTCAGCGGACTGGTTTAACGGTCATAATCGGCACTTGGCAGAACGTGAGCGCGGCGATGCCGTTGGCGCCAGTTAATAGGTTATCCGGGTTCCAGGCGCGGTCCTTCAGGTAGGTGACCTTCTGCGCCGTGGAAGGGGCGGACAGTTTGAGCTTGAGCAGATTGCCGGACACGCTGCCCGCGGCGACGTTTTCTTTGGCCCCCTCCAGGTAAAACTGGCTCGCCAGCGCATCCGTCCAGACGACCGGCTGGTCAAATTCGAGAACCAACTCCTCTTTCTTGAAGTTCGTGTAGTAGGCGCGCGTGAGATTCGGCGGCGTGATGGAACCGGTGACGGCCTTGCCGTAGAGGTCCCGTTCCATCAGGGGGCTGATCAGGCGCGCAAATTCCCCCCAGCCGGGCAGCGGATAATGGCAGCCGCCGGGGGGCTTGATGCCCAGCGTGGACATGACGCTCAGGTGGGCATACAGCGCCGGCAGGTCGCGCTGCACCTCCCGCAACATGTCGCTGGCGTCGGTGCCGCCCATGCTGCAGGCGTTGGGCCAGATCTGAAAGACGTAATAGTACTGGAGGTTGGGGAAATCCTCTTTCCAGGCCGCCGACATGTCCACGAAGTACTGCTGGTAGGTTTCCCAGCCATAGCGGCCGGAAGCGCCCGCCGCGCCCTGGTTGTTTTCGCCCTGGTGCCACAGAACCCCGCGGATACCGTGCGTCAGCCGGGCCTGCTGCACGCGCCACAGCATCCGCCCATAAATCGTCGCGACGTCCGTCGGCTCGGCGGGACTGCGCTGGTGCATTTCGATCAGCGTCCCCCCGACGGCGCCGTTGATGATGCAGATCGGGATCTTCTGGCTTTCCACCAACCGCTTGGCGAGTTCCATGCCCCAGTAACCGAGTTGCAGCTTCTCGCCCTGGCGGTCCTTCCAGACCGCGTTGCCCCATAGCTTCATCCGGGCGTTCTGGGGGTCGCCCGCCGTGGTGCCATAGCTGCGAATCCAAGCGCTGTCATAGGGCGGCGCCTGCTCGCCGGTGTCCGTCGCCAAGGCGTTGGACTGCCCGTCAATCAGGTAGGCGTCGCCGCACACCAGGTTGGTCACGGTGTGCAGCACGGTGTCGCGGCCCCCGGCCCGGGAGCCGAACTCCACCTTGTACTTGATGAGACCCGGCTTCAGCCGGACCGCGAAGGCATACGCTTTGTCGGCCGCGAGCTTCCGGCTGTCGTCCTTGTAAAGCTGGGCCCCCGCATAGACCCGTAGGAAGACGGCGTCGGCCGCCTCGTTCAAGGTTCCGTTATAATACAGCGTGCCTTCGTTTTTGTCGTCACGGGCATAGAATTGATTGTCCTCCGGCTTCTCGTCCTTGCCGGGGATGCGCTCCACCCATTTGTCCTTCGCCGGCTCGGTGACCGTGAGCGTGGCCGTGTGAACGATCTCCGCGCCGCCGTTGCTCAGCGCGAGCGTGACGATCAGCGGACCGCTGTTTTGCGCGCGCTTAAGGATCAGTTTCCCGGGCGCCGTTTCCTTGATCACCGCCAGCCCTGCAACCGTCCACGCATATTTCAACTGGCCGGCGCCTTTCGCCTGCATCTGGGCCAGGTTGGCAATCACCGGCACGACTTCGATGGGCTCCCGTCCATTCCACTTGGCCGGCGCTTTCACGGTGAACACCGGCTCCGGGATGTCCTCCCGGATCGTGATCGGGATGTCCCTGGTCTTGGTCTCACGAGCATAGACCGCGCGGAGCTGCAGGACGAGCGCTTTATCGCCCACCACGCGGCCCGCGGGGAATGTGAACGAAAGCCGATCCACAGCGGCAACCGTTTCCCGGCCGTCGCGTTTGAGCACCCAATACACCTTCTGCGCGCCACCCGCCTTGGCGGCAAACGTCACGCTCTGGCCCTCGGCCACAAAAGCCTGCGACGGCAACACCTGGAACGCGCTGCCCGGCGGCACGAGGGCGCCGACCAGCGTTTGCAGGGGCTTCTGGTTCTCGTATTCCAGCTTGATCCAGTCGGCGGACCGGGCCACCTTGGAAATCCGCACTTCATCCAGGTCGCCGATGAAATCGTAGTTGTTGTACCAGCCGCCCAGCCACAGCCGGGCCGGGTTCTTGATGTTCAGCGTCGGCGTCGCGGAGCCGTCCAGCCGGCCATTGATGTAAAGCTTCCCCGTCCCCCGGCCGTACGTGTGCGCGACGTGCAGCCATGCGCCCATGGGCAGCGTGCTGGCTCCCTCGACGTCGGAGAAGTCGCTGTCGATGTGCACGTGCGGCGGGCTGCGGAATTGCATCCGCACCTTGCTGCCTTGATTGCCGCCTTCATTGCCCCAGCCGATGATGGTGGAATTCGGCTGCTCCGCCCGGAACCAGGCTTCGGTGCTGTGCGCGTCGGCCCCCGATGGATAGTTCGTAATCTGTTCCCCGCAGAAAATGCCCTGTCCGCCGCCCAAATGCCGGGCGGGGCCGATCATGCCCGCGGTCGCCGTCGTGCGGACATTGGTGGAATTCAGCGTGCCCACCTCGTCCTGCACCGGCTCGTTCATGTGCCAGACGCTGACGAAGCCGTTGGCCTCATTGAACACAACCGATCCGCTGAATTCGTTGGTGGCGTCGGCCTTGCCCCAGTACATTTTGATCTGCTGGCGTGCCTGGCCCTTGATGGCGGGGATGCGCACCCAGACGCAGGCGGTCCCGTTGGAGGTATCCCAGTCCTCGACTTGGTACGCCAGCGGCTGGCCGGTGCTGTCGGCGAAGCGGACGTCCTCGCCCTGCGCCTTGGCCTGGGAGAAATCGAAATTGTCCTTGGTCAGGCGCACCAGCAACGGGAAGTTTTCCTCCACGGCCGCAGCCGGCAGATTTGCGCCCTCGGGCGTGGTCAGGATGTAGAGCGATCCGGAATGCTGCCAGCCCGGATATTGGGCCGGCGCCGCGGTCAGCAGCGCCAGGAATGACACCAGCCCGAGCCAGGTTTTACGCGTCATAGGTGGAAGCCTTCATTTTTGCAGAAACCTTAGAGATTTTGCGCGGCGGTGGCAACAGAATACAATCGCCGCAGCGTGATGGGTCATTGAGGTGGTAGCCTCCCAGCGACCTTTCCCGACCGCGCTGCGCGTGTCGGGATGGAGGCGAAATTCAGGCTCCGGCCACACAAGGTGGCCGGGAGCAAAAAATCGCAGATGCGCCGCAGCTTCTCCTGTGGGCGGGGCATCCTTGCCCCGCGCCCGCGGAAGGACGCCGGCTGATTTTTTCAGCTTCTGCGGTCTCGCTTAAAAACTGCTTGCGCCACTGCGCCAGCGTTGTACACTCGCATTATTCGGTTGAAACACCTAGCGAACCAATCCGAAAGCATCTCGTAAAGCTGAAGGAGGGGACCATCATGAAGCACACCGTCAAGCTGGCCCGGCATCTATGGCTGGCCGGCATCGTTTTCGGCTTGGCGTCGGCGCAGCTTTTGCGCGCCCAAACGAATGCCGGCGATCGGGACAAGACGCCCGCTCAACCGCCCGTGCAGGGTGACCAGCCGACGAAAGCGCCTGAGCAAGCAAAACCTGCCACAGCGGAGGAATGCGCACCGGCTGCCATCGGGCAAGTCGAGGTGTGCCTCTCCCTCGTCAGCTTCGACCGGAAGGATCTGGAGGCGGTGGCGCGCCAGTCGCCGGGCGCCAGCGTGCGGGCGGTGGATGTGCTCGCGCTGTGGCGTGCGGGCAAAGGGCGGCTGGTGACCTCCAGTACGACGCAATCCACTCTCGGTGAACAAATGACCATCAAAGACGTTTTGGAATGGCGTTACCCGCAAAGTTATGAACCCTTTCTTCCCTCGACGCTCGACAACACCTCGTCCAATTCAACAAGGAAAATAGATACTACGATGCCGATAATTACCTTGGCGCCGGTGGATTTCCAGACTCGTGAGATCGGAATGATATTCATTTGCAACGTCACTTGGGACAACGGCCTTAAAATCTTCGATATGACCATGGTGCCGGAGCTTACAACGAAGGAAGAGCCGGAGGAGCCCATCTATAAGCACGTTTCACCAGCCGGGACGAATATGTTATTCATCTTCCAACCAGCGTTTCAGACCAAAACCGTGACGGTGAAAGCAAGATGTACCGATGGGGAGACCATCGTTTACAACAGCGACGTCTTGAATCAGGGCAATGATGAAATGACCTACCTGCTGATCACCCCGTACCTGATTCATCCTTGACGCGGCCGGCGCTGCCAAGGTCACGTTCGGCCCACAGGACATCTTCACAGGTTGATGGGGTGAGGGGTAGCATGGGACAGATGGCACATGGGTCGCCTGCGTCCCCTGCATCTCATCAACCACGGGGAAGCGCCGCATGAACCCGGGCTTCATCCCGCCACATTCCGGCGGCTGATCAATTCCAACCGCTTCTCCCCGGAGCGGAACGTGTCAACGTTCCGGCGCCCAAAGAAAACAAACAAAACCCGAAGATCCTCCCCGCCGCGCTTCCGGGCAACGCCGGCAGCCCCTGCCCCGTCCTGATTTCCTGGGTTCCAAATAATCCATGCCTGTTTTCCGCGCCACGGCATTAATGGCGCGCGACGGATAGAATGACCAGGACCGTCGCGCCGTAGAGCGCGAGGACCGCCAGCAGGGGGACGTCGGTCAGCAGGATCTGTTCCGGCCGGTCCCCGCGCTCGTGGCGGTACACGAGGTCCAGGTAGCGGAACAGGCCAAAGATGACGAAGGGGACGGTCAGCACCAGGCGGTCGGTGCCGAATTTCGCGACGGTGTCGGGCCACAGGGTGTACAGTGCATAACAGACCAGCGTGGCGGCGGCAATGATGGCGATGAGCTGGTCGAGCAGGCGCGCGTTGTACTGCTGCAAACTGTGGCGCGTCGGGGCGTCGGTCGCCGGATCCACCACGATTTTCTCGTGGCGGCGTTTGCAGAGCGCCAGGAACAGCGCGAGCAGCATGGCGCACAACAGCAGCCAGCGGGAAATGGCCACATGGATCACCACCGCGCCGGCCAGGGCGCGCAGGACGAAACCGGCGGCGATCACGAACAGATCCACCAGGGCCACCCGCTTCAGCCCCAGCGAGTAGGCCAGTTGCAGCACGACATAGCCGCCGGTGACCCAGAACAGATCGCGCGCCAGCCAGCCGCTCCAGCCGAGGCCCGCCGCGAGCAGGGCCGCGGCCAGCGCCAGCGCCGCCGGCACCCCGAGCTCGCCGGCGGCCACGGGCCGGCGCTGCTTGGTGGGATGCGCGCGGTCCAGTTCCCGGTCGCGCACGTCATTGATCAGGTAAATGCCGCTGGACACCAGGCAGAAGGCCAGCATGGCCTGGCACACCGCGCCGAACGCCTGCCAGCCCACCGCCTGCTGGCGGTCGCCTAACGCGAACACGAAGGCGGCGAAGACGATGAGATTCTTCGTCCACTGCTTGACCCGCAGCGCGCGCAACAGCAGCCAGGGCCGGCGCACCGTCATGCCGGACCTCCGGCGGCCGCCACGCTGCGCGGATGCACGGCGCGCGGCCGACGGCGGCCGCGTGCGCGCAGCAGCAACTTCCACACCATCCAGCGCGCCTCGCGGACAATCTGCAGGTTCATTTTAGACTGCCCTTCCCGGCGCTCGACGAACACGATCGGCACCTCGACGATGCGGAAGCCGAACAGCCAGGCCGTGTGGGTCATCTCGATTTGAAAGGAGTAGCCGTTGGAACGGATGGCGTCGAGGTTGATCGTCTCCAGCACGCTGCGGCGGAAGCACTTGAAGCCGCCGGTGGGGTCCAGGATCGGCAGGCCCGTGATCCACCGGGTGTACAGCGCGGCGCTCTTGCTGAGCAACAGTCGGCTCATCGGCCAGTTCATCACGCGGATGCCGCCGATGTACCGCGAACCCAGCACGAGGTCGGCGTTCTGCGCGGCGGCCATCAGGCGCGGCAGGTCGGCGGGATCGTGCGAGAAATCGGCGTCCATCTCGCAGACCAGGGCGTAATCGCGCGCCAGCGCCCACTGGAAACCGGCCAGGTACGCGCGGCCCAGGCCCTGTTTGGCTTCGCGGTGCAGCACATGCACCCGCGCATCCGCGGCGGCCAGACCGTCCAGGATCCGGCCCGTGCCGTCCGGCGAGTTGTCATCCACAAACAAAATATCCACCGCGGCACTGGCGCGCTCCACGGCTTGCACCAGGTTGCGAACGTTGTCTTTTTCGTTGTAGGTGGGCACCACCACCAACGCCGGATTCATGCCTTCACTCTATGCGAACAGTGGAAAAACAGCAAGTCGCGGATTGCCGCCGGCTGTTTCACGGGTATAGTAGGGGCGTTATGGCCATCCACCTCGAGATTCGCACCTATGGCGATCCGGTCCTGCGCGCGCCGGCGCGGCCCGTGGCGGGCGTCACCGCGGAACTCCGGCAGCTCGCTCGGGACATGGTCGCCGCCCTGCGGGCCCGGCAGGGCGTCGGCCTGGCCGCCTGCCAGGTCGGCCGCCGCGAGGCCCTCTGCGTCATCGAGGTGCCCGCCCGGTACGACACCGACGAGACCACCGGGCTGCGCTGGCATCCCGACGTGGAGATGCCCTGGACGCTGTTCAATCCGGTGATCGTCCGCGCGTCGGCGGACGAAGAAACCAGCGAGGAAGGGTGCCTGAGTTTTCCGGACATCGTCGCGCCGATTCTTCGCTCCGTTGAAATCACCCTGCGCTACCTGGATGCGGATGGCCAGCCGCGGGAACGGGTGGTGCGCAAATTCCTGGCGCGCGTGGTGCAGCATGAACTCGATCATCTCGCGGGCAAGCTGCTGGTGGACCGCATGAGTTCCCTGAAGAAAATCGCCCTGCGCGGCCAACTGCGCCGGCTCAAGCAGGAGACCGAGGCCGAACTGGGGCTGGCCTGAACCGTCGGGCGGGCCGGAGCATAGGCCCGCCGGTGTGGTGTGCATGTACAGGACAGGCTGGAACCTGCCGCCTTTTGCCCGTCGCCACCCTGTGGTACCCCGGGCGGGAATTGAACCCGCGACCTCCGGATTAGGAATCCAGCACTCTGTCCATCTGAGCTACCGGGGCAATACGTTCCAAGATAATAGGATCGGTATGATCCGGAACATTGGGCTGGCAATGCCGGGACATATTTGGGGCATTTCTCTGTGACGGCAGGCTTCGCTAAGCTGCCGCCCAAAAGAGGAGCAATCCTGAGCAAGACCTATCGTCGAAAATGGTTCCATCGGGGAGCGATTATACGCCAACGCAAGGACTCTTTTCAAGTCGAGATCAATGCGCACGGCAATCGCTCCCCGCGGGTTAAACTTGATGGGGTTTCAGATTTATAAACTCCGACATGGCAGAAAGGTCCCAGGCACGGTCGAGCCTGTGAACGGGGCCTGGCGGGCTTTCTAGCAGCCTGTCGGACTTTGCATGTAAGTCGTTACTAATCAACTAATACCATTTCTTACGCCGTGTTGATAGTCACGCTGTTATGAATATTCCGGTTCTAAGTCCGACAGGCTGCTCGAGCAAGGCATGAAACTTGCTCCGCTAGAAAGCGCGGAAACGAAAGGGGACGTCGATGAAGATTCTGACCACAAGCATTAAAATGTTGGCGGGGGCTGCGGCCATGGCTGCGGTCGCTTTGATCTATACCCCCGGTCTCCAGGCTGCGTCGGAGACCACAGCCACGCACAAGGCTGAAAAAACCGGGCATGAACGGCATCCGCATATCCGTGCCGCCATACACGAATTACGCGAGGCCCTGCACGAGATGAAGGAAGCCGATCATGACTTTAGCGGTCACCGGGTAGCGGCGATGCAAGCGGCTGAAACCGCCGTGGAGCAACTTCGGTTAGCCTTGGAAGCCGACAAGAAATAAGCGTATACCCTAGCTCGGTAACAGCCCGGCGGAGTTGGGGTTCCCCGGCAGCTCGATCAGGACGGCGACGGAAAGCGGCTCCATGACGCGGCAGATCCACAGAGGCGCTCAGCGTAAAACAGGAAAGTGCGACGTTTTGCGTGTCCGTGGAGCAGTGCTAACGCATGCATTCCGATGAAAGCCGAATATGCAACCTTTGCTACAGCGCGCAGATGATGGCCGCCGGACGGGCTGGCTGATCTTGCTGATCTTCAGCGTGCTCGCCGTCGGCATTGTCACCGCGGGCTACGTCGTCTATCAGAACTTCGAACAACGTTATCGCAGCGAGATGGAGAGCCAACTCTCCGTGATTGCGGAGTTGAAGGTGGATGAGCTGGTGCGATGGCGTAAGGAGCGATTGAGCGATGGCGGCCTGTTTGTCCAGAACCTCACCATCTCCGCCTTGGTGCGTCGTTTTCTCGAAAAACCGGAGGACGCGGAAGCCCGCCGGCTGATTCAAACTTGGATCGAAAAGGTCCAAGCCGCTGATAAGTATGATCGGGTGCGCTTGCTGGATACGCAGGGCGTAACGCGCCTATCCATCCCCGACGACCAGCACCCCCTCTCGGCCACGGTTTATCAGCGCATCCCGGAAGTCCTGCAATCGGGGCAGGAGACCTTTCAGGATTTTTACCGCGATGACCATGACCAGCGCATCTATCTATCGGTGCTGACTCCCCTTCACGATGCCGCAGACACCAACCGTCCGCTGGGCCTTATCGAGCTGCGCATTGATCCGGGAGTCTATCTTTATCCCTTCATCAAACGCTGGCCGACGCCGAGCCGGACCGCCGAGACGCTGCTCGTCCGCCGGGAAGGGGACGCGGCTGTCTACCTGAACCAACTCCGGTTCCAGACGAATACCGCGCTGAACCTCCGCGCGCCATTGAATCTCCGCACACGGCCCGCGGCGCAGGCCGTCTTGGGTCGCGAAGGCATCATGGAAGGCAAAGACTACCGGAACGTGCCGGTGGTGGCGGCGCTGCGCACCATCCCCGATTCGCCGTGGTCGCTGGTTGCCCGCATGGATGCGGCGGAAGTTTATGCGCCGTTACACGAGCGGTTGTGGATGGTGATCATCATGGTTGTCATCCTGCTCTTCGCCACAGAAGCCAGTGTGGTCTTGATCTGGCGGCAGCAGCATGCCCGGCTTTACAAGGAGAAGTATTGGGTCTCCGAAGCCTTGCGTCAGGAACAGATCTTGATGCTCGCCCTGATGCAGAACGTGCCCGCCTACATTTACTTCAAGGACACGGCCAGCCGCTTTCTCCGCATCAATCCGTTCTTGGCCAAGTTCTTTGGCGTGAGCGACCCGGCGCAAGTCATCGGCAAGACGGATGCCGATTTTCTGCCCGCGGAACGCGCGCGCAGGGCGTTGGCCGACGAGCAGGAGATCCTGCGCACCGGCCAGCCGGTGGTGGATATCGAGGAAAAGACGATCCGGCCCAACGGCAGTGTAAGCTGGGAGTTGACCACCAAATTACCGTTACGCGGCCCGGCCGGGAACATCATCGGCACCTGCGGCATCTCCAGCGACATCACCGCGCGCAAGCGAGCGGAGGAGGACCTGGAGCGAAGTGCGCGGCAGTTGCAGGAGAAGAGCGCCGAGATGGAACAATTCCTCTACACGGCTTCCCACGACCTGAAGTCCCCGTTGGTGACGGTCCGGACGTTCCTCGGCTATCTGGAGCAGGACTTGCCGACGGCCGATGCCGGGCGGATCGAGAAGGATCTGGGCTTCATCCGCGCCGCCGCGAACAAGATGGCGCGGTTGCTCGACGAGTTGCTGGAAATGTCGCGCATCGGCCGCGTGGTCAGTCCACCGGTGAAGGTCACGGTCGGCACGTTGGTGGACGACGCCCTCGACGCGGTGGCGGGGCGCATTTCCGGGCGCGGCGTGCAGGTGCAAGTGGCCGATCGCGATGTGACGTTGTACGGCGACCGGGGCCGCTTGGCGGAGGTCTGGCAGAACCTGGTGGACAATGCCTGCAAGTTCATGGGCCAGCAGCAAGCGCCGCGGATCGAAATCGGCGTCGAGCGGCGCGAGGCGGAGACGGTGTTCTTCGTGCGCGACAACGGCATCGGGATTGACCCGCGCCACCGGTCGAAGGTGTTTGGGCTGTTCGAGAAACTGAATCCGCGCGCCGAAGGCACGGGCATTGGCCTGGCCTACGTCAAGCGCATCGTGGAATTTCACGAAGGCCGGATCTGGGTGGAGTCCGAAGGCGTTGGGCAGGGCACGTGTTTCTATTTCACCCTGCCTAGAGCGGTTGATAAATCAAACGAAGGAGAGAAGCGATGAAAGGCGAACCAATGATCGTGCTGCTGGTGGAAGATGATGAGGCGCACGCCGAGATCGTGCGGCGGAACTTCGAGGACAGCCGGATGGCCAACATATTGAGACACGTCTCCGACGGCCAGGCGGCGCTGGATTATTTGTACCAACGCAACGAATTCAGCGACCCGTCGCAGGCGCCGCGTCCCGGCATCATCCTGCTCGACCTGCGCCTGCCGAAGGTGGACGGGCTGGAGGTGTTGAAGTGCATCAAGACCGACCCCCTGTTCAGTTCCATCCCGGTGGTGATCTTGACCACTTCGAAAGCCGAGATGGACATGGTCAAAGCGTATACCCTCCATGCCAACAGCTACCTGGTCAAGCCGGTGGATTTCACGCAGTTCACCAAGCTGATGGAAACCTTCGGTTACTACTGGCTGGCG
>Ga0209777_10009118_pt1 | contig 10725 bp, 13 predicted proteins | sample FrelakmetHBP12HB_FD_187147 | JGI IMG/M metagenome (GOLD analysis project Ga0209777, IMG submission 187147) | Freshwater lake sediment microbial communities from the University of Notre Dame, USA, for methane emissions studies -HBP12 HB (SPAdes)... | ecosystem: Environmental > Aquatic >... | reverse complement strand
TCCAAGTTATACTGGTAGTGATCCTGTTTGTGCTACTGCTCAAAACACTCATGCAACAACCGGCTATCTGACATTTAGCGGGGCTAATATCAAGGGGTTGGTAACTGATGCTATTGCTAATAGGTCTAATAGTTTATCTTGTGGATTGGGGTTTTCTGTTCAGAGTGGGAATACATGTTATCCTAAATTTGATAGTTTGGAAGCCACAACCGAAGCGTATAGGCCGCATTTGGTAATTCAGTACACCGCTGCGGCTACACCGACTCCATCGCCGAGTCCTTCTCCCTCGCCTTCGCCTTCTCCTTCACCTTCTCCCACACCTGTTCAGAACATTGTTTTGCAAGACTCAACATTTAACAGTTACTTTCCTGATTCGACTTATGGAAGTCAAAATGAGCTTCTTTTGAGCGATAGCGTTGCTTTCAGATGGCGGGACGTGCTTCAATTTTCGACGTCAGATGTTGCTCATGGGGTGAAGATAACAGGTGCGTCAATGAGTATTTATCTCGGTTCATATACTGATGGGCTGGATGCCCAAAAGGAGATTGAAGCCCGGCGAACGACTGAATATTGGACTGAGGGTGTGGTCACCTGGAATAATCAACCGGCTTCTTCTGTCAATGATCCAACTTATGTTAGCGCCTATAACACGCATGGTGTAACAGGTTGGGTTACGTGGTCAGGGGCCGGGATGATTGCGTTGGTTAAGGATGCTATGGATAACAGGAGCGATTTGCTGTCAGTCTTGCTTCGTTTTGCAGATGAGTCCGGAGATAGCTGTCTGGCTAATTTCTGGTCTAGTGAATCTTCGGATGCGTCGAAGAGGCCGAAACTGGTTGTTACGACAGGCGCTGAGATCACGCCAACTCCTGTACCAACGGCGACACCTTCGCCTACAGCTACGCCGGCACCAGGTGGTGCTATCCTTGAGGATAGCTGGCTTTATCAAGGACAGCCGGGGACTGTAATGAATGGAGATTTTGAAGGACAGCTAGTGTTAGCAAACAATGCCGGTAACTTAGGCAGGAATGTTTTGAAGTTTGCTATTGGTGCTATACCAGAGGGGAATTATGTCACATCAGCTACACTTAGCGTTAAGTCTTTTGGCTTTTACTTGGACAATGACGCCGCGGGTCAAATCCAGCTCAAGCGTGCTGACAGTTCATGGGATGAGGAGAGCGTAACTTGGAATAATCAGCCCGATTCTTATATGAATCCGGCTCCTGCCGTATTATTCATGAGTCATGCACAGACTGGTTGGTTTAACTGGACGGGGGCGAATATGGCGGCGTTAGTTCAAGACGCATTGGACAACCGGAATGGTGTATTAAGCCTGCTTATGAGATTTAAGACAGAGGGTAGTGGAGAAACTTCTATACCTGTTTTCCGTTCCAGTGAAGCTGAATCAAATTCGCGTCCAAAGTTAGTTTTTACATATGGAACGGGAGGCCCTACGCCTACTCCGGGTCCAACTCCTGTTGGTGGTGGTAAGGTTTCGATGGTAGGTGATTCTATAACTTATGGTTATCCCACACACAATGGATTCGAGGATGCCTTGGCTACGTTGCTAGGTGGCACCTGGGACGTGGTTAACGAGGGTCATAACGGTTATCTTACTGATACTCTTCAGGCCATATTTGATGATGTCATTGATACTGATCCCGATTATGTCGTTATAATGGCAGGTACTAACGATGCAGCCAGTGGTCGAAGTGCTATTAGCGCCGAAGGTTACTTACAAGCAATGTACACAGCGGCTAACGAGGCGGGGATTAAGGTCATAGCTGTGACCATTGCGCCTGCCGGTAGGTCTGGTACTCAGCAGACGATGGTTGACGCTGTTAATCTATGGATCAAGACGAAGGCTACTGACGTTGATTATGTGGTTGACGTTTATACGATAATGGAGGATCCAAATAATGCCGATCATTTGCTTCCGGCGTATGCGGCGAACGATGGTGGGGAGGTACATTGGTCATTATCTGGTTATGCGATAGCGGCAAATGCAATATATTACAGTGTTTGGTATTCCGGCGTTGAACAGTGCCGGGCGGGTACTCTTGAAGCTGGAAATATAACATCAACTTCAGCGGATTTATGGGGTTACGTAGTACAAGATGGTGGTGGGAATTGTACGGGTTATTTTACTTATGGTCATTATGGTAATCCTATCGCTTATCACACTTCGGAGACTTTTAACCTTAGGCTTCAAGATACTTTGTATGTTGCCACAGAGGATCTTCTTCCCGGCGAGCGATATTGGTTTAAGTTTTGTCTTGTAGGTGCAGCAAATACTTCTTGTGGTACAGTTGTTGATTTTTGGAGTAGATCTCTGTTACCAGTTGGAGAAACGTTGCAGGTGCGAAGTGTTACACAAACAAGTGCGACGGTCGTTGGGCGTGTAATTGATGCGGGAGAATGGAGTGAGTTTTGTACCGGTTATCTTGGAATAGTAGGGCAACCGGAGGGGCAAGATGAGTTTGAGTTGCCTGGGAGCATGGCCAACGAAGGAATTTATGAACATACTTTTACTAATTTAATTCCCGGTAGGGTGTATGAATATTACTTTAGAGTTACGAATGAAAATGGAGTATGGTATCCGGCTGGGGCTTTGCCTACATTCACAACAGCTACTGCAACGATTAACGGGCTTCCTAGAGCATGGACGAATGTTCCATTATATCAGGTGTTGGCTACTTCCGTAACGGTGAGAATGAGGGGTAGTGTTTTATATGATGGCAGGGTAGATTGCGCGGGAGGGTTTTTTTACAAGGCTACCAGTAGCGATACCTGGATTGAAATTGAGAATCCGGTCATTATCCGTACAGGTGCGAGCTTTGAATCGCTTGTACCAGGCTTATTAAAAGGTACATCATATGATGTTAAAGCAAGAGTCAGAAATTACTTGGGAACCGGAAATGGTACATTAATAACCTTTGTCACATCTGGGCTAATGGTTGGCACACCTACTCCGGGGCCGACTGCTTCGCCGGGTGCTAGTTTAATCCCAAGTAGTTTGATCCCTGCGGCTTGGCTGGCTTGGTGGTCAGGGATTGCTACTAACGCAAAAGCTATTCTTGGGGTAATTATCATAGCAGCTGCTTCTGTCGGCTGCGGAGTTTTGGAGTTAGGAACTCCGGTAATCGCGGTTGTTGCCGTTTGCGGCGTTGTGCTGTTCACCCTGGTTGGCTGGTTCCCCGGCTGGCTGATCATCCTGGTTGCGGTTGCTCTCGGCCTGGGGGTTTTCATCAAAGTTACCGGGTCTAGGTAGCCCTACGATTCGATTTTAAGGGGTTGAAAAATGGAGCCTGTGCTAAACGATGGTCGGCGCTGGTATCAGGTCTGTTGGCCTCGGGTCCTGCGGTTTGGCATAGGGTGGGGCTGTGCTGCCGGGGTGCTTTTCCTTCTTGTAGGTTCAGTAGTATCCGCCAGGGGCGAATGTCTAACCTGTGGCTGGAGGGGGTGCTGAATGAACGCTAAACTGGTGATTGCTATAGTCTTTTTTATGCTGTTTGTGGGGATGATAGCTAATGCTATGTATCCTGGTGAGGCGAGCGCGATCCCTGGGACTCCCGGCGTTCCCGGTACGGACTCGGGTACTATAAACGAAATCAGGTGGTGGGCTTGGCCCTGGGACGTAATCAGCAATCTGATTACGCTTTTGCCGGATCCCGTAGGGTATATGTTTGAGAGCATTGGTGCTTTCATAATGCTGATGACATTTCAACTGGCGGGTGTTCCTGTGGTTGTGAACACCTTGCTTTTTGTTCCGTTTGCATTTGGGCTGTTATGGTTAACGCTTGGTATGGTCCGGGGAAGTCAGGGAGGATAAATGGAAGCAATAAATACCACGATGGGGCTTTATTTATGTTTGAGCTTAGCTCTCGGGCTGACTTTCCTTTCAGCCTGGCGGCTCGGATCCTGGGGCTGGTTCATAACCACATTTGCTTGGATTGGTTTCGCTGCTGCGGTTGACAGCACATTTCCGTCAAGTGTGGCGATCTTTATGGCTTTCCTGTGCTTGGTATTCTTTGTAAAGGGGGCTACGCGGAAATGATGGGTTTCGTTTTCGGGCTGGTAATCGGAGGTTTGGGAATGTGGTATTTACAGAAACGGAGGAAAAAGGTCTGATGTGGACTGAATGTATGCCGTACTGGAAAGCACTTCTGATGATGTTTGGCGGTATTGGTGCATGGATTCTGGGAATATGGTTGGAGGAAAGGATCAAGCAATATCATGACAAGTAACATCTGGTTTGCAGTTCGGCTTTGGTGGTGGCAGTTGTGGGATCGGAGTGGGGATCTGGCTATTGTTCTAGTACGGGAGGGTTCGGAATATCGGCTGACCTTCGGGAAGTTTCGTAATCTGGTGGCGAAGGGCTTGGAGTTTTTCTACGAAGGCAATCTTGTTTATACAATGATAGACATGCCTAGACATACCTTTAAGAGTGAACGGTTCCTGGCGGTGGTGGACGGTGAGCTGGTAGCGTGTCCGGTAGAGGGGAAGCAGATCGAAATTGACATGAGTTTGATTCATGCTCTGGTTAAAGGGAGCTTGGTGACTGATGCCATCAATTCATATCATGGGGAGGGAACAAAGCTGCCTATGAAGTGGATTCTGGTTGCTGTGGCTGTGGTGGTTGTGCTGTATGTTGTTTATACCTATATCCTGGGCGGTAAGCTGCCGGGCCAGGCTGGGAATGTAACGGTGATGCCTACGCCTACCCCGGGCTGGGAGCCGGTAAGTATGTTGATTCAGGCGGTACTAAATTCATAAGGGAGGTGGCTGACAATGTATAAAGCTAAGAGATATTCCGGTGCTCGCAAGGCATATTACGCGAACAGTAGCACTCGGCGTTTTGCCAGGGCTGCCAGGCGTCACGGCGGAAATGAGCACGGGTACTGGCGTTTGACAGCTGGTAAACCAAAATTCGTTTATCCGGCAAATTACGGAAGATGGTAGGGTTTAAATGAGCGACAAATGGCGCGAAGTAGCTGAGGATGAATTGTATCGGCGTAGCAATGGCGGGACTTCGGAGCTTGATAGTTTTCTTGAAGTGGGTCGAGCCAACCGTATTCATTCGGATAAGCAGGCGAAGATCTGGACTTACTGCCGGGTGGCTGGGGATCAGCTTGGCGGGATGCTGGCTGAATTCCTGCACGGTCTGGTTGATTACGGCGAGGACTATCAATTGACAATAGGGCCGCCGATAAACTCAAGGACTCAGAAACTGGAAGGGGTTAAGGCAATTCGGGCTTCGCAAGCTGAAAAGGGCATGATTGGGATGTTCCCAGGGATTCCCACTAAATAAGGAGGTTATTAATATGAGCTTTTGGTCTGGTGTGAAATGGAAGGCGAAACAGGTCTACGAATATAACGTGCGGCCTGCTGTGAAACATACAACGTTGAGAGCTAAGGCTGCTTATCAACGCGAGAAACAAAACCGTTTACATGATAAGTACATGGGCGGCGGTCGAGCTTGGTCTACCCGCATAGGGCGGACTGCTCGCGCCGGATATAAGTTAGGCAAGACTCAATATCAGGCTGCCAGGGAGCGAGCCAGGGATCGGCAGGGTACTGGTAACCCCCGCTATTACGCTAGCGGCTTGATGAAAAGGAAGTCATATAGAGCTACCAGACAACAAATGCAAGCTAAGGCTTCTGCGCCTCGATACTGGACTGCTAAGAGCCGGAATTCATATTATGGAGAAGTTGGTAGGAGTAAGCCACGTAGCCATGCTCTAAACAAAGCTGCCTGGTATCGCCGAGAAGCCCGGAGACGTTATTAAGTGAACATCGGGTTAAAAGGCAAGACGGGCTGTGGTAAAACCCTGCTCATGATGCGGCACGTTCTCTATTATCTAGGTCATGGGTATCAACCTGACGAGGTCTGGACAACAGTGCGGATGAATGTACCGGGCGTTCACTTTCTCCGGGTTGCCGAGGTTATCCCGTTTCTGAATAAAATGATCTCAGCGGATATGAGTCACCTGGTGGTTGCTCTTGATGAGGCCGAACGCTTCTTTCCGGAGCGTGGCTACTGGGACAAAGAGCAATCAAAGGCCGTAGAAACCTTCTGGCAGGAGCGCAAGATGTTTTTGAAGTTCCTATGGTCAGCCCACAAAGGCCGGGCCGTAGACAAGATCCTGAGGGATTCTACGCACATTGAGATAATTCCCCGGTACGAAAAGGAGCAGGACTTAATTGTGGCCGGGATCCTGCACCTGGACGACGAGGAAATCGAATATCCTGTGATTTATGAGCATATCAGCCGGGTGTTTCCCTGGTACCAGAGCTGGGAACTGGTGCGTTAATCCCATCTCGAAAATCTAGTAATGCACAAGTGTGAACATAACCAAGCCGTTAAGGGGGCGCTAGAGCGCCCCCTTAAAGCCCCCACCCAGGAGATTTACGAATGACGACCAACAGCAGAGGGGCAATAGATAATACCCGAATGGCAAGCACCACCCGCAAGGGCATGCAAAGCACATTTTCGGAAAAAATGACCCTTGCGGGAGCCTGCCATTCGGAAAACCAGGGTAGCTGCCCCTCTGCTGTTAGTGTTAAACGAAGCAGATCCGTCAAAGATATACGCTCCTACGCCTGGAAAAGGCATGCTGGTGGATATATTGATACTGCCTCTTTTTACTTCTCCGATAATACCTCTGAGGATGTTGCGCGGCATGAGGATACTATCCGGGAGCGTCTCGGCCATTGTCAGCATACCTGGATCAGTGAGACTAAAGGCCCTTTGTTCCACTGGCGCGGGATCGGCTGCGGCAATAGGGAGGTTTGCCCGGTTTGCGGTGCTTATGTCCAAACTCAGTACGCTAACGAGGCTGTCGCGTCTATTCTGGCCCTGCAGGACGGGATTGAGATAGGCCAGGGGATCAAGCTAGAATGTTTCGGATTCAAGCTGGTACTGACAGTTGCAAAAAAACTTAGTGCGGATCTCAATCGCCTTTTATTAGTCTCGATTCGGGATTGGAAAGCCGGAGTTGATAAGTTATTCGAGTTAGCCAGGAAGTTTATCCGGCGTTGGTTTGGCAAGGGGGCCGGCGGGGTGATCAGTCTACAGTTTGCCGGAGAGAGCGCGCCTTGTGATCCTCACTATCATCTACATTGTTATATCCTGCCGGCTGTTCTGAACGAGGGTGTGTGGACAGCAATCCCTCATTGGATCGACGATAAGAAGCTCGAAGATATGAGAGCTTCCTGGTGTAGTATGCTAAACGACAGTTTTGGGCTGACTGAAAAGAAGGGAGTGCTTAAAAGTGGCTACCTGGGGACACGAGGGAAACTCAACCACAATATCCATTATCTGTACCGTCATCCGCTGGCTGATCTCTGGGCTGGCTGGAATGGTGTGCAGGATGCTGAAGTCAGCTATAAATACGATCACCATAGAAAAGAAAAACTTTTGAGTCCTGACGATCTGGCTACTTTAGCAGCGCGGATGCAGGCGATCCCCAAGCACTTTAAAAGAATTCGCTGGTTTGGTATAATGAGCGATGGAGTGAGGGGTGTGACTATGCGGAACGTGGGGCTTGAGGCTGTAGAGAAAAAGGGAGACGATGACGAGATGACGACAAAGAAAGAGAAGTGGGAAAAGACTGGCGAAACTGCTCGGTTCGTGCGGTATGTGCCTGAGGGGATCATCCTGCGTAAAGTACTTTTGGCTGATGATGGTACTGTGCTGAGAGAGCGCGTAGAGGACGTAGATGGTTGGCCTGTGTGGAGGGAGCGGCTAGGGGATGAGTTCCTTATTCCCGATTCACAGATAGACTACAGGCCGTCCGGGGTTAACCTGGGGAAGCGGAAGCGGTGGCGGTGTCCAGGCAGTTAGTAGCCATTTAAGCCAGGAAATTTCCTCTTACCTTTAGCTCTTTCCTCAATCTTTTCCAGTGCTTCCAGCATTAGCTGCTCCCCTTCTGAGATCGGCTTGATTGTTGTCCTGAGACATTTTGAACATCTCCAACGGGGTACCCTGTTCCTGCCACTGTTTGCAGTTCCTGCTGCTCCCATGAGATGTCCACATTCGGGGCAGTAGACCTTTAGTTTCGGTGCTCGATCGCCCACAGGTAAGAGCTTGGCCAACGATGCACGCATTTGAGATTGGGGAATAAGAGGTAAGGCTTCCATGTTTGGTACTCCCTTCCTGCCAGGATAAGATACCCGGCTATCATTAAATCAAGTGTCCAGGGCGGGTCGTGCGACAATAGCAACATTTCTTCACCATCCTACCCCCTCATAGGGATAGCACCGAACTGATTTTCCTTTCGATGGTTACGATGGTGTCGTTATGCGCTCTCCCATGGCAGACAAGTAGTATCTCGATAAGTTCAAATCCATGTGTCTTCCCCATGCCGATGGAGTTCCAGCCACAGCTAATCGCAAGCCCGCCGGGAATGATTTTGTCCTCGATGGCTTTTCTCAAATCACCATAGAAGTTCGTAGCATGACGACTAGTGATTTCGCCTTTGCCTATCTCGGCATAGCACTCTTTCATTTGGTGATAGGAGTAAGGCGGGTCAAATAAGATGCCCCTGTATTGCCCTTCGAGTTGATTAAGGAAGTCCAAAGCGTCAAGGTGGTATTGCGCCGGCGTCTCAGGATTAAGGTCGTTAGTAAACTCAGCAGGTGAAGTCATGCCAGCAAACGGGTCAATCCAGCGCTTGCCACCATCACAGTACCGAGCCACTAAATCCCTGATAGGTGGAATCTGGAATGTCCAGCGCGAAGGCATAGCCCAAACTCGATTGATTTTCATTCCTTCACCTCTTTGTGTTATAGTTCGTGCAGGGGTTGCCATCCTGCTCCACAGGTAACCTATCTAATCTGCAGGTTCCCCATAGTGGCATGTGCGAACACTTAGCACAGTAGGTTTTGCCATAAAGGACTATGCGTCCGGGAAACCTACATTCAATTGAATCGTAAATAATTTCCTTGCTTTTCATTGTTTTATCTCCTTTCTTACTCTCTAGATATAGTCTAGCACAGTCCAGCACAGGCTGTCAATACAAAAAACATTACATTTTTATTACAGTAGCCTTACATTATGCAGGAAATTGTAATTTAGCTTCAATCAGGGCTTTTTTTTGACGGAAGTTCGTCCACAATTGCCGCAGCGGTAACGCTGAACTTTCGTCCGGCCTGACCATATTCTGCCGCTTTTATACATAGCTGTGCTGCACTCAGGGCATTTTCGCTGCTTTTCTTTCTCATGCTTAAATTGTATCACATTATGCGAGTATTGACAACTGTGCTGTACGATGGTATACGGTACATAACTTTAGTAAGGAGGTTTGGTCATGGAAAGCGAGAATCGGTTTTGGAGTCGGGCGGTAGTCTTGGCAGAGCCGGAACAACTGCATATGGCGGACAAGCGGTCGTTTGTAGTGTTTCGTATTCCTATATCCACTGTTCAGCGTGATCCCTCAGGTGCAAATTATGAGCTTCGGGTAGTGACCTTTGATTTACTCAGCGATGAGATCCTTCTGAGAGTTCATGCTGGTGCGGTCGTGGAAGTGTACGGGACATTCGAGTGTCGGAAATGGGAACGTAAGGACAGGCTGGACGCAAACAGGCTTCGGGAGTTCACAGCATTGGAGGTTCAGGCTGACCGGGTTGTACTTTATAGTAAGGCTGGTGAGGCTGTGGTGCTCGACGGTGGTGAAGAAGCCAGTAGAGAGCCCTTAGCCGGTGCGCCTGCAGGTATTGGTCATCCTGACCATTAACTTACAGTTGAGGCCCGGTTACTGTGCGCCTGGCGCGAACGATTAAAGAAAGGAGTACTAGTATATGTCTAGACGAGGTGGTTTTCGGGGCAGGGGCGGTGGGGTTTTGGTCGGTCTGATTGTAACCATGTTCCTGATCTACCTGGGTCTTAACTTTGTCAGTACCTTCCAGGGTAATATTGGCAATCTGACCTATGGCGGAACTGGAATCGGGGCTACAATTTTCAGCATGGCGCAAACATGGATTATGCCGCTGGCGATCTTCGGGCTGTTGATCTATGGCGTGCGTAAGTTCCTTGGCGGGCGGTAGTACCTGGGGTTAAGCCCTGGTCGATGTTTTGAACGAAGGGGGAAGTAATTGGATTCGTCGATGTCCAGCTTCCCCCTTCAGGTATCTAGATGGAAAAGATAGCAATTTCAGGGTTTTTCGTAGCGATCTTCTGGCTGGTCTGGTTTATCTGCACTATTGATGATGAGGAGGTTTACCATGAAGAAGATAATTAACCTGGTTTGCCTGGTAGGGTTACTGGCAAGCCTGCTTGTTTTTGCCGTACCGACAGCTACGGCTTCAACCGAAGTAACTATTTATGTTTCTGAGGATACGCAAATAGAGCAATATGCGCCAACGACTAATTCTGGTAGTTTAGCCACTATGTACGCTTTTGATAGCAGTACCATGAACGCACACGATTTAATGAGATATAATTTAAGTTCAATTCCTAATGGGGCTACTATTGACAGTGTGTCGTTGGTGTTGCACATCGGGAGTTATTTCTCTAGTGACTATGATGCGAGCAAGGAGATGACTATCTGCCGCACGACGTCGTCGTGGAGTGCCAGTACAGTAACCTGGAATACTCGTCCAAGTTATACTGGTAGTGATCCTGTTTGTGCTACTGCTCAAAACACTCATGCAACAACCGGCTATCTGACATTTAGCGGGGCTAATATCAAGGGGTTGGTAACTGATGCTATTGCTAATAGGTCT
>Ga0209777_10009117_pt1 | contig 10725 bp, 5 predicted proteins | sample FrelakmetHBP12HB_FD_187147 | JGI IMG/M metagenome (GOLD analysis project Ga0209777, IMG submission 187147) | Freshwater lake sediment microbial communities from the University of Notre Dame, USA, for methane emissions studies -HBP12 HB (SPAdes)... | ecosystem: Environmental > Aquatic >... | reverse complement strand
CCCGCCTCAAGCAACTGCGTCACGTAGTCATCATCCCCGTACGAAGTCAGCACGAGCACCTTGGCCGAGGGAACATTCCTAACGATTTGGCGCGTTGCCTCCACGCCGTTCATCCCCGGCATGGCTACATCCATAACCACCACGTCGGGCAGGTGTTTCTTGGTCTGTGCCACCGCATGCCGCCCGTTCTCCGCCTCGCCAACCACGACCATGTCCCCCTCGGCCTCCAGCAAAGCACGCAGTCCCTGGCGGACCACCGCGTGATCGTCGGCCAGCAATATGCCTATCTTCTTCATACAGCATGAGTTGTTGCGAGGCCTTACCTGCTTCCCAAGGTCCCGCGCTGCTCATAGGATAACCGACTTCAGCACACTTTCAAGATGTTTTGCCCCCTGCGCTTGTCTTGGCACCGGAACGCGATTACAGTTGCCACGTGAAGCCCCGGCTGTTTCCGAGTAGCGCTGGCAGTCTAATTGCGATTTGCCTGTTCCTGGCGTTTGCCAACCCCGGAGCCAGCCAAACAAAAACCATCCGGCTGCGCAACGAAACCATTACCACCGAATCCCGGACGAATGTTGCCGGATTAGCGCAGACCCAAGCTCTGGCGGCCCAAGCGCCCGCGGCCGGCCTTTTCCTCATCCAGCTCGATGGCACACCAACGCCGGCCTGGCAGGCAGAGTTGCGGTCTTTGGGGGTCGAATTGCTCAAGTATGTGCCGGACGATGCGTTCATCACCCAGTTCAGCGGCGTGCCGCCGGGCAAAGTAAGGGCGCTGAGTTTCGTCCGCTGGGTGGGGCCCTATCGAGCGGACCACAAGATTCATCCGCGGCTGGCGGCTGCTGCGCGTGCCACGCCGCAAACCAACTTGCTCATAGCGGTTAACGTCTTGATTTCGCCCCGGGCCACACCCGCTCAGATCGCCGAGGTGCGCTCCCTGTTGTCGAACGTTGTCCACGAGAGTCAGTTACGCCACGGCACGATTCTGCGCGGCAGCTTGCCGCCTGCCAGGCTCGATGCGCTGGCCCAATCCAGTGCCGTCCTGTGGATCGAGCGCGCGCCGAAGCGGAGACTGGTGGACGAGGCTGCCTCGAAGCTCGTGGGCGGCGACGACGGCCGCACCGCGACTCCCACGGTCACCCAGCAACTTGGGTTCGACGGCTCCGGTGTCACCGTGTGCATAGCGGATACGGGCCTCGATACTGGCGACACCAATACCATGCATCTTGACCTAAGAGGGCGCGTGACGGGCTTCAAGTGGTATGGGGCCTCCCCTGATGGCACGCCCCTGACGGACGGTTCCGACGGCTACGGCCACGGCACGCATTGCGCGGGCATCGTCGCCGGAAATGCGGCCACTCGCGAGACCGACCCCGACTTCAGCCAGTTCTATGGCCTGGGCGTCGCTTCCGGCGCCAGCCTGTTCATCGAGCGCATCTTTGACGACGCCGCGAACGAAGTCGTTCCGCCCCCCGACGACGCCACGATGGCGCGGGATGCCGTGCAGAACGGCGCGGTCATTGGCTCCAACAGTTGGGGCAATGACGTCCAGGGCGAATACGATCTCGACGCCTTCACGTTTGACGAGATGGTGCGGTCTGTGAGTACCGTGCCGACTACCAAGCAGCCTTACATCCTGGCATTTGCCGCGGGCAATGCCGGGCCTGATTCCCAAACCATGGACAGCCCGGCCTCGGCTAAGAACGTCATTGCCACGGGCGCGTGCGAAAACGTGCCGGGGACCTTGGCGCTGACCTACGGGCTTTACGCCGACGGGCCAGATACCATGGCCGACTTCTCCAGCCGCGGCCCGTGCGAAGATGGCCGGATCAAGCCCGACGTGGTGGCCCCGGGCACTTGGATTGCCTCCGCCGCCTCATCCTACGCGCTGGACGAGGCCGCCATCGCCTGGACACCCATTGACAATTACTACGTCTATATGGGGGGCACGAGCATGGCTGGCCCTCACGCCGCCGGGGCAGCGGCGGTCTTTGTGCAGTATTACAAGAGCCTGCATACCAACGCGATCCCCTCGCCGGCGCTGGTCAAAGCGGCGCTGATCAATTCCGCCAATGAGCTGGATGAGCTCAACGGCGGCCCCGGCCCCATCCCCAACAACGACGAAGGCTGGGGGCGCATCACCCTGACCAATATCATCGTCACCAACTTCCTTACCGCCCCGCGCTACTACGAGTACGTGGACCAAACGACTCTGCTGACCAATGGCCAGCTCTTCACCCATCACACCCTGGTCCAAAACTCCGACCAGCCGCTCAAGATCACCTTGGCCTATACCGACGCCTCTGCATTCCCGGGAGCCCTGCCTGCGCTGGTAAATGATCTCGACCTTGAAGTCATCGGCCCTGATGGAGCCCTCTACCGCGGCAACCAGTTCGCCGGATATGATTCCGTCCCCAACGCGCCTTCGCCCGACACTCTGAACAACGTCGAGGCGGTCCACCTCAGCCAGCCTTTGCCGGGAGACTATCTCGTCTGCGTCCGCGCCCGCCATATCGTCGAAGATGTCCACTTCGACACCGCCGCTATTGAGCAGGATTTCGCCCTCGTCATCTCAGGCGACCTCGCCCGCCCCGGCGGCGCCACCGTGCTGCTGGATCGCCCCGATTATACCGCCCCCAGCCAGATTCAGGTGTCCGTCTTCGACCTCGCCCGCGCCGCCAGCAATACCGTCAGCGTCGTGCTCAAAAGCACCACCGAACCCGCCGGCGAGACCTACACCTTGCATGCAGCCGGCAACTACGGCGCTTTCACCGGCGCCGTCGCGACCGTCGTCGGCGCGGCTGCGCTGGATCAGAAGCTCGAAATTCAAACTGGTGACGCCATCGAAGCTGACTATACCGACAGCCACGGCGTCAAGCGCGTGGCCACGGCCGTGGCCGATCTGGTTCCGCCCATGATCAGCGGCGTCACCGCTACGGTGGACCTCGGGGTGTTCACCATCTCCTGGCAGACGAGCGAACCGGCCAATTCTATCGTTCGCTACAGCACCAACCTCACTTTCAATCTCGCCACGACTAATTCGGCCCTCGTCACCACTCACACGGTCCGCCTGACCCGGCTCATTCCCGGCAAGACCTACTACTTCTACGTCAGCTCCTCCGACGAAGCGGGTAATCTGATGACTAATAACAACTCCGGCGCCTACTTCAGCTTCATCGGTGTCGCCACACCCACGGTCCTGCTGGTGGACGCCTACGACCCGGTAGATCTTTCGCCCGTCATCCCGGATAGCACTTACACCAATGCGTTGGCCGACGCCGGCTTCAGCTTCGCGCATTGGAAAGTCTCCGCACGAGGGTCGCCCCAGCTCTCCGACCTGCAAGCCTTCCCGGTGGTCATGTGGCGCGTGATTGACGACATTGTCAACTACGGCGTGGACGCGGACGGCCTTCCGGACCCGACGGCCACCAACAACACGCTCAGCGCCCAGCAGCAGGTAATGATTGAGGATTACCTGGCCAGCGGCGGCGCCTTCTGCATGGCGTCCATGAATATCCTAAGCCAATTGGGGAATGTTCCCTTCCGCAGGAACGTGCTTCAGGTGGCCGGCTTCAAGCAGAACCCCGACGCGCCGTCCCCGTGCAGCGCTTGCGACGAGGATTTTGGTGTCCCGGCGATCGTGGGTGCCACCGACCCTCTTACCAGCGGCATGAGCATCATCCTCGACTACAGCAACTACCCCTTCTTCGATCTCGGCCTTGGGGATATTGGGGATATATATGGCCCCGATTTCTCCGATACCTTCACGCCCGACACCACCGCGACGCCCATCGTGTTTGAGTCGGTTTCAGGCAAACCTTGCGGGATGAAGTATCCGTCCGCTGGCTTTGACAGCCCGGGACGCGTGGTATTCCTCTCCTTCCCGCTGGACGCTGTTCCCTTCTCCGGCAGCGCACCCGATAACGAGGTGGTGCTCCTGCGCAACATACTCGGCTTCCTGGCTCCGGGCGCCAATGCAGTGGGCGCAGTCTCATTCGATAACACGCTTTACTCAGTTCCCGACCAGGTCGCCGTCGAGGTGGCCGACTCCGACCTTGCCGGCACCGGCCAAACCCTGGCCACCTGTTCCGTCAGCTCCAGCACCAATCGGGTTACCGTCACCCTCAACGAAACCACTCATCCGGGCCTCTTCCGTGGATTCTTTGCCCTGGCGACCAATGCCGCGCCCGACCAATTACCGGCGCGCAACGGGGACACCATCACAGCCACTTACTTCGATGCCTCGAACAACAGCAATGTTGTGGCAACTGCACGCGTGGATACCACGCCACCCATTATCAGCCAGGTTTCGGCCACCACCCGGTTTGGCGATGCCACGGTCACTTGGAACACCTCCAAACCCGCCGATTCACTGGTGCAATACGGCACGTCGGTTCTCCTGGGCCGCACCGCCTATTCCTCACAACTGGTCACTAACCACGCGGTCACCATCGCCGCCCTGGCGGCCGATCGCGACTACTTCTACCAGGTCACCAGCCGCGATGCCGCTGACAACGCCACCACCGACACTAATCTCTACACCTTCACTACCCAAAGACCCCTCGCGCCGCCGTGGTTTGACAACCTAGAGAGCGGCGCGGGAAACTGGACCGTCGTCCCCGATCCTATCGGCACCGACATGAACTGGACGCTGGGCAGGCCCGCTAATGGCCTCCAAACCACCGGCCATTCGGGCAACAATGCCTGGGGCAGCGACCTGGAGGGCCAGCAGGTCGGCATTGCCAGCAGCTACCTCTATAGCCCGCCCATTGATCTCTCCGGCTTCAGCCAGGCGACTCTAACCTTTTGGCATTGCTTCGACTTTACCTTTGATCTCGTGAACTTGTTGTATCTCGAGGAAGGCCAGATACTCATCGCCCACGATACCACCACCGCTCCCAACACCCTGCCCGTGCTGCACGACTTCACCTACGACGCCTCACACGACTGGACACAGACGAACCTGGACCTCACGCCCTACGTCGGCAGGACCATCATGGTGGTGTGGCAGTATGCCGGCTATTCCACTACGACCCCAATGTATGGCTGGCTGGTAGATGACATCGGCATCACCGGCGTCTCCTCCGGCCTCGCGGGCACCATCACCATCACCAAGAACCTGGGACAGGGAAGCTGGACCCTCAACGGCCCCATCAGCCAGGCCGGCACTGCCCCCACCACCACTATCACCAATGCTCCCGCGGGCCCCTACACCATCCAATTCAGTGATGTGACCTTCTACCAAACACCCCCGGCGCAGTCCAACAACCTTGCCACGAGCGGCACGTTGACCTTCACCGGCAACTACAGCTTCCTCGACCTCAATACCAATGGTATTTCCGACGCTTGGGAGAGATATTACTTCGGTGGCGTCACCAGCAACCGGACCCAGTTCACCGACTCCGACGGAGACGGGATGTCAGATTACGCCGAATTCATCGCCGGCACCAATCCGACCAACGCGGCCTCGAAGCTGGTGTTCCTTGGGGCGACGCCCCTGACCAACCAGCTCGTGCAACTGGAGTGGGCGGCCATTCCCGGACGGCTATATCAGGTGCAAGCCTCTGGCCTGGCACCCACGCAGACGCCACCCAGATTGTCGGGCTCGTTTGACAAGCTCACTGGCAGCTTCACACTCCATATCGACGCTCAAGCCAATTCGCCGTACGCGATCCAGGTATCGACCAATCTCAGTGCCTGGACCTCTGTGTACACGAATGCGATGGGCGGAAAACTGGATTGGCTCGACTCCGCCTCGGCCAATTCCGCTCGCCGCTTTTACCGGACTTTGGTCACGCCAGGAGCGACCACCAACCTCCAAGGTTGGACACCGATTTCCGATTGGCTACAGGCATCGGGCAGCCCGATGTATTACACCACGACCAGCACCAACCAAGGCTCGCACCTGTACCGGGTCCAAGTGAGGCCCTGACGGTCTGTAAGAGCGAACCGGCCACTTTTGGCAATGCCAGTGTGGCCAAGAAGACCTCGGTCGTGCCGCTACGTGCCTCTAGATCCGCGCCACTTGCCTGAACCAAGGCCGGGATACGAAGGTAGTTCGGTAACCTGACCGCAAAGCACGATGCGAGGGTGGCGATGCGTCAATAGCCTCAGAGCTCCTGAGTCGCGCGCTTGGACTGGGGTAGGCCGAGGAATTGAAGTGGGCCCCCTCTCCCGTTCCCTCTCCCCCTCGAAGGGGGAGAGGGTGCCCGTCAGGGCGGGAGAGGGGTCATCGGCAGGTCCACTCCTATGCCTCGGGTTAGGATGTCTGAGCTTTATGATCGCACCCCGGCAATTTTTGTGATCTCAATTTGGCTCGTAACCATCAGAGCCTCAGAACTTCGGAGCCGCGCACGAAGTGCTCTTGAAGACCCGGTGCCCCTCCGATGCCGCACCAGCACCATGGCGGATGCACTCGGGTAGCGCGCCCAGGCGGATCGCGCAACTCTATGCCGCTGCGGCACTTGCGAAGCGGCCACCGCCTTCTGCCTGGTGCCCATCACCCGCCGCCTTCTCCCTCGTTGCCCCGGTAGCGCCCCGGCGATATCCCGGTGTGTACCCCAGGTGGGTCGCGTAACCCTCTGCGGTTTAGGCACTTTTGCAGGAAATTTTGTATTCTGCACTTTTGTTGCTGCGTTGGTTGCGTACTGCTTCCGAACCAAATACTGCTGGCCGGTGAGCGGTCCCGCTTGACCCAGTCGTGGACGGCTTGGCCGCCTTGCTCCCGCAGCAATGCAGGCATCCTGCTGTCGTTTTGTCAGTCCGGCGCTATACTTGTGTGAGGCGGCGGCGAGACGGGACCGGTTTTGCAGTTGCGCGGGAGTGCGCGGGTCCTTCGGTCTGACCCAGCGGCGCCGGCGTTGCTTGTTGCCCGGCAGCAGGTAATACACCCAGTCGCCGCACCGACCGTTCCTGATAGTGGGATCAAGACATTGTCCTGAGGGCGCGCAAAACCGGCAACGGCGGCACCAGTTCCGTCGCAGCTTGTCGCGCCTCTTGATCGCCCTTTGGAGTTTGGAGCGGTTTTGCACGCTGGCTTAGATCGTTGGTTGTTGGTTTGGTTTAGCCTAATACGCTCGGCGACGCAAGCCGTTCTCAGTGGGGAGTGCGAAGCTTTGGCCTGCACCTTACACGAATCTCGGAAGCGGCCGGTGCGCAGCCTGAGCCGTGTCAATTCTGTCGGGACGCGTAACAAGGAACCGCAGAGACGCGAAGAGCGCAGAGAAGAGAGCGAGGGAGAGGGTGCTCAAACCAATCAGCTTTCAGTGACAGATTTTCAGGTGGCTGGGACTGGTGTGTCTCTGCACTGCATCGCGCCTCTGCGGTTTATCAGGGCGTGGTTCAACTGCATGGCTACGGCCGAGAAGCAGGAATCATCCAGTCCAAGGCACGGCCTTGGGAATAGCGGGCAGGCCCTCTTCAGCCTTGAAAGGGCGACATACCGGCACACCAACGAGAGACTCCGGCGATGTGAAGGGAAATCGGGCAACAGGCTGTTTCGCCCCTGCAGGACTTGGGATAATGTGACAACGGTATTCCCAAGGCGTTGCCTTGAGCTGCATTATCTTCGCCTTTCAGGCGGCCCATCTTCAGCACCGTCTGGTTGGCTGCGGCGAGTGTGATCGAAGAGTGTGAACTCGAAAAGGGACTCATAACGACGCCCAAGGCGAAGTACAAATCCCCTAATCGCGTGCTTCAGCAGGCAGTGCCGCCTCACAGTTCCGTCAGCTTCCCTCCACACCAGGTTCAATTGATAGCCATTCATCTCGGAATTCCCTGGAACTTTCTGTCGGCATAGCTGGAGCCCGATAATCTGCTGCCAGGAGAGCTTCCGGCTGAAACCACTGCCCGTAATGAACACTGTCTTGTTTTTCGGGTCAATTGAAACCTGCTGGCCAAAGGCGTTCCGGATCAAGTGGAAGACAATGTCGCAAAGCCCTCCGAATAAGAACATCCCGGCGATCCAATATTTCAGTTCGCCCACAACCGCCGTGGTGTGCCACGGGAGCAGTGCCACGACAAGAGCGCCGACGAGCATGACCCCCAAAAGCCAGAAATGGGAACGCGACGGCCCGTGGCAAAACATGTCGCCACGGCGATAGAGCCCAATGTCGGGCAGGAAGCCCCCACTGTTATAGTGGAGATCCAAGGCCTCGTGTGGGATTTCACTCATGGGTTTCATCTGTTCAGCCAACGCATAGGTCAGCGATCGAAGCCAGCCGCCGCTGACGTTCGATTTGCCTCTGGGGGAACCGCCTGGCTCCGGTTCGCTGCACCGTCGGGTTGGGTGTCTTTGGGGCTCTTGGACCCGATTTTGCCGAGCACCTCTTGCAGTTCGCTTGCCTCGTGTTCGCTTTGTGGGATCCGGCGCTGACAGTAGCGCCGAATCTCTTCGTCGTAGCCTTTGCCCATCAAACGGTTCATGCAGGCAAGCGCCAAATAGTCATCATCAGTGACTTTGGCGAAGATGCCATGAACTCCCTCATCGATCTTGCGGCTCTGGTAGTGCCCTAAGGCTTTAATGAAACGCGCCAGATCGCAACTGTCCCAGTTCGTGACGTATGGCTTATTCGTGCTGCTCACGGCGTCAGTACATGCGTACAGCTGAACCAAGAGCGCCCGGGCGTCGTACTTCTCTTTCAGCGGTGGTGACAGACGATGCTGCTCATCCGCTTCCTGGGTGTCCAAGTCGTCGAACAGTTGGAGCAGGACACCGTCAGAGAACGCTTGTCCGTTGATGCGGAGGAACTCCCGGAACATTGCCCTGCGATTGTCCTGCAACTTGTTCGGATACAGCTTGTCCCTGACAAAGTCGTAGATCTTGAACACGTCGTAAGTTGGAACCGCCAACTGTTTCAAAACCAAGGGTTCAAGGGCTTCCGGGTAATAGAACGCAATCCGCCTGCACGCTCCATTACGGCGCTCCTCGAAATCGGGCGCGAGAAAATCCTGGACCAGAAGGTCACGGTGTTTCTTCTCAGTCAGACCTTCGAAATCCGCCCGAACAACGGCGCAGAGCCGCCGCGAGTAGGTTGGCGAACTAACGACCAGACCACCGCTGGGTTGGTATCTTGTTGCATTAAAGCTGCGGTTTGCGATTTGGCCAAGTGCGACGAAGCAAAGGTCGCCGACCGTGATCGTGTGGCTGGCGGGATGATCCTGACCGAAAGTGTCTTTATTCACCCCTGGCGGACCATCCTTTCTGAGCCGATGATTGTAATCGTATTCGTCGGCGAAGGACATCCACATCATGCCCGAGAGCGGCAGAATCCTGGTCTCGCGAGCATCATCAAGATGTTTGAGGAGCGAAGGCACAGCAGTGGCCCCTCGCCTGACGATGCTCTCAAGGATTGACGAGTTGGTGGGGGCTTGGGAGCCGAGTACCAGTGTGTGAACCTCGGACGCATCCGGCTCTGGCAGGAACTGCGAGCCGCTGAACATGGCGCTGTAGCCATACCCGATTTGGGAAATCTGTGGCAGTCGATCGATTAAGCCCTCCGTGCCGGGGTCGATCGCCGCGCCGACGCCAAATGCAAGCATCGTCGCATAGCAAACAACGAGAGTGGTGAGGATTCGAGTTGCCTGCATACTCACACGTTACACCCAACGTTCAGCATCAGCGGCGGGAGCCAGCCACCGCCTGCGCCCGAATCGCAACGGAGCTGAACGGCTCGCTCCGGTCCGCTGAATGCTGTGGTTCGGCATTTTTCGCTGGCCCTTCAATTGAACTACTCCATCAGCAACACGATCTTTCCTGTGGTTACCAGGTGATTGGTCTTGAGCAAGGCAAGAGCCAATCCTGCCTGAACGCGGGGGACCGAAATCCCCACATGTATAGAGCCATTGAAGACTGCTGGAATTCCGTTAGTCGTGAGCAGGTTGCGAACTTCCTCCTGCTCTTCGCGCTGGTCCCATGTGAACCCGGCCACACCGACCAATGAGCCGCTGGCAGGAGCTGCTGGCGTCGTGCGGTTGGCGTTGCATCCAACCATTGCCAGGGCCGAGAACGCAAGCAGCAATGCGAGGCTGCCCCTGAGCCGCGGTATGGGTGGTCGAAGTTTGCTCATGCGTGCAAGTTGGCCGAACAGTATGGTTGGGCCAAAGTCATTGGCGCAAAGACAAAGTCAAGCAAGCTAAGTTCCTCCTATCGGTTTGGAGGTTGCTGGTCCGGCTCGGTCCACACAAAGATACAGCCCGCCGGAACACCCACTTTGCGCGGCAGCCCCACCTGACCGGCCACCCAGCGCCGGAGATCAGCTTGCCTGCCTGACGGGAAACGCGCATCACTGACGCAGTGGTAACGAACGACTGGAGGGCGGTCAAGGCGGAAGGGGGCAGACGGATGGCGAGGCAGGAAAAGCACTGGCTGGAATTCATGCGGGGCGGATGGGGCTATCACCGCGTAGCGGTGCCGTGATGGTAGCCGGGCGGCTTCAGCCCCCGGTGGGAAAATCCATGATGGGCAACCGTCGCGTAGCGACGGCTGAATCATCCGAACTGGGCCTGAGGTGGCCGCACCGGCTGGTTATCAGGCGTCGCCGACGCGACGCAGCTCTGCTCTCGACGCCTCTGCCCGTGGGCTGAAGCCGCACGGCTACCGTCAGATCGTCGCTACGCGATGGCAGGTCCCGTGCCGCACCGGGCGCATCTTGACACTGCCGCCAAAGCAAAGCCAGCAAGGGCGGCCAGACAAGTGATCCCCTTGATTACCAGCCGTTTGCTGCCAAC
>Ga0209777_10009116_pt1 | contig 10727 bp, 7 predicted proteins | sample FrelakmetHBP12HB_FD_187147 | JGI IMG/M metagenome (GOLD analysis project Ga0209777, IMG submission 187147) | Freshwater lake sediment microbial communities from the University of Notre Dame, USA, for methane emissions studies -HBP12 HB (SPAdes)... | ecosystem: Environmental > Aquatic >... | reverse complement strand
CTCCACCTCGGCCGCGAAGCCCGAGAAATTCCTCCCGGATCTCCGATCTGCCGTGCTCTATGCGGTGAACTGAATGGAAAAGGGCCAAACTCCAGGGCACGGCTTGAGCCGTGCCGCAAAGCCCGGCTATTTACGGGGCTTTAGCCACTGTTCCCTCTCTCTCGCTGTCTATGCCAAACGATAGGAAAACTTCTCGGGTGAGACAACTCGTCCTGACCTCGACGTCTTGTCGGAGACGGCATCACGCGGGGGTCTCGACATCGCCAGGGGCTGAAGCCCCATGCTTTTCCCTAACGTTGCGGCACGGCTGAAGCCATGCCCTGATACAAAGCCCGATCATGATTCTGATGCGCCCCAAATGTACGCTCCAGCGACAGGCCCCCGGCCTGCCATCGTCAACGCGCCTCCGGAGCCACAAGCCAGCGCTGCCTGTCGCGCTCGAGCATACCATCAGCGGTTCGGGGTGCTTATGATACGCTGGCTCGTGCGGAGGGCTGAATGTTTCGAACAAGCAGACGCGATTTTCTGAAATCCGGCATGGCAGCGGCCGTGCTGGGCGGGATCGGCGGCGCGCTGCCGAAGGTGTTGGCTGATGTTCCGGCGGCGAAGAAATCGGCGACGGACTGGGTGACGCTCGGCAAGTCTGGCGTCAAGGTGACACGGCTGGCACTAGGCACCGGGACCTTCGGGGGCAAGGTGCAACGCGATCTGGGGCAGGAGGAGTTCACGAAGATCGTGCGCTACGCGTACGACCGAGGCATTCGATTCTTCGAAACGGCCGATGCGTACACCGGCATGCCGCAGATGCTGGCGGCGGCGCTGAAGGGCATCCCGCGCGACTCCTACAAGCTCATGACGAAATACCGCCTGCGCGAAGCGGATGACCCGAACGCGACGATCGACCGCCTTCGCAAGGATCTGAGATCGGAGTACCTGGACATTCTGCTGCTGCACTGTGTGCGGAGCGCGCGCTGGCCGGCGGAGCTGAAACGGCTGCAGGATACGTTCTCCGAGGTCAAGGCGAAGAAGATCATCCTGGCGCACGGCGCTTCCTGCCACGGCCTGCTGCCGCTGCGAGCTTTTCCCGGAACGGAGTGGCTCGACGTGGCGCTGCTTCGCGTGAATCACAAAGGCGTGCGGATGGACACGCTGCAGATGCGGGACACGGACGATCTGGGCGACGTGAACGAGGTGGCCTCGCACGTGAAGGAAATTCACGCACAGGGCACCGGCGTGCTCGGTATGAAGCTGGCGGGTGAGGGCCAGTTCAAGACGCGTGAGGACCGCGTAGCGGCGCTGCGGTTTGCCTTCGGAACGGGCGCGGTGGATGCGGTCACGATGGGCTACAAAAGCCCCGCCGAGGTGGATGAAGCCATCGAGAACATCAACCAGGTGGTGAACGCGTAAGTGCGCGGCTGTAGCGTAACTGCGGCAAACGTGACGTAATAATCGCACAAACCCGGCAATTCGCGTGAAATCGGGTTGCCTCCGGTCTGAAATTCCCGCTAGGCTTGTACAAGCGTCCTATGGCGGGCACCGAAACAGCGCACCCGAAGCGCGCAACCGGGGACGGCGAGCACCGGAGCGGGCGTGAGCCCTCGGGCACGGCATCGGCTCCTGCGGCCGCGCTGTTCGATCCGGCGTTGTATCTCAACCGCGAGCTGAGCCTGCTCGCCTTCCAGCAGCGCGTTCTGGAGGAAGCCGAAGACAAGACGAATCCGCTACTCGAGCGCGCGAAATTCCTGTCCATTGTCGGTTCGAACCTGGACGAGTTCTTCATGGTCCGCGTGGCGGGCCTGGCAGCGCAGATGGACGCGGGCACGATCGAGGTCGGCCCGGACCGCATGAGCCCGCGCGGACAACTGGTAGCCATCCGCCGCGAAGTGAAGAAGCTGTTCAAGGACGCGCAGAAGTCGCTGCAGAAGCTGCTGGCGGCGCTGCGGCAGGAAGGCATCGTCGTTCACGAGTTCTCAGCCCTGGACGAGGTCCAGCGCAAAACGACGGAGACTTACTTTACCGAGACGGTCTTCCCCGTTCTGACTCCGCTGGCCTTCGACCCGGGGCGGCCCTTTCCGCACATATCGAACCTGAGCCTGAACCTGGCCGTGCTCATTCGCGACGCTGCGGGGCGGGAACATTTCGCCCGTGTCAAAGTGCCGGATTCGCTGCCGCAGCTCGTGCCGCTGCACCCGCTGCCAAAGAAAGGCAAACGCCGCGCGGCGCGGATTGACCTGATCTGGCTGGAGGACGTGATCGCGGCGCATCTGCCCGCACTGTTTCCTGGCATGGAGGTGCTCGAGTCTTATCCGTTCCACGTGACGCGCGACGCCGACATCGCCATCAAGGAACTCGAAGCTGAGGACCTGCTGGAGACGATCGAGGAAGGCGTGCGCCAGCGCAGGTTCGGCAGCGTCATCCGGCTGGAAGTGACGGCGGGCATGCCGGCGCACATCCTCCAGATCCTCATGAGCAATCTGGAGGTGGAGGCGAACGAGGTGTACCGGATGCAAGGTCCGCTCTCGCTCAAGCGACTGATGAACCTCTGCAGCCTGGACCGCCCGGACCTGAAGGATGCGCCGTTCGTCCCGGCCGCGCTCGAGGGCGTGATGCAGGCCGCGGACGAGGACGACATTTTTTCCCTCATCCGGCGGCAGAACGTACTCGTGCACCATCCATTCGATTCCTTCCAGCCGGTCATCGAGTTTCTCGCGCGCGCCGCCCGTGATCCGAGCGTGATCGCGATCAAGATATGCCTATACCGCGTGGGCCGGAACTCGCCGGTAGTTGCGACGCTGCTCGACGCCATCGAAGAGGATAAGCAGGTGGCGGCGCTCGTGGAGCTGAAGGCGCGATTCGACGAGGAGAGCAACATCGAGTGGGCGAAGGCGCTGGAGCGCACGGGCGTGCACGTCGTCTATGGCCTGCTTGGCCTGAAAATTCACTGCAAAGTGGCGCTGGTGGTACGCCGGGAGGGCGATCGTATGGTTCGCTACGTTCACCTTTCGACGGGCAACTACAACGCGGTGACGGCACACTCCTACACCGACATCGGCATGTTCACGACGGACGAGGCGATCGCCGACGACGTGACGGACCTGTTCAACTACCTGACCGGCTACTCCGCGAAGAAAGCCTACCGGAAGCTGATTGTCGCGCCGGTGAATCTGCGGTCGCGTTTCGAGGAGCTGATCGCGCGTGAAATCGCGCATGCAAAGAAGGGCAAGGGCGGCCACCTGGTCTTCAAGATGAACTCGCTGGTGGATCCGCGGCTGATCCGGGCGCTGTACCAGGCCTCGCAAGCGGGAGTGAAGATCGACCTGCTGGTCCGCGGCATCTGCTGTCTGCGCCCCGGGGTGCCCGGCGTGAGCGAAAACATCCGCGTCACGAGCGTCGTAGGGCGGTTCCTGGAACACAGCAGGATCTTCTACTTCGAAAACGGCGGCAACGAAGAGATCTACGTAGGCAGCGCGGACCTGATGCCGCGGAACATCGATCATCGGGTCGAAGTGCTGTTTCCGATCGAGCGCCGCGAGACGGTCAGGCAACTGCGCGACGAGGTGCTTGCCGTCTACCTGCGCGATAACGTCAAGGCCCGGCGGATGCAGCCCGACGGCACGTACGTGCGGGTGAAGAGCGCCGGCAAGCGCGAGTTCAACAGCCAGGAGTGGCTGATTGCAAAGCACCGGCAAGCGGCGGAGAGGGTGAAGCGCGTGCGAACGAAGCCGCAGCCTTAGCAACCGTGCCCGCGCCTATGCGCGCCGGCGCTCCTTCTCCAGTCTTTCGGCAAGGAACACGTTCAGCAGGGACTGATACGGCACATCCTTCTTGTTCGCCAAGACTTTCAGGTCCTCGATCATCGCAACCGGCAGCCGCAAAGAAATGGTCCGCAGCGTGGGCTTGAGGTTCGGAAATTTGCGACGCCGGGCGGGCTGCCAGTCGATCAACTCCGTCGAATCGTGCTGGGCCCAGAACTGGCGTTCTTCGTCTTCGGATCGAAACCCAGGCACCGGTCTCTTCTTCGTGCATGGCATAGGCATCCCTCTGCCCAAGTGCGTGATACCTTCTCTCTACTTCCAGTTCAAGACGCGCAGGGCCGTGCCGCGGTAGAGGGCTTTCAGAACCGGGTCCGGCAGCTCGAGCGCGTAGTAGCGCCACCAGATGCGCCCGGGAATGTACTCGTCCGCGGTTTCAAGCAGCCGCCACCACCCCTGATACATCGCCTTGTCGCGTCCCATGTCGGTGCCGAACATGATGCGGTCCTGATAGCGCGCGAGGAAGCGGGCAGCGGTGCGCGGCTCACGGCCAAGCTCATAGTCGCGGGCGGCGATGTCGAGGAAGAGATTCGGGTAGCGGTCGAGGACGCGGGCCAGAGAGGCGGTGTCATTGCCCTGGTTGCTCAGGTGGCAGAGGATGAACGTCGTCTTCGGATGGCGGGCGAGCATGCGGTCGCGAATGGCGAGGAGTTCTTCGTAAGAGGGGACATCCTTCCGTGAAAGGTTGAAGTGCTGAAAGTCCGGGGTGCGTTCCTGGTTGGGCCCGAGCGGCTTCCAACAGGAGGGGTGGTCGGCCATGTGGAGGTTCACCGGCATATGCAGCTCGGCGCACTTACGCCAGAACGCGTCGAGGCGCGGGTCGTCGGCCCTCAGCCGCCGGTTGCGCGGGAGAGCGTCCTTTTCGGAAGCCTGCATGCCCCAGCCTTTATCCGTGAGCTCGCCCACGCCGCGAGCGCCCTTCTGATGGCAGCGGGCCAGCTCGCGCGCGGCGCGCTCGGGATAGCCGGGCGCCTCGATGTTCGTCGTGTCGAGCCCGCACCAGACCTGGAAGCGCTTCGGGTAAGACTCGAGTAAGAGGGCGGCGATGCGGTCGAACTCCGCGCCGGTGGCTTCCGTGAAGACCACGGAGATCTCGACGCCAACTTCGTCCATGGTCTTCACCCAGGAATCCACGTCGGCCCGCGTGGCGATGTGATTCATGGAGGAGTGGGAGTGGACGTCGATCACCGGAAATCGCGCCTTCGCCACGCGCGTTTCGGGAACAACCAGGGAAGAAGCCGGGGCGTAGTCCTTCAGAAGAATGGAGTCCATGGGGCCCGGCTGCACCTCGACGCCGTATTTTTCCGTTTGCCCGGCGCAGATTGCGGCGGCAGAGAGGATGACAGGAAGAAGGATGAGTCGTATCACGCGGCACCTCGCACGCTCCGCGAGCATACCAGGATTCAAGAGGAGCGTGCCAGTAGTGCAGCGCGGCGTTAATCCTGGGCCTTAAGTGGGGCGGTCCCCTGGACCGCGCCGGGTCCCCTGACCCGGCCAAACCCGACCCGGGGGGTCGGGTTGCAGCTCAGGGGAGCCGCCCCACACAAACCGGCAAACCACGCATTATTTGCGCCGCACTACAGCAGCTCCGTCTCCAGGGTCACAATAGCGCTGGCGCGAACAGATCGAATCTGCCCGGCGGCGCAACTCACGCAGAACTACGATCAGAGTTGCAGCCGGATTTTGAGCTTGGTCAGGACCGCCGCAATCGAGAGCATGATGACCGCGAACACCGCCGCTTTCACGGCGCCGGGCCAGCCCGACGCGGTCAAGGCGCCGAGACCGATGCCTCCGAAGGCGCCATAGGCGATGTCCGGCAGCAGGTACGTGAGCAGCGTGTTCGCGCCGGCCGGCTTCAGCAAGGCCGCCCACTTCGTGTGCCGCCTGATGTCGCAAATCCAGTAGAGCGCGAGGAAGATCACCACGCTCCAGGCCGAGCACCAGAGGCACCAGGAAGGTGTGGCGCCGAGTTTGGACAGACCCATCGGCCGCAGCGCCCAGCCGGCCGCGAACAGCGCGAGGGCGAAGCCGAGTGCCTTGACAACCTTCTCGCCGAACGTGGGCGCGATGCGCTTGTCGAGGAAAATGGCCGAGCAGGCCGCGCCGGCCATGATGAGGGACGGGAATTCGCCCGCATCGAACGGCCAGGCCCAGTAGGGAATGTGCCCGAGGAAAGGCACCCAGCCCTGACGCCCCGCAACGTTCAGCGCAACGAACAGGGCGAGCAGCGCGAAGGACGCCCAGCGTTTACGGCGCAGCGGGATGTAGACGATGGCCGCAGCCAGATACGCGCGGCCGATGAGGCCGAGAATCTCCCAATAGGAAAAGTCGAGCCAGGCCGCTCCGCCGGGCGTGCTGCGCCTGAAAATTGCGAATGGGGCGATCAGCATGAGGAGCCCGGCCGCTCTCAGTCCTTTGTAGAGCGCCTGCGGCCCGGTGCGCGGGTAGACGTTCCAGAACAGAATGGCGCCAAGCAGGCCGAGTACCAGCCAGGGGCCCGCGGGAATTCCGGTCAGGCTCGAATCGACCTTACTCCAGTTGGCCAGCAAGATACCGAGCACGATCAGACTGAGGGACCGCGCGATGATATGGCCCCAGAGCCGGAGCATCGAGTCGCCTTTTTCAAGGCGGCGCTCGACGGCGAGCGGAAGCGACATGCCGACGATGAACAGGAACGCGGGGAAGACCATATCGACGTACGTCATGCCGTCTTTGCCGGGAGGCATGTGATGAGTCCACCAGGGCAGGCCTTTGACGTCGGCGAGGTCGTTGACGAAGATCATCACCAGCATCGTGAGGCCGCGGAAGACATCGACCGATTGGACACGAGGAGGAGATGAGAGGGGCTTAGCAGTGGAAGCCATCGGGACTACAATCGCGCGTTGGGGTGGGCAGGCGCAAGAGGACCATCAGGTGCTCGCGCTTTGTTGCGTGAGACCCTTCCGGATACGTACGCCCGCCGTCAGAAATGTGGCGAGTGACTCTGCTGCGATTGGATCGATCTGCGGCGATCCTTGCCCGGCTTGCCTATCGCGTCCCGTTGGCTTCGCTTCAGAACGGGAACAACTTCTTCAGCTCGTCTGGTGAGGGCTGCCGGCCATACTCACAGACCTCGAATCCTTGCGCATAGCGGATCTTCCGCCCCCGCTCCTCACCGTAGAACTTAACCAGGGCATCGCGGTAGCGGTCCGCATTCCCGGCGTACCGCTTGGCGAGATCTTTGCGAACCTCTTCGCGCCGCCGCTGCCGCCCAGCCTCGTCTTCCGGATAGAGTCCGGCGTAACCGTTCGCGCCCCCTTCGTGGATCTGCGACTCCATCACAAGCAGCGCATCCAGGGTGGGTTCGATCACGTCGTCAATGCCCACGGCGACATCCGCCCGGAAGGGATTCGGGCGCTCGAACCGGTCGGACGAGTAGAGGAACACCGGGTTCTTCTTGAGCGCCGGAACGTCCGGCCCGAAGAACGGCACGGTCACCATGTACGCCGAGTCCTGCACCAGGATCGACGTGTACCGGTGATCGGGATGATAGTCGTTGGGCCGGTTTGTGATCACGATGTCCGCATTCCATTGCCGGATCAGCTTCGTGATGGTGCGCCGGTTGTCGAGCGTGGGCATGATCTCGCCGTCATGTATGTCCAGCACTTCTGTCGTGACGCCGAGCCGACGGCCTACCTCCATCACCTCGTTCTTCCTCCGCTGCGCCAGCGGCCCTCCCGCGGTCTGCCAGTGACCGATATCGCCGTTGGTTGTCGAGACCAGCTTCACGTGGTGCCCCGCTCGCGCCCACTTCGCCGCCACGCCCGCCCCGTGATACTCCGCGTCGTCGGGATGCGCGCCGAAGATGATGATCCGCAACTTGCCGTCATCCTTAACCTCCGCCGTCGTGGTGGTCTTGGCCAGCGCGACCTGTGGCCGGTGCCCGCTGATAAAGGTCCCGAGCATGATGCCCAGACCGCAACCCGCGATCAGGCTCAGAGCCGGAAACCTCATTCGCCGTTTCATGTTGGTCCCTCCTCTCCCCGCCATTCTCCGACATTCCATGCCGCTCGTCTGGCTTTTTCAGCCTGTGGCTGCCGTAGATCGCGAGGTCCCCGCAGTGGCTACGACTCGTGAGTCGGCGCGACAGATCAGCCAAGATCCGCCCGGGGTGGGCTCATCTAAGCCGTCAGCCGCAGAATTCTGTGTACTGCAGTATTGGTGTTAGATTCTTGCGCGGAGCCCGACACCATGGCTCAGGTGCGCGCCATCGAAGTGCTGTCGGAGTTGCGGGGCGGAACTCGCCCGGGTGGCGCCGTGAGCTACTCGTAGCGCAGCGCTTCCATCGGATCCACGCGCGCGGCGCGGCGGGCCGGAATGTAGCTGGCCAGCAACGCGACCGCCAGCAGCGCCGCGGGCACGCCGAGCATCACCAGCGGATCGCGGTTTGTGATGCCGAACAGGAAACTCCGCAGCACCTGCGCCACACCCACCGCCCCGAGGCCGCCAAGAGCGATTCCGGCGAGCACAGGGACCGAGCCGCGGCCGACCACCTGCCGCAGCACATCCGCTGCTCGCGCGCCCAAGGCCATGCGCAGCCCAATCTCATGCGTACGCTGGCTCACCGAGTACGAGGTGAGACCATAAATGCCCACGGTGGCCAGCGCCAGGGCCAGCAGGGCGAACGCTCCAATCATGCCCACCGACAGACGCCGCAGCAGGGTGGAATCCGACATCACCTCACGCATCGTCCGCACGTCGGCCACCGGCTGCTCGGGGTCGAGCGCCTGGACCTCGTGCCGGATGGCCGCCGCCAGAGACCCGGGATCGCGGGAGCTGTGTACCGCCAGGCTCATCACCTCGACCGGCATCTGCGCGTGGGGGACATAGATGGCGGGCTCCACGTTCCAATCGAGCCCGTAGAGCTTCACGTCGGCCACCACACCGACGATCTCGCTGGCAGGGTGGTCCCAGGGCGGCAACTGGATCCGCTTGCCGATGGGATTCCCGCCGCGCAGGTGCTTCCTGGCCATCGCCTCGTTGACCACCACCACGCCAGGCGCGCCCGCCGCGTCCCGATCGTTGAAGACCCGGCCCTGGTGCAGCGGGATGCCCATCGTAGCGAAATAGGCGGGCGTTACGATGCGGAAGTCCGCGACAGGCTCCTGACCGTCGCGAACCGCCGGCTGCCCGGGCACACGGAACGGCCAGACGGAGATCCGGCTGTTCAGGATACTGGAGCGGAACGGCAAAAACTGAATTGCGGCGGCGGACTCGACTCCGGGCACGGCTTGCACGCGCTCGATCAGATTCCTGTAGAACCGCGTGCGTTGAGCTTCTTGCGGATATCGTGCGTGCGGCAGCGTGAGCTGCATCGTCAGCAGGTCTTGGGTGCGCAGGCCGGGGTCCACCGCCATCAGCCGCGCGAAGCTGTGGGCGAGGAGTCCCGCCGCCACGGTCAGCATCAGAGCCAGCGCGAGTTCGGCCGCCACCAGGGCGCTGCGCATTCTGTGCACGCCGCCGCCGACCAGGGCGCGTCCACCGGCCTTCAGCGTGTCGTTCAGGTTCGTGCGCGATATGCGCATGGCCGGCACGGCGCCGAACACAAGGCCGGTAAGGAGCGAGACCGCGAAGGTAAAGAGCACCACACGATAGTCGATGCTCATCTGCTGCATCATCGCGAACATGTCCGGGATGGCCCCGCGCAGCACGCCGACGCACCAGCGCGCCAGTAGTAACCCCAGGCCGCCGCCGATGAGCGACAGGATCACGCTCTCAGTCAGCAGTTGGCGCACGACCCGCGCTCTGCCGGCGCCCAGCATGGCGCGCACGGCGATTTCCTTCTGCCGCCCGGCCGCACGGGCCAGCAGCAGGCTCGCGATATTCGCGCATGCGAGCAGCAGAAGGAGCCCGACCGATCCCAACAGCACCATCAGCGCCGGTGCGATCATTCCGCTCACCAGATTGCGTAGCGGGACAACGCGGGCTCCCCATCCCTCGTCAGTCGCCGGATACTGCCGCGCCAGCCGTGCTGCGAGTCCCGTCATCTCCGCCTGCGCCTGCTTCACGCTGACGCCCGGCTTCATGCGCGCAAAGACACCCCAACTCCGGTTCCCCCGCTGGCTGCTGGCGGGGTTCATCGCCACGGGAATCCAAACGTCAATCCGGCCGAACATCTGCAAGTCCGCGGGGAGAATGCCTACCACCGTGCGCTGCAGGCCGTCCACGGTGATTGCGCGGCCGACTGCGCTGGAATCGGAGCGCAGCTTCCGCTGCCAGAAGCCGTGGCTTACTAGAATGGCGCCCGGCCCGCCCGGCCGGTCTTCCTCGGCAGAAAAGGCGCGCCCCGCCACCGGCCTCACACCCAGGACATCGAAGAACTCAGACGACGCTTTGCCTGCCGGCACCCGCTCCGGCTCACCGCCGGCGACGACATTCAGCCCGTACTCGGGCAGAGCGAACGCGGTCCCCATCTTCTCGAAGGACCGGCTCTCCCGTTTCCAATCCAGGTAGTTCGCCTCGGAGGCGGGGATCTGGGGGAGCCCGATCTTCGCGTTCGACTCCCAGATGCTCACCACGCGGTCCGGATCTTTCACCGGCAGCGGCCGGAGCAGGACCGCGCTGACGATACTGAAGATGGCGCTGTTCGGTCCGATGCCCAGCGCGAGCGTGAGGACGGCAACGGCGGTGAACCCCGGGCTGCGCGCAAGCATTCGGAGGGCGTGGCGAATGTCCTGGATCATACAGCAAACAACGCATTTCGCCGTCCGGTTGTTCCGCGGGCCAGGGCGGCTAGCGCGGCTGGTGATGCCGCTCGGCCAGCCCGGGGTTCTCGAGAATCGCGCCGAGCAGAAGAAGGCACTGGCGCGAGTCTTCGTGGCGCGCCGCCTTGACGAGCGCCTCGTGCAGCTCCGGGTCGTCGTGAAACTTCTCGGC
>Ga0209777_10009115_pt1 | contig 10727 bp, 8 predicted proteins | sample FrelakmetHBP12HB_FD_187147 | JGI IMG/M metagenome (GOLD analysis project Ga0209777, IMG submission 187147) | Freshwater lake sediment microbial communities from the University of Notre Dame, USA, for methane emissions studies -HBP12 HB (SPAdes)... | ecosystem: Environmental > Aquatic >... | reverse complement strand
GAAACGGTGCCGCATTATAAGAAGAAATTCAAGGAGCTCCGAGTGGAACCAGAGGACATCAAAACGCTTGATGATATCAGGAAATTGCCGTTTACGACCAAGGATGATTTGCGGAAGAACGCGCCGTTCGGGATGATGGTGACGTCTTTGGAGAACTGCGTGGAGCTTCATGCATCGTCAGGGACGACTGGTGTGCCGGTTACCGCGTGTTACACCCGTGGTGACCTGGAGGTCTGGTCTGAGGTGATGGCGCGGTGTCTTTCTATGTCTGGTCTGACGAAAAAAGATATTTTTCAGAATCCAATCCCGTATGGAACGTTCACTGGTGCGTTCGGGTTTCATTACGGTGCACAAAAAATCGGGGCGCTAGTGATCCCCTCCGGTCAAGGACAGTCAGAGAGGCAGATTAAGCTCATGGAGTATTATGGGACCACGTTTATTTCGGGGGTCGCGTCGTATGCGATGCGCTTGGGTCAGGTTGCGTTGAAGATGGGTCTTGATCCGAAGTGTCTGAAGGTGAGGAACGGTTTGTTTGGAGCGGAGATGTTCACGCCTGGATTGAAGAAACGGATCATGGAGACCTGGGACTTGGATGTGCATGATATTTACGGTTTGACCGAGATGTGCGGCCCGGGTGTGTCCACCGACTGTGATCAGCATGATGGGTTGCATCTCTGGGAGGATCATTTCTTTGTCGAATGCGTTGATCCCATCACCTTGGAACCCGTCGGGGTCGAAGAGGAAGGTGAGATTGTGCTGACCACGTTGACAAAGGAAGGGATACCGCTTTTGCGGTATCGAACAAGGGATATTGCGAAACTCTACGATCAAGGGGTTTGTTCCTGCGGTCGGACTCATGTGCGACATTCGATAATCAAGGGGCGGTCCGATGATATGGTGATTATCCGGGGTACGAACATTTACCCTGGTCAGATTGAATCGGTGCTCATGAACAATCCGTTGGTCGCAGGGAATTGGCGGATGGTGCTGTCTACGGAAAATGATGTCGATCTGTTGACGGTTGAAGTGGAGACGAAGACGCGACTTAGTCAGGTGGACTCCGAGCAGTTATCGCAGACGCTTAAAGGAGACATCCAATCTGTGATCGTGTTTACCCCGCGTGTTGATGTGTTGCCGCCGAATACGATTCTCGAAACAGGTTTAAAGGCAAAACGAGTTATCGATAACCGAAAGAAGGATTGACCATGAATGCGGCTGTGAAGAAACTACTTGCGGATAGAACTGGTACGCTTGCGGAAAACGAAGTCAAAGACCTGCTGCAAGCGTATGGGATTCCTACCACCAAATATCAGGTGGTTCACACAGAAAAAGATCTGGAGAAAATCACGCTGCGTTTTCCTGTCGCGTTGAAGGTCTGTTCACCGGCGATTCTACATAAAACTGATGTCGGTGGCGTGGTGTTAAACATTCAGAATACTGACGAGATGAAGAAAACCTTCAGAGCGTTTCGGAAAAAATTCCCCACTGAAAACCTCCTGGTGGATCAGATGGAGGAGAACGGTGTGGAGATCATCATAGGCCTGGTGCAGGATCCGACATTCGGCCTATCGATCATGTGCGGGATCGGTGGTATTTTCACCGAGTTGTACAAGGATGTGTCGTTCCGTATTGTTCCCATCGACCGCTACGATGCTGCTCAGATGATTGAGGAGTTGGCTGGCAAAAAATTGTTGGAGGGGTTCCGTGGGATAAAAGCAAGCAAACAACTGGTCATTGACCTAGTGTTGAAGGTTTCGAAACTTGGGGAGGACCTCATTGATCAGGTTGACCAGATGGATTTAAATCCAGTGTTTGTGTATGAGAAATGCATCTGTGTTGTGGATGCGAAACTCATCCTGAAATAAAAATACTAGTGGAGTATGATATCATGAAAGCATCACAGAAAAATGACTATGCAGTCAAAGATATCACCCTTGCGGGGTTTGGACGTAAGGAAATCGAGATTGCGGAAAAAGAGATGCCTGGGCTGATGGCGGTGCGGGAGAAATACAGTGCGAATAAACCGTTGAAGGGCGCGCGTGTTTCTGGGAGTCTACATATGACGATTCAAACCGCAGTGCTCATTGAGACGTTACGGGATCTGGGCGCGCAAGTGCGATGGGCGAGCTGCAATATTTTCTCGACGCAGGATCATGCTGCTGCTGCGATTGCTAAGATCGGTGTGCCGGTGTTCGCGTGGAAAGGTGAAAGCCTTGCGGAGTACTGGTGGTGCACGCAGAAGGCGTTGGATTTTGGCGATGGTAAAGGGCCGACCTTGATTGTCGATGATGGGGGGGATGCGACCCTCATGGTGCACAAAGGATTTGAGGTGGAGCAAAACCCGTCGCTGATAAAGAAGGATTATTCGAAAGAAGGCAAAGATTATGAGGAGCTCATGAAACTGCTGAAACAAATCTATGTGAAGAATCCTACATACTGGTCTAGTCTGGTTAGGAATATTAGAGGCGTATCTGAGGAGACGACGACCGGGGTACATCGGCTGTATCAGATGCTAGAGGCAAAAACGTTGTTGTTCCCTGCATTTAATGTAAATGATTCAGTGACCAAATCAAAGTTCGATAATCATTACGGGTGCCGAGAAAGCCTTGCTGATGGGATCAAGCGGGCGACCGATGTGATGATCGCAGGCAAAACCGTGGTGATCTGCGGGTACGGGGATGTCGGTAAAGGCTGTTGTCAGTCGATGCGCGGGTTTGGCGCACGCGTGATCGTCACCGAGATTGACCCGATTTGTGCGTTGCAGGCGGTTATGGAGGGTTACGAGGTGAAGACTGTGGAGGATTGTCTTTCTGAGGGGAATATCTATGTCACTGCGACCGGGTGTAAGGATGTTATTTCTGTTGATCATATGAAGAAGATGCTGGATCAGGCGATCGTGTGCAACATCGGTCATTTTGACCATGAGATCCAGGTGGGGAAACTGGATGCTTTGAAAGGGGTGAAAAAAGTGAATATTAAACCGCAGGTGGACAAATATGTGTTGCCTGATGGTCATGAGATTTTTGTGCTGGCGGAAGGACGTTTGGTGAACCTGGGGTGTGCGCATGGGCATCCGAGTTTCGTGATGAGCAATTCGTTTACGAACCAGGTGTTAGCGCAGATTGCGCTGTGGAAAGAAAAACACATGATCGGGGTGTACATGCTGCCGAAGATCCTTGATGAGGAGGTCGCGCGGCTACATCTGAGCAAGCTCGGTGTTCGTTTGACGAAACTTTCTAAGGAGCAGGCTGATTATATCGGTGTGAAGGTGAACGGCCCGTATAAATCTGATCATTATCGGTATTAGCAATCTGGGGTTTTTTTGGAGTAATTTCTAAAAAAAATAAAGAGTGAAAGAGAGGAAAAGAAGGGAAAATTATGAATACAGCAATTTCCTTCTTTCGATTTTTATCCATGCCTCGGATAATTCATCTTCCCGATAATCGTCGATGACGTTACACATATGTGTTATTATAGCTTTCATAGTATTTAATATTGTCGATATACATATCGACGATTGCCGATTATTGGGGGGTGAACACACGCATACCTTAATCAAATACCATTGTATTTGCCGCACCCACTATGATCACACTCATTGGCACTGGGCACGTCTTCGACCTCTCCGCAGCACTCCTCAGCATCTTTGAGGAAAAAGAACCGGAGATCGTCGGCGTCGAACTTGACCCGCAACGGTACCAGGCAATCCTACTGCGGAACACCGACCCTGCCGCCTATCATACCGCAAAAAAGAACCTGCCGATCATCTATAAGATGCTGGCGCAATTCCAGGAAAGCATGGCAGAGCAGTACGGCGTGAACGCAGGAGACGAGATGCTCACTGCGATCAATTATGCGCAATCACATCAGCTGCCGGTTGCCTTCATTGACACGAACGCGCAACAGCTCTTCGTCCACATGTGGAACACGATGCCGTTTTTTGAAAAATTTAAACTTCTGTTCTCCGGTGTTGCCGGGTTCTTTGTCAGCAAGAAACGGGTTGAACAGGAACTCAAACACTACCAGGAGAACTTCGATTCCTACATTCAGGAGATCAGCAAGAAATTCCCTACGATCAAACGCACGTTGATCGATGAGCGAAACGAGCATATGGTACTCAAGCTTGTCGCTTTGCATGAGAAAAATCAGAAGATCGTCGCCTGCGTCGGTGACGGGCACGTACCAGGGATTTCTGTACTGCTGCAGGAGAAACAGATTCCTTTTGAGACCATTCGATTACAGGAACTGCAGAAGCCGCACATAAAAGAGACGGATGGATCCTCTGCTCATTTCTCCATCAACTACAAACCATTCTAAAAAATAGGGGAGTCAACTTTTAAGAATAACTCAAGGATACTTCTCTAACAATTATTTCTTGTCTGGGCCTGTAGCCTAGCCTGGATTGGGCGGCAGTTTCCTAAGCTGCAGATCGCGGGTTCGAATCCCGCCAGGTCCGCTTTCCTCATTATGAGGAAAATCGGTCCCAGGAAGTGTGGTGTTGTATCGTTTTATTACTTTTTTTATCCAAGAAAAGTAGCACTATTGTCTTTTAGATAAGAACTGTCAAACAAGACTAATAAGTCACCTACGCACACACTAATTGTTAAAAACATTGGTGATGAGAATGAAAACAAAAATATTTGCTGTAAGCATTCTGATAATGCTTGCGTTCGGTCAAGCTGTCGTGCATGTTGCCGTATCAGAGGGAAATCAACCATCATGGCCAACTTCTTGGATCCTAGCTGATATAAATCCAAATGAAAATAGGTGCAGTGATGATTATAAAGATTGCCACCAGATGTGCTATTATACAAATGACAATTATTCATATTTTAAACTGGAGAGCTTCGGCTCTCCCACTGAAACCGATACGTTAGCTCCATCAAAAGTAGATAACTTGGTCATCACAGATGCAAGAGATGGAAAATTAGATCTCTCATGGGATGCTGCAACTGATAATGTCGGTGTTGACCACTATGAAATTTACAGAGATGGAGTTTTATTGCTTAATGTAACCGGGACTTCCTATCAGGATGTTGGATTAACAAATGGTCAGTCATACACTTACACAATACGGGCAGTGGATGTTGCTGGGAACCAAGGTGATTTCTCAGATCCAGTAAATGGTACACCCACTGAAACCGATACGTTAGCTCCATCAAAAGTAGATAACTTGGTCATCACAGATGCAAGAGATGGAAAATTAGATCTCTCATGGGATGCTGCAACTGATAATGTCGGTGTTGACCACTATGAAATTTACAGAGATGGAGTTTTATTGCTTAATGTAACCGGGACTTCCTATCAGGATGTTGGATTAACAAATGGTCAGTCATACACTTACACAATACGGGCAGTGGATGTTGCTGGGAACCAAGGTGAATTTTCAGACCCCGTCTATGGTACACCTACGAAGACATCTACTATACCCACGCACCCACATAACAAACCCGCTCAACATCAAAATACAGCACCGATAGCAAATGCTTCCTACAACCCCCTCTCACAACCAACTATCACTGGCCCATCTGAGGGATACACCGATATTGACTATAACTTCAGTATTATCGTAAATAACTCTGACAGCAATATCAACTTCATGATTGACTGGGGAGACGGCCACATCAACGAAAGCGACTCCGTTGCAGCAGGATCATTATTTACGATACACCACAAATGGATATTCCCTGGAGAATACAATATCACTGTCACTGCGTTTGATGGTCAAACAGATGCGACGACAACTAAAGCAATCAAAATTTATACACCAAATAAACTTGGAGCAGACATTCCTGAATCTAACAACTTCTTATTCATTTTACTCGCTCTCTTGGCTCTCATGTTTCTGCTCTTATACTTCCTGCTTAGAAAACGAAGAAAGGACGAAGAGAAAGAGGATAAAAAATAACCACTCTTTTTCTCTTTTTATGGTCTTCATAAACGTTGAGCATTTCTCCTTGGTTGATCTATCTCCTTGAAAGAATTGGCGCTGTAACAGAAGGCAATATTCGAGTGTGAGATTGTCGTTTTCGATAAATTCGGTATCTCTGATTTTAACCTGTATCAAGTCATCGCAGATCCCATTAGGGTTATCTGTTTCCTCGGCTTCAAATATGGATCAAATCATACAATTTCTTCTTTCTTCCCTCCTGCCTTCCTTCCTCCACGACAAAAAAACCTATACATCTAAAACTTAACCATATGTTTTGTGCTAATCAATAAAAAAAAGAAAAAGATAGATGGAGCGCTTATTGCGGATATCCACCTATTTGAAGACTTGGGTCTCCGAGTAGCATCAATTTTGACATTATCAGGCTTGACATTTTTTCATTTATCGAACAATCAACACTGGTGATGCGGCATGGTGAGATACTTTTTCACATACGTTGCCCAGCAATATGCGATTAAGTCCTGTCATCCCTTTACAACCCATCACAATAAGATCATTTTTTTTCGCCTCTTTGATAATAACCTCTTCAGGTACTCCTTCAACGAGTTTTTTCATTACTTTTACTCCTGCTTTTTTTCCTATTTTTTCTACATTGGCGAGGACTTCTTTTCCTTGTTTTGTTAAAATTGCTTCCCATGGTAGTGACACATCATCATAGGGAATCGTTTTGGTTAAGCGAGGAGTATCGATAACGTAGAGCGCTACAATTTCAACTCTGTTTAATTTAGCCAGGGAAATAGCTTTCTTCACCGCTTTTATTGCATAACTTGATCCATCAACAGGTGCGATAATACGGTGGAAATCTGCATTACGCCTTTTTTCAACGCGTCCTTTCTTCACATCAATCACCTATTTCATTTTAATTTTCACTCTTAATATTACAATTTCATAACAATTACATCATTAAAAACATATCCTTAAATTAATAATGGATACAGGGATTGTACGCATTATCTCACCCTGGGTAATGGTAGAACACCCTATCCTCTATAATTCATAATAATATAATTGTTACTTCTGTTGCGAATAAAATCCAATGATTAAATATAAATACTGATGATGGATGTTAATTTTATTAAACCCATGTTTTGGGGGGGAGTAAAAAAAAACATGAAAAACAAAGCTGTGGTAATTTTCGTATGTATACTGATGATTGTCCCAACCCTATCTTTCATCTGTTCGACATATGAAACCCATAATGGTGTTCAAGCCAACAATCTCACCGAACAAAAAAATTGCGGATGTGAATCACAACAAATCCTCACTGACCAAAAACCATTGGTGAATCAAGTTTCTATTAATGATACAACAAGGCAGTCAGGAAAACCAACAATCAAACAAGATTTACCATCATATTTTAGCTGGAGAGATAAGAATGGAACGGATTGGACGACACCTGCGAAAGATCAAGGGAGTTGTGGAAGTTGCTGGGATTTTGCAGCTATTGGTGCATTGGAAAGTATCATTCAAATCCGAGAAGGATGTGCCGCTCTTGGTCTTGATCTGTCTGAACAATATGTCCTTTCTTGTCTGCACGCTGCCGGAAGTTGCAAAGGAGGATGGGCATATTCTGCTTATCACTACATCCAAAGCAATAGATCCTCAGGAAACTACTGTAATGGGATTATTCCAGAATTTTGCTTCCCCTATCAAGTCAAAGATAGTGTTCCTTGTGCGAATGCCAGTCCTGATTGGCACAATTTCCTCATTCCTATCTCGACGTATGGGCGTTGGGTACCGAATGGAAGTGTAGAAGATCGAAATGCGATGAAAACCCAGATCATGGAGTCCGGACCGATTGTCGCGACAATGCTGTTTACCATTTATCTTCATGGTTCAAATAACCTGGAGGAATGGGGCTATACACATCATAATCCCGCGGACTATTATTCCTATCCTGGCCCTGTACAAGGCACTAACCATCAAGTCGTTATTATTGGATGGAAAGACGATATCTCTATCCCAAACGGTGGGTACTGGATTGTAAAAAACAGCTTAAGTGAAGAATGGGGGTATGATGGATATTTCAATATCGAATATGGCAGTCTTAACATCGATTCGGTCGATATTGATTGGGTAGAGTATAACCCCGAGAACTTCAGTAATTGGGTGCCTGTCGCGCAAACAAATGGCTCCTACCAGGGAGCTGTGAATCAAGAAGTCATTTTTAACGGAAGTACAAGCCTTGATCACGAAGGGTCTATCGTATCCTATGTGTGGGATCTTGGTGATGGGACAACCAAAACTGGAGTAACCGTTACCCATTCCTATACAAATCAAGGTATTTACCCTGTCACTCTCACCGTCACTGATAATGCAAGTAACACCGATAATCAGACCACATGGGCGTATATTGGCACAGAAAATCATCCACCGAAGACACCAACACTGAAGGGACGTCAAAGCGGAACAAATGGAACTGCCTACAACTACACCTTTTCAGCCACCGATCCTAATGGTGATGATGTGTATTATTATCTAAACTGGGGTGACGACTACTGGTTTGGGGGAGCGGTAGGATGGATTGGGCCCTACAAATCTGGCCAGAATATCACCTTAGAAAAAACCTGGGCAGAAAAGGGCAACTATACGGTTCGCGTCAAAGCAAAAGATCGATATGATGCAAAAAGCGATTGGGGTAACCTTAAGGTGACTATGCCAGTATCATACAATATACCACATCTCAGCTTCTGGAAGCATTTGTTCGAGCGATTCCCACGCGCGTTCCAGATACTAAGACAGCAGCTAGGATATTAAAAATCCCCTTTTTTCTCCGTTCTAATCAAATGTTTTTATACAATAAAAAATAAATGCTTTAATTACTTGCATCGGAGAAGCATTAACACGGTATTAACTCATGTTTTATGGGTAAGTTTATATTTCGAGAAATGATATTATCTTTATGAAAAAATTAAAATTACAAGTTGTTACATCTTTTTTAATTTTTTTTATAATAACTGGAATAGTTGTTGCAGATCCTATTCAAAACCATAGAGATGAACCAGCTATTTCCATAAATGAAAATCAGGGTACTGGTAATTTCTCTTTTGTTCATATCACTGATACACATGTAGTCTCTAAATTGTACGATCACAATGAAACCAGGAAACATTGGCTTATCTCACTTTTAGAGTACATTACATCTTTTGATAAGCCACCTGCGTTTGTGGTGATTACAGGGGATTTAGTAGATTGGGGTGAGGGGTTTCTTGGTGCTCTGAATTATTATGCTTTTATTGACTGTTTCTATAAAAATAATACACAATTTTACGCTGATAAGAATTGTTCAATCCCGGTGTATTTTACTCCAGGGAACCACGATTATTACCCTAACCGGGAATTATATAATTACCATTTATTCGTTGATAGAACTCATATTAAAAATAATGATCGATATGTAATAACCTATGAGAATCTTAGCCTTTTTTTCATGAATTCAGGCCCAAATTCTTACGCAAAACCTAGCGACTGGGTCAATTCCCTCGGTGTCGGTCTTACCAACGATGATATAATCTGGCTAGATGAAAAATTAAATAATTGTACCACAAACCATAAAATCATACTTATGCACCATCCCGCTATAAACCTTCGAAATAAAAATGGTGAAATGTATGATGTTTTTATCAATAATAGAGAAAAGTTCATTGAATTATGTGAAAAATATGATGTTGATATTGTACTAGCAGGGCATACACACGAACCCCGGGTTTTTGATGCTGAAGAACATCTATATGAAAACCTGCCGATAAACAGTAGCAATTACCCTACTTTGTTTGTTCAATCTGATGATTGCAAAGAAGGTGTACACTACCGGAATATATCAATTGTTGGTAATGATATTTGGATTGAGCAAAACCAAGAGATAAATTTCACCTGTTTTTTTCCCCTCAACTCTACAATTTCAAAACAACCATTACTTTATAAACAACAGTTAAATGATCTTCCCTTTGGAAGTTTAATGGTTTATTGCAAAAATATGAAGTAGCTTTCTCTTGTAATGCTCTTTTTCCTTTCATGCTTTAACCTCTTTCATCTAATTTTATAGGAGTTATTCTTTAAAAACATATCTTTAGCGACTCATGTTTTGTGCTAATCGATGACATTGTATGGTTATCTGTGTGAATGTTACTTTAAATTACTGAACCATTCTTCATATATATGATAATATGAGGGTACCAATTGTACATATTTCCAAAATTAGCGGAGGTATTCACTGTGTCCCACGTAAGCATTGCATTTCCAGGAGCAACTGGATAATAATTATTATATCCGCTCTGCACGGTCGCGGTACACTCAATAAATTGTTCTTTGTAGAGATCAAAGCAGCCGGTCGCTTGGCATAATCCATTTTGAACGATTCGTTCAAATGCTAACTGGTCGCCCCCATTTTTTATCATTTTAATGGTTACAGAAATTCCATCGACACTTATGTTCGTGATCGTATTATTTGCATCAACAATTTTCACAAAAACAGCAGCCATTATATTGACCGTGATATGATCCGGTTTCATACCAATTTTTTCACAGCCACTGAAACAAAGCGTTATAAAAAGCAAACTAACGCCCATGATCACCAATTGTTTTCTCATCCCTTCTCCTCCTTTGATATTAGAATTTTATAACAATTCTTTCTTTAAAAATCTATCCTTCGAAACGGCTACATCCCGAAATGATTTAGGAATTAAAGATCCGAGTAGACATTTTATCTGCTTCTCGATCCTTTTCAGAGAAAAAAATGATTCAGGCATGGCCGCTGGGGGCCAGGCATGAATCAATA
>Ga0209777_10009113_pt1 | contig 10729 bp, 11 predicted proteins | sample FrelakmetHBP12HB_FD_187147 | JGI IMG/M metagenome (GOLD analysis project Ga0209777, IMG submission 187147) | Freshwater lake sediment microbial communities from the University of Notre Dame, USA, for methane emissions studies -HBP12 HB (SPAdes)... | ecosystem: Environmental > Aquatic >... | reverse complement strand
TCTTGGTGCCCAGCCTCCACAATACCGTGGTCGAGAACATACTGTATATTCGGCAGCCAGAACAATCGGTACCTCGCATCCCGTTGGAGATTACGGACGAGATCCGCGAGAAAGCGCAGGCCGATGCTGATATCATCCGCCAGTCGGCACTGTTCAAGACCCTTCAGGGTGACATCGATAGCTTCATGCAGGGCATAGGCCAAGATCTCAATCAAACTGAGGTAATCATGGGCGACATCAAGCGCCTCTGCTACCTGCACACCATGGCTGATCAGATCCGTGTCATGCAGCAAGGAGACCAGCTGCTGGCCAATGCCAATCCACTGGCATTGGCTCCGATCGGACACAGTGCCAAGGTCACCGTGACGGTGCTGAATTGCCGTTACAGCAAGGAGTGGAACACCTATAACCACACCGTCATCACAGACGATGGTCACCTGGCCAGCTTCTTCAACAAGCAACGGCATGAGTTCATGGCACGCATGGTCATCCAAGGCAATGTCAAGGATCATCGCAAGGCATACAAGCGCGAACACCTCACTGAAACCCGCATGAATTACGTGAAAATCATCAGCATCATCAGTGGTGATACTCAGCAATGAGCCCACGATAAATATCGGACACAGCAGCCAAGGCCGGATCATGAAGATTACAGAAGTCACACAGCCCAGCGATCAGCGACTGTTCGAGGAATTGGACAGGGACAACGACACTGGCTATGACACCGCTGATTTGGTCAAGGTGGTGCGGCAGCACCAGAGCGGTGTGTGGTCAGAGCCAATGACGGCAGAAGAGGTCATGGCACAGCTGAGGAAGATAGCCGGTGCAGGTAAAGTTTGAGATCTGTCCATTGTTCATGGAGACATTCGGTAACCATCCCGAGGCCTTGGACAAGATAGACGCCTTCATGGCAGCCAAGACTCGCGATCCATTGGCGGCATTCGGCAGCAACGACACTGCGTTCAGCAGCAAGGTACCTCTGGGCATCGCAGTGCCCAAGCTACGGCATGCCAATCTCAGCAATGATCTGAGGATATTCTACATCATAGGTGGCAGGGATCCGACTGTCATCAAGCTGTATGCTGTCTCCACGCATGATGAGAGCGGCACTGGACAGCCCAGCAACATCAATCGTCAGAAGAGCTTTGGCAAGCAGATGGCTAACCAAAAGTTCCAGCCATTCGGCGGCCGATAGAAACCAGTTGACACTCTCCGCGATGCATGCTAGTGTACTGCATGGAACTCACACACTGGGACACAGATCATGAATGACAAAGTGATAGTCACGGACGCGGATGGCGTCTTGCTCAACTGGGAATGGGCATTCGAGATATGGATGGAAGAGCACGGCCACAAGCTGCAGCCCAACCATGCCAACGAATACGACATGGGTGCACGCTATGGCATCACCAAGGAAGATACCCGTAAGCTGATCAAGCTGTTCAACGAGAGTGCTGCGATAGGATTCCTGCCCGCGCTGCGCGATGCGACCTATTACGTGAAACTGCTGCATGAGAAACATGGTTACGTGTTTGACGTGGTCACCAGCCTCAGCACCAATCCCTACGCACAGAAGCTGCGCAAGCGCAATCTCAAGAAACTATTCGGCGAGACCGCGTTCCGCAAGTTCAAGTTCCTAGCCACCGGTGCTGACAAGGATGGTGCGTTAGCTCCATACAAGGACAGCGGTTACTGGTGGATCGAGGACAAGATCGAGAACGCAGAGCTTGGCGCCAGCCTCGGCATGCGCACCATGCTCATGGCCCATGGACACAATTTCACTTACCAACACCCGCAGATCTTGGTGGTCAAGGACTGGGCCGAGATCTACAGTCTGATCATAGGCATGGATGGTGAGAGTTGAGTCAGCCTAGGCGCAGAGGTTGATCCTTGGCGCCGATCAGACTGTCATCGCTGTTGTCTGGCCAAGCATAGATGTACCCACCAGCGAAATCCCTGACGACTAGGAATCGCATGCCTGGTACCTTGTACACCAATGTCTGGGCTTCATAGCCAGGGATGGTATCACCGAAATCCATGTCAGCAGCATCGATTCTCTTGGCGTTGGCCTTGAGCCATGCTGCCACGCCAGCCACCTCGCGATCGCTGTTTGGACCCTGACCACCTAGATTGGCCACCAGGCTGATGTCCTCGATCGGTGTGTCAGTGAACTGGCTGAACACACCTCGGCCCAGCGCACGTATGGGACGCTGCATGTAGCCTGGTAGGTTCCTGATCTGGTGCCATTCAGGATTTATCGCATGCGGGTCATGCGCTGCTATGGTCTTGTTGATGACGCTGGGCAGATTCTCTGGTGTGACTGGTTCCGGACGCGTTTCCTCTTGGTCACTGGGCATCTCTGGTTCATCGCGCATCATGTCATCAGGAACGTTTATGCGTCCCAGCATGTCTCGCATCTGATCAGTTGGTGTGATGCGACCCACGGCTGCCGCGGTGGCAGCCTTGCTGGCCTTGCGCAGATTCGGTGCCTCTGGTGCGGTGGTGTAGTCCTTCTCGGGCTTTGGTGGCTCTGCCTTGGCGATTGGTTTTGATTCGGGTTCGTCGAGGAACGTTCCCCAATCTATCTCGTCGCTCTCTGGTTCCTTGTAATCGGGCTCGGCTGCACGCGCAGGCTGTTCTGACTTCTTGCGTTTTGGTTCATCATCCTCGCTGATCAAACCAGCTGCTCGCATCTTGTGGGCAACATCCTGATTCTGTGCGAGGAACGCTGCCAACGCATGCATGTTGATCTCTGGCACCACTGGACTTTGGCTGCGGGAATCCGCACGCTGTATCGCCTGGTGCACATCATCCCTGCTGGTATACTGGTTTGATATCAAGCCAGTCTGGATCATCATGTTGACCAGATCCTGTTGGACCTTGTACTCAGCTGGGAGATTCTTGGGATCTATCTCACCTGCCTCAATCTTTTTGAGCATCGTTTGGAAGCTATCGGATGCACTCCTATCATCCAGTGGGAGCTGCACGCGCTTCTGCTTGGCTTCATCCATGACATTGGCAGTGCCAGTTATGGCGACGAAGTCAGCTGGACCAACCCTGAATTCCTTCCTGCTCATCAGCGCAGGATAGGTCTTGCCGTTGGCTTGCACATACTTGAAATCCCAACCATTTGGGTGGTTCTGAGTGATGAAATCGTCAGTGATCTCGCCACTGGCCTTGTTGAGCGGCAGTGGTGTGCGACCAACCATGACGGTCATGGTCTTCTCATCCACGGGATAGATGTTGGTAATATCAGGCGGTGTTTGATGAAGCGTGGCTTCTGTGAGTTCTCGTATCAGCATCACCTATTTATGATGCTGCCACCGCCTGTGCAAGCACCCCTCTGACGTCAGGAGGACTGTAAAGAGGACCTTTCAGCACCTTGCCATCTTCTCGGTAGATGGGCTTGCCATCTGCATCCAGCTTGCTCATGTTGCTGCGGTGCACCTCTGCGAACACCCTGTCCAGAGGTATGCCATAGGCTACCGCAGTGCCACAGGCTATGTAGATGATGTCAGCAAGAGCATCTGCGATCTCCACGATGTCATCGTTGGTCTCACCCTGGATGTATTCTTCCATCTCCTCGCGCAGCAGATCTATCCTCAGCTGTCGCAGAGTCTCCGCTGGCAGCGCGGGGACGGTACCCCGCGCTAGATCGTAGGTCTCGTGGAATTCACGCACTGAGTCAAAGGGATGAGGCAGCATCAGCGCACCTTGGCTGGGAAGATGTAGCGATAGCTGCCAACACCAGTGTTGAGGGTGATCTGGATCACGCCCTTGGTGCTGAAACTCATCTCGCAGTCTGCGGTCTCGCTGAGCTTGAGCACTGTCATGATCTGCGCGATCTTCCACTTGTGCGCTGCTTCAAACGTCTCGGTCAAGTCAGTGGCGAACACCACGCCGCCGCGCTGTGATGCAGCACCGTCCTCACCGATGTAGAACTTGAGATTGCCGTCTTGGATCTTGGGGATGAAATACTGTTCATAGGCGCCAAGACCCGCGCTGGCCCAAGCGAACTGTTGTATGTGAGCCTTGGTTGGCTTGATGGTCACATCCCACTGAGGTTCCATGAACTTGGGTTGATCTGGGATCAGCTGCTTGGCCATGAAGCGATAGTTGATGTAGGATCGGCTCTTGTTGGTGTAGTTGAGCTCAGTGGCCTGCTTCTCACCGTTCTTGGTCTCATAGACCACTTCCAGCGTGCTCTCCTTGCTGTTGAACTCGCTGTCGCTGGCGATGTGGCTCAGCAAGCTGAGATTGCTGAGACCCAGCTCGCCGTCCATGTCAGTGCTGGCAGTGGTGAACGTGCCTTTCAGCACCACTTCCTTCTCCTTCTCCAGAGCCTCGATCACCGTGCCCTTGGCACTGCCAGTGATCTTGATCTTGTCAAAGAAACCTGTGCTGACCACGTACTTGGTCAGATCCTGGATGTAGTCCTTCATTACCTGTAGCCTCCTGTGCGATTGCCTATCTGTGATTGGTTGTCTTCTTCAGTCTTGAGCTGTGCGTTCAGTTTGATGCGTGCTTCGCTCCAACCGCATAGCTCCTGCATGATGAAACGCTTGCTCATCCAACTGGGTGCCATGCCTATGGCTTCCATCAGCGTCTTGAGCTCTTGTGGAGTGTAGCGCACAGGGGTCATGGTGTGCGACATTGCCACCTGTCTCGGGCCTATTTCTAGCTTGTCAGTCTTCTTGGTTGCCATGTGATGTCCTTCCTAACATGATAGCTGCGGTTGCGATGGTTGTCAATGCATCAATCATCTGTGTTTGCCCCTGTTAGGCGCAGACGAGTGAGATTGAGATCTGATCCGATATCTCCCTCCAACCATACATTGAAGCTGAGGCTGATGCGTGTGCCGACGTGTGACCTTGGCGGCACGCTGTGCTCTAGATGGCTGGGCCATAGCAACAATCTGCCCGGTGGTGTCTCTAGCCACCAATTCTCACTGTTGTAACTGTTGTAATTGCTGGACTCCACCACTATCTGATGATAGTGTTTCTTGTAGAAATAGATGCGGTCAGACGCTGCAGTGTCCACATAGAAAGTCCCACTTATGAAACTATTGGAATGCCAATGGCTGTGATGGAACTGCCCTTGCTCTGTATGATTGGTCCAGCTCAGAGTGACATAGGGTCTGGCATCTGTCATTGGCTCCCACACACCACGATAATAATCTAGCACCTGCTGATCGATCCATGATCTAACATCGCACAACACTGGCGCATCGAGGACCTTGTTATCACAGCTCATGCTATTGCCCTTGTTGGCAACCTGAGGTCTGGTGGTCATGAAATGGAACTCGCTGTCCGTCAGCGTTCGATCTAAATCTACCTGTCCCAGGGGAGTGGGGAAGAGACCAAAGATATCTAGCATGTGTGCTGTGCCTTGTCCTAATCAGAAGCTGAACAGATCTTCAAAGCTGGTGTTGTTCTTGTGCTCGTTGATACGCCAGTTCAGCACGCCCAAGAGATTGTCCAGCTTCTTGTCTATCAGCGCTTCCTCCATGGCATCGTGATCGAATGGTAGCTCCTTGAACCACTGAGGTAGTTTCATCTCGTCCGTGGGATAGGCCACGCTGTTCAGGCCACTGGGATTCGGCAGCAGCTTGCACACGATCACCTTCTGGCCATCCTGGATTGGCATGCTGTAGTTGTCGTTGTAGATCTTCTTGAGCTTGTTCCAGTTGAGGCTGGCCAGCACATGTCCTGGTATGGTGATCTTTTTGGCGTTGCTGCGTCCCATGGTGGCACGCTCCATGTATTCCAGATTCTTGGCATGGTTGGTGATGTTGTTGGCACGCTTGGGCGATCCCTTCTCCCAGCCCGGCCATGAACGGAATTCCTTGCGGAAGCGTGTGATCTGCTCCAGCACCTCGTCCCTGTTGCTGCCTGTGAGCACTGAGATCAGCACGTCCTGCAGGAAGTCCTGCACGGTCTTGGGTGTGTCTGAACGCTTGAGATCCAAGCCCATGGCCTTGATCTCGCCTGGCTTGCCGTTGGCATCCTTGCGCTTGCCTTCCTTGTCATAGATCAACACGGCATAGCGCTTCTTGGTGATGAACAGGCCCTTGTAAGCACACAGCTCACGTGCGGCCTTGATGATCTTGCCATTCTCCTCGGGAGCATGGAACGCATCATACATGAACTGCGGGAAGCTGGCATTGGTGAGGTCAGCGATGTCGTCATAGAGCTTGATCACGTTCTCCTTGGTCCATTCGAAGTCGGCGAACTCTGGTTTATCGTGCATCACCGGATAGGCGCTGAAGTAACCACTGTCAGTGTCGCCATAGATGATGCTGTCACCATTGTGATCATACACGCCTGCGATGATCTCGTTGATCTTGCTCTGCATGTGCTTGACGATGCAGCGACCTGATAGCGTGGTGCTCTGTGCCACTCTCGGATCATACCATCGAGATCCAGGATTGCCAACAGCGCCGTACAAGCTGTTGAGCAAGATCTTCTTGATCAGCTGCCGTTGGTCATAGAAAACTGACTGTCGCTTGGCCTCTGCCTTCTCATCTGGATCATTGGCTTCGTCAGCCAGCTTAGCCCACTTGCGATACTCAGCCTGCAGCTCCTTGCGTTCTGCGAACCAGCGTGTCAACACACCAGGGATCAGTCCCTGCTTGCTGTAGTCAAAGATGGTTCCATTGGCGCTGAGCGTCAGCTGCCTGCCGCTGTTCCATACCAGATCATACACTTCCTTGGCCGTGACCACCACCTCGGTCCCATCCTCGAAATCGATGGTCACTGGCGTGTTGTTCTGTGCCATCACGTCTTGGTACTCCATGGTACCGAACACGCCATTCCATGCATCAGCGAAGCTCTTCTTCTGTGCTATCTGCTGCTTCACGAACGCATCAGTGGTGTCTGGGCGTATGTGGCCCACGATGGTCTCTCTGCTCATGTTCAGCGCACGGATCACGCTGGGATATAGGCTGTTGATGTCCACACCGCCGATCCAGTCGTGCATGCCGGGCTTGGGATCTGCCACGTATGCACCAACCACTGATCCGCCCATCTCGGCTTCCTCGTCCCAGCGAGCCTGTCGCTCCTCCTCGGTCTCGCGGATGCGCGCCGGAACCATGAGATCCATGTCATGCGCCGCATTCACGATGGCCTGGTCGATCAGCGCCACCGCACCCATGGTGGTCTGCAGCAGCACGCTGTTGGTGTGTGCGATGTTGTTGGCCAGCTCGATGAACTTGAGCTTGTCGTCTATCTTGGCCAGCAGCATCACGTCCTGCCGCGAATACTCAATGAACTTGCGGAAATCGTTGTTGTACAGCTGATCCAGCGTGCCCTCGTACTGGGTCTTCTTGTCGCCCACCTCATACTCGCCGATCGCATCCAAGCGATAGCTGTGCATCTCGTGGTAGGTGTGCTTGCGATACAGCTGCAGGTAATCCAAGTGCACCCTGCCCACCAGATCATAGGTCACCGTCTCGCGACCATAGGCCTCATACTCGCGCTTCTTGGGATAGCGTCCCCAGAGGCACAGCCTGGCTGTCTCGCTCTTGCCCAAGACCTGCACGATGCGATTGTAGATGTAGGGTATGTCAAAGCCTTCGCTGTTCCAACCGCTGAGTATGTCACAATCGTCTATCAGCGACAGGAACACGTCCAACAGCTCTTTCTCATTGGCGCACAGCATGGTATCCGGGAACTGCTCACAGATATCCTGTGCAACCTGCTCGCTCATCTTGCGCGGTTTCAGCACCAATGTGAAGTTGCGCTCCAGCCAATTGAGATAGATGCTGATGGCTGTGATAGGCGAGAAAGCATCCTCGGGAGTGCTGAACCCTCGCAGCGGATCGAAGTCAGTCTCGATGTCAAAGAAGCCCACTCGCAGCTGCGGCGGTGGAGCATCCCTGTAGTTGTCATAGAGGCAGCGGAAGATTGGATTGATGTCACTCTCGTGCAGCTTGTTCTTGGGCAGCACTCCCAGCTCTCGCTTGAATTCCTTGTCCTTGGTGGTCTGGAACCTATCCAGCTTGGTCCCGTGTATGCTGGTCCACTTGCCTCGCTCACTGGGCCAATACACCACGTAACGTGTGGGATGCTCTGTCAGCACTCGCCGGCCATCTGGCAGTCGCTCTGCGACATATATGGTGTTCTTCTCGCGATCCATGATCGCATCAACGTAGCTCATGTCGTCCTCCCCGCCGCTTGTGGCCGGCGCGCCTTGCTGTTCGCTGACTTGCCCAGTCAGACCAGGGTCTTGTATGTGTCGCTATTATACCATGACGCTGCATCAGATACGATATCTCTGAGGTTCTTGATTGGCTGCCATGTGAGATCTCGCTTGATCGCATCAGTGTTGGCCAGGGTGAACGCGGGATCACCAGGTCTGCGCGGACCAATCTCGTAGTCAACTGGCTTGCCCGTCATGATCTCAACGGTCTTGAGCACTTCCAACACGCTGTAACCCTGACCGCTACCGATGTTATAGGCCCAGAAACCTGGATTGCTCTGCAACCAAGCCATGCCCATGACATGCGCACGAGCTATGTCGCTGACGTGCACGTAGTCCCTGATGCAGGTGCCGTCTGGTGTGATGTAGTCACCTCCATAGACATGGAATTTCTCGCCTCGGATCTGGCTCTCCATGATGCGAGCGATGATGTGTGTGGCACCAGGTTCCTGTCCCAGATTGGCCTTGGGATCAGCACCCACTGCGTTGAAGTAGCGGAAGGCCACCGCATTGAGACCGTAGGCTGCGCAGTAATCCCTGAGCACCATCTCGCCCATGAGCTTGCTGCGCCCGTAGGGATTGACAGGATTGAGGATGCTGTTCTCGCGAGCTGCATCCTGGCCATCGCTGTAGACACTGCTGCTGCTGCTGAAGATCACGTTGTTGATCTTGTGCTTGCGCATGTGATCCAGCAGTGTCAGCAGTCCTGCGACGTTGTTGTGATAGTATCTGCTGGGATCGATCACGCTGGGGCCAACCAGGCTGGCTGCAGCGCAGTGCACCACAGCCTTGGGCTTCACTGCAGCTATGGCATCCAGCGCTTCTGAGCTGTCATAGCTGGCTTGCACCACCCTGTCTGCCCAGTGATGCGTGTGTGGCAATGCGCTGGCTCGATTGTCGATGACCAAGACCTTGGTCTTGGTCTTGGTCTTGATCTCATGTGCGATGTTGCTGCCTACGTAGCCGCATCCACCTGTTATGGCGATCCAATTGGCCATCAGCGATTGGCGATCAAGAGGATCTCTTCGACTTCGTCCAGCTCCTCGCGTCCCTCGGCCAGGGCATCGCGATTCTCCTGCATCTTGTAGGCCACGCGGATGGCTTTGCTGATCACCTGTTTCTTGATCTCAAGCTCTTGGCTCACTGCGTCGATGGCTTCCTTGAGTCCATCCTTGAGTGTCTCGATGTCCTTGGTGACGCCCACGCCCTGCTGCACCAGTTCCTTGATCTTGGCTTTGTCGCTCTCGCTGAGTGCTCCAATGGTCATGCCTGTCTCCTATATGCTGTGTAAGATCTGTTTAACCCTTGCCAGTGTATGGCTGAGTCACTGCTGTGTCAATAGCTGACCATGCCATACATCTGTATGCCATTGTTGGCTGGTATCCAATTCACCGCGTCCGTACTGGTCCAATATGTGTATTGCGTGAGCGTGCTGTAGCTGCCCACTATCCAATGATCATTGAACCAAGACACGCTGGTGAACTGGTAGCCCTGCACGGAGAACTGCGTCCAACCAACCAGATCGGTGCTGGCGATCAGACCTCCGCTGCTGACTGCCACGGCGTGTCCGTCTGGATTGATGGCCAATCCGATGAAATCAGCGGTGCTGGTTGCGAAGGTGAAGAATGGAGAGGTGGTCCAAGCTGGCGTGCCCAGATCTGGTGTGGTTATGACCATGCCGCGTCCACTGAAGTACAGCTGTCCTTGGTATGCGGCCACATCGTACAAGGGTCGGTTGGCGTAACCCGCGGCTATGCTCACTCTCTGCCAAGTGTAGGGATCGGGTGGTCCGACTGGTCCTATCTCTGCGTTGGCCTCGGCTATGGCAGTGTGTGATCCCGTGATCACCACGCCCGGCACGGTGTCATATCTGCTGCCTGGGTTGATCACCTCGATCGCACTGATGCCACCGCCGCTGACCACTGCCTGGGCGATCGCGTCCTGCCCCGTGCCGCTGGTGAATCCCACGGTGACGTTGCTGTACCCCGCACCTGGAACGGTCACGGTGACGTTGCTGACCCCATAGGTCCATGTCACGCCTTCCGTGTACCATATGTCTGGCTGTCCATTGCTGTGACCCACCGCGACCCACGCGCTGGTCGTGGTGCCATTGATCACGATGCCATCGAACCACTTGACACTGTGGAACCAACTGCCACTCTCGGGATGCGTGAACGCCTCTTCCCAGGGATAGTCATTGCCGGATTCGTTGATGAGGACCTGCGCCACCTGTGCACCCAGATCATATTCACCGGCCAGCACATTCTCATCGTTGTAGATCTGGCTGCCTGCGATGGCGAACAGCGGTCGGCTGCCACCATTGTCGCCCCAGCTGATGCCCAGCGCAGTGAAATTGCCGTTCTGCAGTCGCACATTGCTCCAAGTGGCCAAGTCCTCGCTGTAAGCAGCATAGCCACTGTCACTGATGGCCACGAACACGTTGCCTGCGCCGTTGGCTGCCACGCCCTGTGCGCGTGTGCGTGCAGGGAATGGCACTGTTATCTCGGATTCCGTGCTCCAGACGTAGCCA
>Ga0209777_10009112_pt1 | contig 10729 bp, 9 predicted proteins | sample FrelakmetHBP12HB_FD_187147 | JGI IMG/M metagenome (GOLD analysis project Ga0209777, IMG submission 187147) | Freshwater lake sediment microbial communities from the University of Notre Dame, USA, for methane emissions studies -HBP12 HB (SPAdes)... | ecosystem: Environmental > Aquatic >... | reverse complement strand
TTAGTAACCGGACAGGGGGGGAGGCTCTGCAAAAAGAGCTTTCCATAACTGCGGGTATGGATGCGCCGGTCCAGGATGCAGAGAATGCCCCGGTCATTCCTGCTGCGGATGAGCCGGCCAAACCCCTGGCGCAAGGCGATAATCGCCTGCGGCACCTGATAGCTCAGGAAAGGGTTTTCCCCTGCTGCGGTAAGTCTCTCAATGCGCGCCTCAACCAGGGGATCGCCTGGTGAGGCAAAGGGCAGCTTATCGATAATCACGCAGGAGAGCGCTTCTCCCACCACGTCCACCCCTTCCCAGAAGCTGCTGGTGGCAAACAGCACCGACGACAGATCCTCTTTAAACTGCAGCAGCAGCTCTGAGCGCGGTTTTGTTCCCTGCAGCAGCAGGGTAAAGGGCAGCCGATCCTGCAGCAGCGCAAAAGCCTCTTCCATGTTCCGGTAGCTGGTAAATAGAACAAATGCCCGTCCTCTGCTGAGTGTTACCAGGGTCTCCAAGTGACCGGCAGCGCGGGCAATAAACTCGGCGCTGTCCGGGGCCGGGATGTTATCCGGCAGGTAGAGGAGCGCCTGGGAGGAAAAATCAAAATGGGATGGCTCCGTGATTTCATCCGGCGGCGCTATCCGGTCCAGGCCCAGCCGCCGCTTGAAATAGGAGAAATTACCTCCCGTGGAAAGCGTGGCTGAGGTACATATCACGGTGTTAACGTACGGGTAGATCAGCTGCTCAAATTCCGCCCCCACCTCAACCGGAGAGGAGTGAAGGAACGCGGCCCTGCCGCGAATTTCACACCAGGATACGCGCGCCGGATTTTTCTGCTCAAGAACTGCTGCCAGCTCCCCAATGATGAGCTGCGCCCGGGAGCGGCAGGTTTCAAGCTCATCGGTCTTCTTCTGCAGGCTGTCAATGCGGCTGCCCAGGGCGCCCAGGTTGTCTTTCAAGGTCTCACACGCATCCCATACCGGCGGGGCAAGATGCTCTTCGCGTATTCTATAGCTCTCGAGCCCCCGGCAGAAACGGTTGAAGAATTCCTGCGAGCATGCCAGCAGCGCGGTCATGAATTTAGCGAGCGACTTAGCTAGCTCTGCTCCGGCAGGGGCCAGCTCCCGCTGGGTGTCCCTGACCAGCTCTTCAATGCGGTAATGGGAAACGGTGAGTCCCAGGTGCTGGGTGGCAACTGCTTCGAGCTGGTGGGCTTCATCAAAAATGATAACGTCATATTCCGGCACTATCTCGCCGAAGCCGGCGCTGCGGATAATGACATCCGTCATGAACAGGTGATGGTTGACCACAATCACGTCAGCTTTGGCCGCACGCTGCCGCATCAGCGTGACAAAGCACTCCTTGTACAGCGGGCATTTCGGGCCCGAGCAGGTATCCCGGTGTGACGATATCCGGTCCCACGGCGGATAGGCATCAGGAAGGCCGCTGATTTCGGCGCGGTCACCGGTCGTCGTCGTATGCGCCCATGCAGCTATCTGCTCAAAGAATTTCGCCTCGTCCACAAAATCAAACAGCGGCTGCTTCTGAAACTGCCTGAATTTTCGCAGGCACAGATAATTTGCTCTTCCCTTCATGAGCGCGGCAGTGAACGCGACCGGGAGCAGATCTTTCAGAAACCGGATGTCTTTATAGAACACCTGCTCCTGCAGCGTTTTGGTGCCGGTGGACACCACCACTTTCTTTCTGCTCAGCAGTGCCGGGATAAGATAGGCAAGGGTCTTGCCTGTTCCGGTGCCTGCCTCCGCGAGCAGAAAATGCCGGCGCTCTATTGCCTGCTGTACGGCACGGGCAAAATTGAGCTGGCCGGGACGGAATTCAAACTGCGGCAGGGCTGCAGCTAACAGTCCCTGTTCACTAAAAATTTCCTCAAGGGTAACGGTATCTGTTTTTGAAAAACGCATGCGGTGCGCCTGGTTGATAGAGCTGATTTCACTCTTGCACTTTTTAACTCGATAAGGTAAATCAAAGCAGTATTGTTTGTAGCATAATTATGCCGTATTTGATACAGCGCAAAAGATTATACATTGCGGATTTCGGATTGCCCGCTGCGCCAGAGCGACAGCGCGGCGAGCAGATTGGAAATAAGGGAAGTGCAAGGTGGAAGGTGAAAAGTGAAATTCGCATTACAAGTCACGAGCCATGGTTCGGCAGGCTCACCACAAGCGAGACACGAGTCACCATGTTATGAATTGCTGAACGCTGGCAGCTATTTACACAGGAGGACCGATGAAGCTAAACGACGGCATCTACTGCTACCAGTGGACCAACATGTTTGAAAACAACTGCAACAGCTATATACTGAAAAAAAATGAAACCGTTATCCTGATTGACCCCGGGCTCAAGCGCTATGTGCCGGCGCTGCTCATATCGGTTGAGCAGGACGGCATCAAGCAGGATGCTGTCAGCCTGGTCATCAATACCCACGGGCACCCCGATCATCTGGACGGCAATGCCTATTTCCTGGAGCGCTCAATTAAAGTGGCGCTCTCCGAGGAAGAAGGGAAATTTCTCCAGACAACGGGAAAGGATTTTTTCCGGATGTTCGGCCTGGAGCAACCCAGCGGCCAGATTGACATCAGCCTTACAGAGGGTCCCTTCAAGCTCAATGATATAGAGCTTGAGGTTCTGCTCACGCCCGGCCACTCTCCCGGCTCGATTTGTCTCTACTGGCCGGAGCAGAAGGCGCTCGTTTCCGGCGACGTGGTCTTCAGCCAGAGCATCGGCAGGACTGACTTTCCCGGCTGCAGCGGAGAGGCGATGAAGCAGAGCATTGAGCGGCTGTCAGCGCTCGATGTGGAATACATCCTTCCCGGGCACAATGAAATCGTCCAGGGCAGGCAGGACGTGAAAAAAAACTTTGAATTTATCAAGCGCGCGTTCTTCTCGTATCTGTAGATCTATTTTCAGCAGTAATTCTGATCAGCACGCCTGAGACTCACCTTCGCATCGTTTAGAGAACCACCAGGCGCCCCTCCTTCGACGGGATGGGATAAAGGGGAGGGTGATTATCTGTCCCTGTTTTTAAACTTTCAATCAACGCCTGATTGTGCTAAAAATAATATCTCTGGAATAACTAATAAATGGGCCGGCGTAGCTCAGTGGTAGAGCAGCTGATTCGTAATCAGCAGGTCCTCGGTTCAAGTCCGAGCGCCGGCTCCAAAAAACAAAGCAAAGAGAGGTAGATAGCATGTTCAAGCTTCTGCCTCTTTTTTGTTTTGGTCTGCTTGTGGCAGTTTTGTGGCAGTTTTTATAAAAATTCCGGGTGATTGAGGAATTGGCAAGCAACACGAACTTTTGTAAGCTCTTGTAATAATAAGATAATTTTTCATTAAACAATTCCTACCCTTGAGTGCTAGGCAGGCCATGTTTATGAAAATCAGTGGGCCGGTCTTTTACATAATTTGCAGGAACGCTTAAACAAAAGCAAAGTGTAATTTATTAAAAGATGTGCATTGCAAAAAAAACAGAGATAGTGCTGACATCGCCTTTCTTCTGCTTTATTTTTTTCTTTGTCTTCATATTGGATGACAAACATTTTTTAGAGCAACCCCCGGATGAGAAATCCGCGGGGCGGGAGTTCAATGGTGAACTATCTAAATCTGCTCGCCACGATATTTATATGTAAGCAATTCAACAGGCAAAGGGCAAGTTATAAAAGTTTTGCTTATGACACGAAGTGTGCACTTCCGCAAAACTGTAACATACATTTGGTAATCTGGCATATTTTAATGCAGAAAAGGCAGGGCCATTGCTGACCTGACCCTGCCTAAAAAATTTCCTTGTATAGCTATCTCCTGAATCTTTCCGCTTTCCCTTGAGCCGCGGCACCCTGCCATCAACGCAGTGAAAGTTTCCGCCCGTTTATTTACCGTTTTTTCTATTCTTTCGGGGGAAGCACTTTTCGCGTGCCGCATTCTTTTCTTGGTATCAGATAGAACATTGATTTGTCGGGATTCTGCATCGTCAGATCAATCATGTGGTCAAACATTCTGGGTGCGCCTGCTGCTTCCGGCAGTGGATTACGCAAAGAAAGATTACCAGCTGCCCCTGTGGGCCTACAGCGCGGTGGGGGACGCGGACGGCCAGTATTTCGCGCCCGCGTTTGAGATCGATGATAACTTCCGCTGGCACCCGGACCAGTTTGATGACCGCGCGCTCCCATCTCTGGACATTTCTCAGGCATTTTCCTGGTTTGATTTTGTTTTCACGGACCATTCATTTCTGTTAGTGAAGCTTTCTATAGATACCGGTTGTTAACAATGCCTCATACATAGATTTTACATAAATAACGGAACAGTATCGGTACAAACTCGATGGAAGGTTACATGCCTTCTGCTTTTATACGTGCGACTAATGTTTCCCCCGCGCGAAAAGCTGCGCGCAATTTGTCCTTGAACATTTCTTCCGGCATATTTTCAACGCCGCCGACATACAGCTTTTCAATAGTCTCGATCTGCTCAACCATGAGCTGGCTTTCCAGCATTTCAAAGCAGGGGTCACCCATAAGTTCGCGGTACTCATCGCCGCAGTTTCCGGTCACTATCATGACAGTTTTTTTCTTGAAAGCGCAGGGGGTTCTCGGAGCGCTGATTGTGGCATAGGCTTCTTTAGGGCGATAGAAAAGGGGCGTTTTCCGCTCAAGAAATTTCTTCATAAGAGCTGTTATGGATACATCATACACCGGGCTCGCCAGCACATAACCGTCTGCCCCGGTGTACAGTTCCAGGAGTTGTGCCATATCATCCTTTAACTGACACCTGCCGATTTTCAACTCCGGGTCGGTGGTCATGCATCGGCAGCAGCCCATGCAATGCTTTATAGTGCACTTGATAAGATCAATGCGCTGTGCGCCCGCCCCCTGGCTTTCTGCTCCGTTTAACACCTCCCGAAGAAGTTTACTGCATTTGCCATTTAGCCGCGGGCTTCCGAGAATTCCCAGTATGATCATGGTCTAATCCTTATGTACTGCTGTTAAACAGCCCTTGCGAATTATATGTGTTTCAGTTATCAACGTCAGGAATGCTCGGGAGGCGGAAACCCGTACGCTTCCATGACCTCAACAGGAATATTGTTTTGCCGCGCGACTTTAACGCCATAGTCCTCCGTCAGCATCCACTCGACAATTTTTTTACGGGCATCCTGCATTTTTACAAAATCATCTGCTGCAGGCGTTGTGCCCGCATTGCTGTTAATGATCTGCTGGTAAGCCTTCAGCGCTTCCTGCATCATCTCCTCAAGCAGAGCTGCGTCGCTTTCCTCAAAAAAATAGAGTACGCCGCACTCAGCAGCGCAACCGCCCAGCATGCCGCGCCCGGCCAGAAAAGACTGATATTCTTCCAGGCTCTGCCCATGCCGGTCGCAGACAGCCTTTAGAGCTGCCGTCAGCATATCCTTGTCGTTCTGGTTTGGTGCTCCATTCTGGATAATAAGATCAATGTAAACCGTCACCATGACATTCTGCTCTTCGATCCTGCTTGTGCTGGCCATTATGATCAATCCGGGGATACCGGGGCTGACCGGCCACGCCAGAGTCTGAATCAATGTTATATCTGCAGAAGCACCTTCCACCGTGCCGCCGCGCATCTCAACCACAGCCAGGCCCGCTTTTTCCAGAACCCTGCCGCGCGAGCAGTGCACTTCAGCGGCCCAGGTTTCAGACTGCCGGCTGATCACCGGAACAAAAGAGTCCGCCCCATTTATGTCTGCGTAACTTTCCCTTGCGATTGCTAAATTTTCCATCCGCGGAAAGGCAAAGCTATTTTTTAGATCCATGTACTGTTCTCCTTATAGAGAATTAGCATATTGTTTTTAAGAGTTGCTTTTGCCCTGTTCTTAATGCTGATTTTTGAAATACTCCTCCCATTTGTTTGCAACAAGCTCAAAAGCGTCTGCGGCCCTTTCTTCAACAACAGTGCGGTTATCGAGCGGAAATAGTGCCGGCCCCCCTTCCGATGCCAGCTGCCGGGTGGCATCTATTACGATCTTGCTGCTTAAAAACATTTCCCGGCAGCTCGGGTCGACTGGTATGTGAATGGACTGTTTGACAATAAGGCTGGCCGGGTCTGGCTGCCAGCGAGTGCCCACTGCATGCATAACCCGTGAGGTATCTGTGGGATCAATATCCTTGTCAACCACCACAACGATTTTTTTACTGAAGCCGATCATCCGGTAACCCAGTATCATCATGCCTGCCTCGATCCCCTCGCCGGGCAGCTTTTTGTCAATGCTGACAATGACCATTGCGGGTGTTTCCGTGGGGGTATAGAGCTTAACCAGGTTATTCATATTTTTCTTGAGCCGGGCAAAATGAGCTACATCCCAGGGGAGCGTCAGGTAGGCGCCGCCGATACCGGGCCACAGGTTATAGACCCATGGCTTGACACGGTGGGTGATTTTCTTGATTTCGACATAGAATGCAGGCTGTTTTTTTCCGATGTAGCCGAACATTTCACCATACGGGCCGTCCTCTTCACCCTCCATGGGAATCTCGCCCTCGATAATTATCTCTGCATGCGCCGGAACCAGAAGGTCATTGGTTTCACTTTTGACCAGCTCTACCGGTTTACCCCGAAAGCCCCCGGCCAGAGAAAATTCATCAACACCAAGATCAGCAAGCCGTGTACCGCTCATCATGAAGGATACGGGATCAATGCCGACAGCAATTGACACCGGGACCTTTTCCTCGCCCCGTTCAGCCGCCCGCATTACATACTGGTAGCCGTGACTCATATTGGTAAGACAGATGCCGACCTTGCGCGAGCCTTTGACATGCAGGCGGTAGGTGCCCACATTGCGGCCCAGTTCCGGGTCCTCCATGACTGCCGAGCCAGCGCTTATAAACTGGCCGCCGTCAGCCGGGTTGTTTCTTATCCAGGGGAAACGGTACACATCAACATCATCCCCCTCCAGGATTACCTCCTTGCACGGCGCGTCTTTTTTATTAATGACAACCGGATCTATCTTCTTCCATTTAAAATTATTGTCCAGGCGGTTCAGGATGAGACGGGAAGCCAATTGGTGCATCTCGCTCTGGTTGTCGTTGACCTTTTCAGGGTCAGCCCCGAAGCACTGCGCCACCCGGCCAAAGCCGTTAAAGATATTTGCAATGACGGGAGAGTCATGCCACCGGCCATTAACTTTTGTCCGTTTCACCAGAAATGCCGGCGCTTTTTCCTTCAAGCGATCATCAAGCGTGTAGGAGAAAGCCGTCATCTCATACCGGTCCTGATCCATTTCATTAATCCTGAGCAGTCTGCCCTGTGCCTCCAGAGCAGCAACATAATCACGCATAGAATCATAGGGGAACATGTGTGTTTCCTTTCAAGCTTATATCAGGGAGTACAGCGGTTAATAGCTTTTACAGACCGTAGTTACTGAACAGATCGCGGCTGCAGTACTCATCTGAGTTCATACGCTCTGTTGCTTTTTCCTCGGTGAGCCAGCTGATTTCCTTGCCGTTTTTATCGTTACTGAGAATGCTTTCGACCAAAAAAGGCGTTACGGTCTCAACGGTATCTGCAAGGCAGTTGTAGAGAGCCGTAACGGTCTCCAGTTGCTCTGGGGGCATTTTGCGCATGTCGTTTATAAGAAAATCAGTCACTACAATACCAGGGCTTAGCGCACCAACTTGTACTGGCGTACCCTCAGCATCATTAATCAACGCCTCGGTGAAGTACCGCACTGCCCGCTTAGTGGTGCCGTACACGTGCAGTCCGGCAATTTTTGCGTCATTGCTTCCATGTCCATAGAAATTATATATCTGCCCGAACCCCTGCTCAGTCATCCCCGTAAGTGCAATGAGTGACCCATAGATAAGGCCGGTTATGTTTGTGCTGACAACGGGTGCGACTTCAGCAATGTCCAGTTCCAGCAGACTTTTCATGCTATTGGTAATTCCTGCGTTGTTGATCCAGATATCAACAACGCCAAATTTTTCACTTGCGCTGTCCCATAATGCCTGTACTTCACTGCTGTCGCTGACATTACAGGCCAAGCCATATATACGCTCCCTGCTGAATTCTGCACCGAACGCCTTAACTTTTTCTTCTACCTGATCCTTGCCGCGCGAGCTTATGACGACACGGCAGTCCCGTTTCAAAAATTCCCGCGCCATGCCGAAACCGATACCTCGTGTGCTGCCGGTAATAACAACTGTTTTCATTTTGTTCCTCCACCTGAATGCGGTTTTTTATGCATTGCCCCCGGATTTTATTGTATGGACCGCCTTGTCACCCAGGGGACCAATGACATCCTTAAGATCAAGCTGTTCAAGCGTTTCTTTTTTCAGCAGCCCAGTGTCCACGTCCCACCCGGAGCTGTTGTGCCGCACAGCGGCCCGGTTATCATTATGAGAGGGTTTTCTGCGTCGAAGGCATTGGTGTCAGGCGATGTTTCATCCCAGTAGATTTTCTCTCCTATGCCCAGGCCGCCTATAAAGCGACGGCTGTAAACAGCGGTCGGGTGTTCTGTGCTTTTTTAACCTGTCAGGTCAATCCTGAGTATTTTGCCGGTCCAGCCGGATTCTGACGACATAAGCGCACACCCTTATTGATGAAATGGCCCGGTTTCACGGTATCCTGCCGGGAAAACCCCGTCCCGCCGTGGCGGGATGGGGGTGGAACTCTACTTGTTTGCAGCCTGTTTGTCGCTTCTCTCCCATCTCTGGACATTTCTGAAGCCCTGCTTGAGAAAGTCCTTGTTCACGACCGTGACGCGGTCTATGATGATCTTGCTGATGAGAAACCGTTTTTTAAAGATCTGGTCCCTGAAATTTTTCAACGTCTGCTCGCGCTGCTCAGGAGTGGGATTTTTGGGCATCATCCGCTTCGCGGCATCCTCATAGGGCGCAAAGTTGATTAATATTTTTTCAAATTCAGGGTTGGTGCCGTCAATCAGTTCGCAGCGCCCTTTTATCTGGCAGCAGCGGTAGGGCCCTTCTATGCTGGTAAATTCCTCATGCCAGTTAAGGCTGACCCAGGGGTTGCTTTTGATGTGCGCCAGCTTCTCTGTCCCCATCTCGTGAACGCCATATAGAACTTTCCTTTCAGGATCAAGTGTCCACTCTGCGGTCGTTGAGAGGGGCCGGTTGTTCATGCAGGTAGCAAGCACATATGTTTTCGAGTCGTTTTTTGTGCCGCCAATCATTTTGATTATTTCCTTCCACAGCTGGTCTTCGGTCATGACGCCTTCGCCTTTTTTCTTGCCCAGGTATTCCCCGTTGAGCCACACCTGGGTGGCCGTGGTTTTGGCGTCAAGCTTCATTTCATGACAGTCGCTGCAGGATATTCCCTCGGGAATCTCAGGATGATCGCTGGTAACCGCTGCTGAAGTGTCAATGCTTTTTGCGGCTTCTTTCTTCTGCGCCGGCTTGTCCGCTGCATCAAGCCGCACCCATAACAGTGTGGTGCAGCACAGAATTAAAAACAATACCCATCCTCTTTGTGCTCGTTTCATAGTGTTTTCTCCTGTTGAAATGTTTTTTTATTGTTATTTTATAAACCGGACAGCCGGTCGATATGATCCGCAAAAAAAGACTCACATGGATTTCAGCATAAAATCTATCTGGAAGGAGAGCTGATCTGAAAAATCAAAATCCGGGTCTACGGAAAAAAAAGTAAAAAATACACCCATAACCATGAAATAAATTGTGCGGGCAACTTTTTTAGAATCCATAGGTGTAAATCTGCCGGTATCAATCCCCTCATTCACCAGTTGCTGGAATATGCCCACTGTATCCTTGTAGAAACCGGTCATGACCTTGCGTATTTCATGGTCACGTGCGCCCATTGCCAGAAACTCCAGACAGAACCGGTAAAAATCTTCGTTTTTCTTGAGCAGCTGGCCGGTCTTTTTCATCAGGATCTGCAGACGCTTTTCCGGGCTGTCTGTTTGGTGAAGGTGGCCGCGAAGCTGTTCGGAGTATTTTGTCACCCGGTAAAGGAACAGTTCCAGAAACAGCTCCCGCTTGGTGGTAAAGTAATGATACAGGCCGCCTTTGCTGATACCGGCTTTTGCCGCAATGTCACTGATGGTAGTTTCAGCATATCCCTTTTCATTGAAGCACAAAAGGGCTGCAGTAAAAATTTCTTCTTTTCGTTTTGTTTTTATATCCATGCGCAAGGCTCTTAATATATCGACCGGACATCCGGTCGATATATGCTGCACTATTTAACTTTGTTTTGTCAAGAAAAAATATAGCAAGAACAGTGTCCAGTGGCGGAAAAAATAATATTCAATCCGGATATGCGGTGCAGCAAAAAAAGCCTTGTTATTATAACTCCGGGCGTGGCGACAGAGAGACCGATAATACCCAGCTGACGAACGAGATGAGAATCGATCCTAAAATTCCTCCACCCATGCCGTTGACATAAAAACCCGACACGAAATACGAGACCAGCCCCAGCAGCAGCCCGTTCAGTATCAGCAGGAAAAAGCCAAAGGTTAACACGGTGAGGGGAAGCGTCAGGAAAATAAGAATAGGCCGGATTATCGCATTTGATACTACATTATCAAATAAAGCTTTAAGATCAAGAGAGATTTGGGAAGCCACAATTTCTCATTGCTTGCCCCCTTTAATATAAATCTAATACAAATAATTTAAATGTATAGGAATTTCCTTTTTTAGGATTATTTGATAGGGGAGGCAAACAGAAGAGAAAACGGGTAGATAAAAAAGAGAGTTATGGTAATAGAATGAATCCAGAATGGGTTCATATAAGCAGTGGTT
>Ga0209777_10009111_pt1 | contig 10730 bp, 14 predicted proteins | sample FrelakmetHBP12HB_FD_187147 | JGI IMG/M metagenome (GOLD analysis project Ga0209777, IMG submission 187147) | Freshwater lake sediment microbial communities from the University of Notre Dame, USA, for methane emissions studies -HBP12 HB (SPAdes)... | ecosystem: Environmental > Aquatic >... | reverse complement strand
AGAGTACAACTGGTCCACAGGTAAAGTGAAAATAATGAACCACAATGATATACAGATAATGGATTGTGGATTACAGGACCAAAGGGACCTACTCCAGCAGATGCAGTATCTGGGAATACCACAATAGAGATGATATGAAATTAGAGAAAGAGAAGAGAGGAAGTACTGTAAGCCAACTCTATGCAAGAAGATCAAAGCTCAATGTAAAGCTGGAAAAGCTGCAGAAAGAAGAGATAAGAGTACAAGAAGAAGTAGCAAAAGTAAAAAACCAACTGGAGATAATAGAAACAAAACTATCCAAAGAAACTGACAGGGAAATAGTAATAGTAACCCATGCATATGACAGATACCGGGAGAGGGTAGCTCCTGGTACTGATGAAGAGATAAGAGCTGTTCTTCTTACACCGGAAATGGAAAAGATGATAAGGACCTTAGGAAATGGAACATATCCATTAAAAGATACTAATATAAGAGTAGTAAGTGCAGATTATAAAATAGTAACCGTTTATACTGAATAATATGAGCAGACATAACTACCATGGTGCAGAATATGTAGATGATCATGATGACCACAAACCTCTTCCGGAAGGATATAGAAGAGTATTAGATGAAGTAACTGACTATATGAAGATAGAGAAGATACCGGAAGCTAAAGATACCTACACGAGCCTGGAAGAGATATTGCAGGATATCAATAATGTGCAGATGTTTCCATATCATATGGCAGGGAGTGTACCAACTATAAAAGAGAAGTTAAGAGCAACTATTAACATGGGATATTATATACAAAGTGGAACAGAATGATGAGAAGAACCCACAAAGGAAAGTTATGGAAAGACCCTGCTACAGGAAAAGAGAAGTATGTAGGAGCTTTCCATAACATAGGTCCTGCCCCATGGAAGTTCTATAAGTATAAAGAAGATGGTAGCTACTGTAGGTGTGTGATCCTGAAGGAAGTGAAGAGGGTGTGGTTGGAAAGAGTGCTCAGGAACTATGACCATAGATATAAAATAAAAGCATATTGTGGTGATATTACCAAAGAACAGTTAGATAAAGAGATAGAGAATGAAAAGAGGTACACTACTAAAAAGAGGCAACAGTAAACTAAAGTCATCAAGTACTCTAAAAAGAACAGGTAAGATGTTAAAGGTTAAATCGGTTGATCTTAAGTACCTCCTGGATAGGAAGGCTAAGACAGAGAAACAATGGGAATTGTTTAAAGAGATATTCAAGGAAAGAGGTCCTTATTCAGAGATATCGGGTGACTATCTGGGTAAAGAACCTCTATCCTGGATGTTCGACCATCTTTTGAACAAGAGCAAATATCCACACCTTAGATACGAAAAAGATAATATATTGATGGTAACTTTTGAAGAACATGAACTAAAGACCAATGGTAACCCTTTACCTAAACACGTGGAGGCAATAGAAAAAGCGAGAGAGAAGTTCTTAAAATAATAATATATGAAAATAGAAATAGGTAAAACCTACCTGACTGCTAATGGAAGGTTCATAAAAATAGAAAAGAAAGTTTGGGAAGGTATAGTCATAGGAGAGTTTGAAAAAGATGGAAGAGATAATTATACACTTAAAGCAGGAGGGTCATCGGAAAGATATGAAATGGATGGAAAGCATTGGAACTATGTATTCCAATCTCATGTATTTAATGATCCTCAGTTAGATATAATAATGGAAGATTGTCCGGAAGCAAGGAAGTTAGCAGAGCAGATGAGGTTAGAAAGAAAACAAAAGGCATTTGAGGAGACAAAGTAGTGTCATTCTCTTATAATACAACAATTCACAACCAATACATATGACATCTGGAGTATAGTTATACCTTTGTAGGGTAATTATACTCCTCATATGTTGTATGAATGTGGATGCTCCCAGAGAGTAATTGACATACCAACTGTAATGTTTTTCATAATAAGTGATGCAGAACTTAAAAGTCTGTGCATACAGGACTATGGAACAGAGGTAAATGACCCCTTCTACGAAAGTTACCTTGAAATGGGAGATAAGGTAATAGAGGACACAGATGAAGATGAAGAAGATGTAAGTCCTGATATAGACTATACCTTCATTAACTTTGAGGATTGATAATGTCCTTAAGTGGTTTATCTACTGTCTGACCTGACTCCTGGGCACTCTTAAGTATATGCTGTAAGAAAGATGTCATGGTAATAGCTGTTATTTCCCAATCATCCAGCTTCTCATTCTTATCCAACTTATTCTTAATGTTATCTACAGTACTCTTTTCCTTGTCCTGGAGAATGTACATGAGAACCTCTTGCAGTCTCTCAATAAACCCTGTTCCTAAAGTGATAGAAACCTGTGCATCTTTTTTTAAGTAAGGTATCATTACCTCTTGTTGATCTTGTGACATAGTTGTATATTTGTATAAAGGTAACTAAATTCGTTGAATGTCAGAAATAAAAGAGATAGTCGGAAAGATAAATAAGAAACTGGAGAAGAGTGGATGGTATGAGAAGATGAGGTTATACCTTATATCGGAAGAGTTCTCCGGTATAGTGGAAAAGTTAAAGAAGTTCGTAGATGAGGACAAGAGGAGATTCACTCCTCAGCTATCCATAGCCTTTAAATGGATGGAACTCTGTCCTGTAGATAAGATAAAAGCGGTTATTCTGGTAGACTATGTATGTCCCTTTATAGGCTATACAGATGGTATACCAATGTCCCTTCCGGTAGAGCATAAGGAGGATGGTACTGTAGTCAAAAAGACACCTTCGCCTATCTTAAAAGACATATTCGTAAGCCTGAACCAGAAAGGGGACTATCACCATACATCAGATCTATCCCATTGGTGCCAACAAGGGGTGCTGATAATACCTATGGCAGTTACCAGTGAGGTGGATAAAAAGCCAATGTACAAGCTCTGGCAACCCTTCCTGATGAGAATAATAGAAGCTGTCAATGAACATAACCCTAGTGTACCCTGGTTCCTTATAGGGGAAAAGACCTTCCTGTATGAAGATGAGATAAAGAGTAAGTACCTGAGAAAGGCTATATCCTGGCCCAAGTTTGAAGATGTACAGTGGCATGAATGGATAAATAGCATACTAAAGAGTCAAAAGAAAAAAGACATAAAGTGGTAACATATGGATAATCCAAAGAAGAAACCGCAAGTCAAGAAGGTACTAAAGACCAGTATCAAATTCAAAGTACAGTTAAATGAAGAACAGAAAGCTGCAAAAGCTATTATCCTGCTGAATGACATAGTCATCCTACAGGGGAAAGCGGGGTCTGGAAAAAGTTTGCTAGCTGCTCAGGTAGCACTGGACCTGTTATTCACTAAAGCTGTAGATAAGATAATCATAACAAGACCTACAGTGACTGCCGGAGAAGACCTTGGGTATATGCCGGGGAATATAGATGCTAAACTGGCACCATATACAGCGGCTATCTATGACAACATAATCAAGTTAGCAGGAATAGAGAAGTTAGAAAGCCTCATAAAAGAGAACCAGATAGAGATAATTCCTCTAGGGTTCATGAGAGGTAGGAACTTTGATGGACTGGTAATAGTAGAAGAAGCTCAGAACATCAAAGATGAGCAGATGGAAATGCTCCTTACAAGGTTGTGTATAGGTGCTAAGATGATAATGACCGGTGATGTAGATCAGATAGACCTAAGACCTAAGACAGCTTCCGGATTCCCATTTGCATGTGAACATCTTCCTGCATTAGATGGATTCAGTATAGTGAACCTGAAAGCTAACCATAGACATCCTATAGTAGAAAAGGTATTAGCTATATATAAAACAAAGAAATAATATGCAAACTCAAGAGACCAAAGAAACAACAGTAGTACTCCCATCCTGGGATGATATAAAAGTAATGTCAACAAGTGAACTCACTATCCTGAAGATGAAAGTAGATAAATACAGTGAGGTAATTACCCGATACCTGAGAAGTAAGATGTATAACTAAGGAAGAGCTCTCCTGACCCATCCTGTTAGGAACTTGGTCTGGGAAGGATGCTTTATACAGATATTATTATAGTACTTTATCCGATTAAGTCTAAAGTTCTTCTCCTTAATGACCAACTGAAGACTGTCACACCTTTTCTGTAACTTAGAACAGTCTTGTCCAGAAGCCATTAGTGGGATGAATAGTAAGGCAAATAGTATCTTTTTCATGACTCTTTGAGTAATTTTAAAGCTGTACCTACTCCTGAAGTAACTGCCATATCAAATACCTGGTCAGCCAAAGGTTGTGAAGGGATATTATCACCACCTATCTTATTCCAGAAGTTGACCCTGTAGAACTCCTTTACTAAGCCAGCTAACTCAGGTATAAGTTCACCATGATGACGAGGTTTACTCATGACCACAGCCCAACCTTCCCAATGTGGAAAGTTCTTATAGGTAATACCGGCATAGGTAACACCACCTGTATCATTAGCTACATTAGCATAACCACCTTCATTACCCTTAGTAAGATCATATGAAATATCAAAATCAGCCATTATGGAACCTTCTTAGAGAACTTATCAATAGTATCACCGGTCATCCCTACACAGGTAATGACCATAATAGCGTTCACAAGGTCACTAGAGGGGCTAACAGCACCATGAGTGACAGTAGAGCATATAAGTGTACCCCCAAGGAACAAAGCCCCTAGAAGGGCAACTACAGGCTTAATAGAGGCTACCCCCCTTTCGTCTTTAAGTAGGTTGTCCACCCAATCTACAAATTTCTTCATATATTAAGAATATATAACGTACTCAAGTATCTTATTAACTCCGGAGCACATACTAACAGGTTTACCCTTTTGTGCAAAGAAGCTATTAGGTACTATCTGACCTGTCTGGCTATTAACCCTATAGAAATAACGTAAACCATTCTTAGGGAAACATTGTCCTGTATGGGTCATCTGAGTAGCAGGTAAACGAGCTTCCCTGCATTTATACCCTGCATCTATTTTATTGTTCGCTTTACTGTACATAGTAGAAGGAATTGGATGTAATTTGGAATCCAAATGCACGAAGTAAAACTGACAAGCAGAAGTTGAAGTTGACATAATAATAGCTATTTATCTACCTTCAAGATACGAAAAATAGCACAGAATAACAAATTATAAAATAAATTTTACATACTCGCACTATAGAGTTACACATAAAATGTGTATCTTTGTGGTTATAAATAACAAATAATGTATAAAAGACTGGAAAGGCCTACAATAAAAGGCAATAAATATGGTGGGACAATGTATCTCTTATTAGATACAGTAGATCCTGTAGTGGTTACTGATGTAATACAAGTGGAAGAATGGCAGGAGACAGAACACCATATAGAGAAAAGAGTAAGAAAAGGACAACTCATGGGAGATATCAATGATATGGTAGCCATGCAGTTTGAACCTGATGAGAAGATACCCGGTAAAGTAGTAGTGAAAGAATCCTTTGATCCTCCGGTAGAGGATGATCCTGAGGCATTCATTAAAAAGATAAAGGGAAAGATATGCAGGATAGATAACAAAGTTGTCTACAGGATAGAGTATTACACTCAAGATCCTGTAGAGCAAGATGTTATCATATCTTAAGGGATATAGAAGTTCTTCTTAGTATCCAACATTTCAAACTGATTGATGTTATTCAGAATAGGGATAACATCTTTCAGTTCTTTCCACATGTGAAGCTCACCTTTATGTACCCCTTTCTCTATATAAGCCTTATCCATCTGGTCAGTAGCCATATAATAAGGAATAGCTGCAGTGGTCTTTATAACCTCTGATAAGTTCTGAAGTGCTGAAGTTGCAGCAAATGGGTTCTTAACAAGGTTATAAGACTCTATAAGCCCTACTACAGGAACAGCTATTGCAACCTCCTGGAAGGCCCTATCAGATTCATATTGCAACCAGTTAGCAAACTTTTTAAGGTAAGGATCATCATCAGGTATTCCTGCAGCAAGAGCTTTTACTATAACCCCTATACTAATTAATGTTCCAAGATATACAAGGTCACCAAGGTCCTTCTTAAGGTTGTTTTTCTGATGGTCAGTAAGGTTCTCCCATGCAGCAGTTAAACTGGCTGTATCTTTGATAGCCTTTCTAAGAGCTACAATACTTCTCCACCTACCTTCTATGTGCATTCCACCACCAAGATTCTCATCAAATTTACCCTTCCGGAATCTAGCCATAAAGTAAGGAACAACCCATTTATGGAACTGCATAGCAAATTGTCCTACCCAGTACTTCTCAATATAGGTCTTATCTATAGGCCGGTAGTTACCATGTATTCTCTTATTGGTCTCTCTTATCCTATTATGTAGAGCATATTGCTCTTTCTTCTGGTCATCAGCTATAGAACCATCCTTATTCAGGTACATATAGGTAGTCTTGATATTACCATCTGTCTTCTCTGATACATGGCTATGTCCTGTATTCCCATCAAAGGTATGTGCATCATATACAGATAATGTCTTACCTGTTAACTTCATCTCACCTGTGGTCATATCTATTTTTACTTCTCCCATCTGTACAGAGTCCAGTATAGCATTACCTATCTTAGACTGTACCATGAACTCACCACCTTCCTGTAGTCCATAAGCAAGTTTAGTTATTGTCTGACCTAAGATATTGACCTTACCCTGACTCTCCTGATAATGCTCAACCATGTTGAACTTATGAGAAAGTGCCTCAAACTTAGAACCTGCCTTTTTCTCAGCGTACTTATTCTTATTAAGTGTATGATCTGTCCATGTAGATAGATAACCGGGCATGAACTCACTGATATATACTCCACTCATTCTCCTTATAGCCCTTGTATCATAGAAATCACCCCCATAACTATCAAGGTTATTGTTGATGGTAGCTATAATAGCGTTGTTCACTCCACCAAATATCTTGAATGGTATAGCCATTATAGATGTGATATTCTTTAATCTCTTAGCCAGTATATCCGGAAGGTCTTTATTATGTTGGTTATCATAATAAAAACACATCTCCATATATTCAGCAAACCGCTTATATGCATTAGACTCTACTCCTTTTACCTTCTTACCATTCCTTTCAAATTCCATTTCAGATAGCACCTGTTTAACTGCAAGCAACTGGTCCTCTATACCGGACATGATATGATAGTTCTCACTCATCTTAGCAAAGGCCATAAGACCTTCTGTAAGGTCAGGAGCTATTTGCTCACCGGTAACTCTTGCACTCTCTTTCTTTTTTAACTCAGATAACTCAGCGTACTTTTTATTGAACTCAGCCAGTGGCATCTTACTTTTATTCATGGCAAGTTCACCTAACTGACTCTCTATCTTATTCAACCTTTCCTGGTCCTGTATAGCACCCATGAACATAATAGGAATGGTCTGACCATTAGTGCCTGTCTCAGTAAGCGCATTCTGGTTAGTATATGCTGATATAGAAAAGAAGTCCCTCATCTCAGCTCCTACAGCTTCCAGTACACCTACTTTACCCTGGCTGATCATGGTCATGAAGTTTGACCTTAGTGTAGGTATATATCCCCTCTTGAACCATGTCATAGCTGAAGGTGGTAACTTCTCTACCTGCTCCTGGAGTATGTCCCTATAGCCTTTATAAAAGTCAGACTGAGCTTGTTGTAAAGCACTTTTAGGTTCATTGCCGGTAAGCATCTTATAAGTAGCATCTCTCATATCAGTACCATCTTCAGCAATATCCCTTGCTACTACATACTGAGGCATTGGAAAGTGGTCCCATACCTTTTCAGTGATACCGGTAGGATTACCCTTCTTGTCCATTATCATTTTATTATATTCTGTAAAAACATAATACTTTTTCTGGAACTGTAAAAAGGCATTGTTATTCTCTTTAGGTACCCATCTACCGAAGCTATTCTGTTTCATGTACTTAGCTCTCTCAGCAATGAACTCATCTGTTAGCCTGTGATAATCTCCTTGTTCACTATAAGGTTCTTTCAACCCATTCTCATCTACTGTGTAGCCATTCTTCTCACTCTGTACAAAATCCTTACGAGCTTGCTTTAAATACCATAGCTCAATGTTCTTTCTCTTTTCCTCATCTGTTGTAGGATTCTCTATATATGTTCTTGGTGAACCATCGACATTATACAAAGGAGCCTCTACCTTATTACGAAGGTTCCAGTAGTTCATACCTAATTGAGATACTATCCTACCCGTTCTCCTGCCTTTTGCATCCTTCTGGAAGAAGATATCATAGATACTACTATCCTTTTTACCACCATTAGCAGCTATAAGAGCATTACCTAAGGTTCTTACCTTCTCCTGGATAGCCTCTGTATTCTCCCTCACTTGTTCAGAGGCATGTTTTATTGCTTTATCCGCATTTTCTATTACGGATACCCCTGAGTTAGCTATATCCCCCACAAAGAAAGATACATCATCTATATCCATGCTCCGGGTAACAAAGTCTATTGCATTATCCTTAACTGCCTGATTGGTAGTATGACGAGTAAGAATATTGTTAATAACTGACTGCTTATATGCCTCCAGGAGAGCATCATCAGTAGCTTTAAGGTTGGTCTGCAGCTCGTAGAGCATTGCCTTCTGTTTGCTATTAGCAAACTTTTCAGTACCCATTACACCCCTGAAGGTATTGAGATAATCTTTAGCATACCTGACTATACGGATATAATCAGGTGACTTCATATAGTTCTTATTACCTATATAGTTGTTGATGGCATTAAGTTCGGCATTAGCATACTTAAGGAACTCTGTATAAGCTGTACTATAGATATTCTCTGTACCCTTTCCTGTCCTTGTAGCTTTTGCTGCAGATTCTTCTATCTCACTCTGCATAGCTGCTAACAGGGCTATTATCTTCTCAGTGGACTGATTACCTGCTTTGAACCCTGCAACATCCTTTATACGGTCTACATACTCTCTCCAGGAGGTAGCAGCCTTGTATATATCATATACCTTCTCTTTAGGGACTATCTGCTCTTCCTTGTCCATATCATCCTTGAACTCCTGGCTATGGGTAGGATTACCTATACCATGCTCTTCAAGTAACTCATTAAGCCTGTTCCTCTTAGTAGTAGCCGGTATCATCTTATCCACAAGGTCCTTGTATTCAGTAGGGAGATGTTTAACCTCACCCTCATCCTTTACATCAACTACTTTACCATCCTTTACAGTAAGTAGCATATGCCATGTAGAGGTTTCTATATCAGGGAATCCTTCAAGCTCCATTAACTTCCTGTAGCACTGTACTTGTAGCCCCTGAGACTGATTCTTGGTAAGTTTGGTATCTATCCATGCTCCTGCACCTCTGTCATATGCTGTATTACGGTAACCTTCACTATCTACACTACTCCAGGATGACTTAAGGTCTACTATCCTTACTTGTCCTGTAGGGGAAATAGTGAGTATATCAATAGAACCTGCAATAGGCCTTGCTCCCGGAATACCTTCCTGCTTATTGCCTATAATAGCCTGAGGGATGATGATAGAACCATCTGCAGTTAACTTACCTACTATCTTGGCAAGAAGAGTAAATGCCTTCTGCTTTACACTATCCGGTAAGTTAGGGGTATCTATTTCACTAATTGGCTTATTAAGGATAACACCCTGCATGATAGCATCTATATCAGTTCCCCAATCAGCATTTATCTTGTACTCTTTCTCTTGCTCTTCTGTCCACTTACCACCTATTGCAGTAGTTACTGAGGTATACTTAGTAGGATTCTGTATATCATTATCTTCATATATATGTTCCTTAGGCTCCAGCGTGAGTTTATCTGTAGGGTTAATGAACATCTCTTTCATCAACTGCTTCTGGAGAGGGTTAGCCTCTTTGTTGTAATGCTTTACTAACTCTTTCTGGTCATCTGATAACTGGAAGAAGTACTTACCTTTGGCGTTAGCATCCTGAGCTGATGAGAACTCCTTAGTACCATAGAACTTATTGCCTATATAGAACCTTGTATCTATAGGAAATAAGACCCCATTAGCTTCTAGTATATTACCACCATGGATATCATCTAATGTAACATCTAGGTCTTTGTTGTAATATGTACCAACTTCACCCTTTTTAGGAGCAAAGTTTAGTGTAGCTAATATTGTATCTATTTTTTCTCTATCAGTTACAGCTTCACCTTTAACATAAGGTTGTTCAACAACTGCCTGAACTATTCCATTCTCAGTAGTAAAACCTAATAGCTTATATGCTACTTCAGGAAAGTAGTAGTTATGTACTAATAAGTTATTAAGGTAATCCTTCCAGGAGTCAAATGCTCCACCATGGTTGACTTTAACAACAGTACTATTCTTAGTATCAAGATATACATCTTGCTCATTACCTTCATCCAGAGTTTCTTCACTTGGAAGATTTGCTATATCATACTCAAGATTATTAGCCTTGATATACTTTATTAACTCCGGGCTGCTTTTACCTGCTCCCTTACTTTCTTTACCTGAGCTTTCGCCTGGGACAAAGATACCTGATCCTGCTTTTCTAGTACTTCCTTCTGCTGCTGTGCTAACTGTGCTATCGCTATTCCGGAAGAAGTTGAGGGCTTTTTGGATGTTTCCTGGTTCTCTATCTGCTCCTGAGAAGATCTGTTGTAGTTCATCTTTATCTGTTTTAATGTTATCAGTTACTGGTATATTCTTTAGCTCCTGGAACTTCTTATCATTCTCAGGATACTTTATACTGTTCTTTAATGTTATTATAGGGTCAATGAAGTAAAGTACATCACCTTTGAATATCACATTCCCACCATGTAAGTCCTCTATTGTACC